>Ga0214929_100087_pt1 | contig 53789 bp, 40 predicted proteins | sample Stichaenrichm17X_FD_168613 | JGI IMG/M metagenome (GOLD analysis project Ga0214929, IMG submission 168613) | Xylose enriched microbial communities from anaerobic bioreactor in Madison, Wisconsin, United States - 17X | ecosystem: Engineered > Bioreactor > Anaerobic > Unclassified | place: USA... | reverse complement strand
GTTTTCGGCGAGCGACAGGGTGATGTTCTCTTCGTTGGGCGCGAGCGCCGCCAAATCGCTCATGAAGCTGCCCGCGATCACGGCGCGGAATCCTTCCGATTCGGTCGAGAAATCGGTGTCGGTCACGGCAAGGCGGTAGGAGTCGGTCGCCACCATGCGCAGGACGCCGTCTTCGGCTTCCACGAGTACGCCGGTGAGGATCACGCGCGATTCGTCGCGCGACACCACGCGAGCCACGCGCTTGACCATGCGGGAGAAGGTCGCAAAGGGAATCGAGATCGACGATTCGGGGTCAACGTCGGGGAACCCGGGGAAGTCTTCCGCATTCAAGGTCTTGAGCGAAAAGGCCGAGGTTTCGCAGAGGATCTTGGCCGATTCCTCGTTGGCTTCCACATGCACGGCCGCGTCGGGCAGGCTCTTCACCACATCGGTGATGAGCTTGGAGGGGATAACGGTTTCCCCCTCTTCTTCTATGAAGGCAGGCAGAGCGCAGCGAATGGAAAGGTTGAGGTCGGTTGCTTCAAGCGTCAGCGTGTCGTTGTAGGCTTTCAAAAGAATGCCCGAGAGGATGGGGAGCGTCGAACGGGTAGCTGCGCCTTTGGCTACCACGCCTAAGGCGGTTTGCAACTCCGTGCGGTTAATGCTGAATTTCATGAACAACCCCTTTAATTAATTATTAAAAATAATAGTAATAATAAGCTCTGTGGAATGGTGGAAAACTTTCATCGTGCCTGGTCAAACCCCGTGTTTGCCGGCTAGCTTCCTGTTGATGGACCGCACCGGTTTTCCCCATTAATTATTGCTTTTATTATCTCTCCTCCATCGATTGCGGTTTTCCACCGCTCTTCCCTAGGTTGTGGGAAGGGTTTTCCACTTCCCCCTCCTACTGGTCGAGAATCATCTGGCGCAGGATCTCGAGTTCTTCGTTCACCTCGCGGCTTTCCTTCACTTTTTCCTCCACCGACCGGTAGGAATACATGATCGTCGAGTGGTCGCGGTTGAATTCGCTGCCGATGCTGTTGAACGGAATGTCGATCATCGTACGGCAGAGGTAGATCGCGATCTGCCGAGCGTAGGTGATGTTGGCCGACCGTTTGCGCCCCACGAGTTCCGCGTGGCTCACATTGTAGTAGCGCTCGACGGCCGATTGGATGTCGGCGATCGACAGCTTCTTCATCGCGCCGCCGCTGAAGTGGTCGGCGAGCAGCTTCGACGCCTCGTTGACGCTGATGTCGTTCTTGTCGCCGTTGCGCAGGGTGAAGATCACCTTGGTCACGGCGCTTTTCAGCTCGCGGATGTTCGAGCTCGAGTTCTGCGCGATGTATTCCTGCACCTCGGGCGAGATCGTGAAGTCGTCGCTGCCCGTGCGCTTGCATTCCTCGATGTAGCTGCGGATGATGCCGATTTTCGTTTCGAGCTCCGGCGGCTGGATGTCGCAGGTCCCGCCCATGTTGAAGCGGCTCTTGTAGCGTTCGTCGATGTCGATGTTCTTGGGTGCGCGGTCGGCCGAAAGCACGACCTGTTTGCCCTGGTCGATCATGCGGTTGAGGATTTGGAAGACCATGTTGAGGGTCTCTTTTTTGTTCTGCAGGCCCTGCACGTCGTCGATGAGCAGCACGTCGGCGGTTTCGTAGCGCTGCTTGAACTGGGCGAACGACTTGTTGCTCTTGCTCATGGCGGCGTCGGTGTAGTCGTTGACCAGCTCCATCGTGTCCACGTAGACGGTGGAGAGGTTGGGGTAGCTGTGGTGCACGTAGTTCTGGATGGACCTGAGCAGGTGGGTTTTGCCCAGGCCGCTCTTGCCGTAGATGAACAGGGGGTTCAGGTGGGGCTGGCCGGGCGTTTCGGCCACGGCGACGGCCATGCTGTAGGCCATCCGGTTCGACGTGCCGATGACGAAGTTCTCGAAGGTGTAGCCGCTCGCCACCGTGTCCATGAACTCGCCGTCGCTGTTGGACGCGGGTTGCGCTGCCGGTGCCGGGGCGGGCGTTGCCGCAGGTCGGGGCGCAGGTTGGGCCGCCGGCTTGGGCGCGGGCGCCGGAGTGGGCGCCGGTGCGGGAGCGGTGGCGATCTGGGTTTGGGACGAGGGGTCGACTTCGATCGCGATGTTGAAGGGCACGTGGTAGAGGTCTTCCAGGGCGCGCTTGATCACTGCCATGTAGTGGGATTCGATCCACTTCTTGATGAATTCGGTGTCGGCCGTGAGCATGAGGAAGCCTTCGCTGAACGCCTGCACCTGCAGGCGCGAGAAAAACGCGTCGATCTGCGATCCGTCGATGTTGTCGAACGTCTTGATCTGCGCGACGACGTTCTGCCAAAGCGTGTCGTACTTGTCGCCCATGTCGGCATCCCCTTGCTACTACGTGTGAGCTTCATGCAAGAGTTCAAGTGTAGCAATATTCGCGGCGGCGGTGCAAAAAATGTGGAAAACCTGGGTCGAGAAAAGGGGAAAACGCAAAACCGCAGGTCAGAGCTTTACTCCATGCTCTTAAGCTGCTGATAGATGGCGTCGCCGTAGTCGGTGAGAAGGCGTTTCTTGCTCTTTGTCCTCTCGATGAGGCCGCTTTCCTCCATCTTGTCCATGAGGGCGTAGGTGCTCGACATGGCCAAGCCCATGATGTTGGACAGGTCGGTCACGCCCAGGGCGCCTTCGTGGGCGAATACGGTGAGGGCGGTCTTCTCGCGCTCGGACAGCAGGGGCATGGGCATGGCCTGAGCGGGCACCTGCTGGGGCGGCATGGCGGCATAGCCGGGCATCACGGGATAGGCGGCCGGCTGCCCGTACCCCCACCCCTGCGTGACAACGGGCGCGGGCGATGTCGTCACACGCTGCTGCGGATAGGGCGATTGAACAGGCGGAACGGCCTGGGGGACGGACATGGGAACGGCTGCTTGGGGTGCGGGCACGGGCGCGCCTGTTTGGGGCGCGCCCATAGGCGCGCTCGCTTGAGGGATGGGTGCGGAAGCGCCTGCCTGGGGCAGAGCTGCGGAAGCGTCCGCCTGGGGCGAGCCCTGCGCGGCGGCTTCTTCGCCCGGCTGCGCAGGCGGTTCGGACGGATGGTCCTTCAGGCTGATGGTGACCACGGCGCCCGAATTGAGGTTGTCTTCGATTGTGATGTTGCCGTGCGAAAGGTCGAGGTATTCCTTCACGAGCGGCAGGCCGGACCCGACGCCGCGGATGTAGTGCTTCATGGGCTCGGTGGCCGATGTGAAGCCGGGCAGCGTGGCCTTTTCCTTGTTGTGGATGCCGGGGCCCTGGTCGCAGAAGCGGATCGTGTTGCCGCCGTCGAGAATAGACACGACCACTTCGGTGAAGCGGGCATGAATGAAGTTTTCCGACACTTCGCGAATGGCGGAATAGGGGATGGTCCCGCCCAGGCGGCGCTTCTGCTCGTCGATGACGTCGGCGAGCTTTTCGATGTATTCCGCCGTGGGCGCAGGCTGGATTTCGATGACGCGCGGGGCCATTTTCATGTCGTCGTAGACCGCGATGCGCGCGACGGTGGGGACGTAGGTGTAGTTGTACGCCTCGATCGATTCGTGATCTTCGATCGGCTCGCGTTCCTCGTTTTCGTTATGTTGCTGTTCCGCCTGGTCAGACACGGTATTCCTTGGTTTTCAGCGCCTCCGGCGGTGGAATTCAGAGTGATTCACCGCTATTCAGCGTCGTTTTGTGCTAGCTGGGCTATTGTACGCGCAATTCACGGGAGAATTCAGTCGGAATTCAGTTTTCGACGAATCGGAATGTGTTTTCCACCTGGGGTATTCAGAGTTATCCACAATTTGTTCAACGAAAGTGGAAAACGTTGAAGAAAACTGAATTCCGCTCTTCCACCGCGTTGAAAACTCGGGTGTAATTCTCGATTCCCGGGGCGGAATTCGGATGTTTCGACACGGCAATCCGCTTCCGATCGCCGGTTGCTCAAACCTGTGCGCGCGGTGCGCCGCAGGTGGTTGAAAGTATGCGTGCTCGCGGTAGAAATCCCAGGTCAATGCCCATTTCTCTCTTCGTTTGCCTTTGTGCTGCGGCCTCTGGGCACTGCGTTTCTGTCTGTCTGACAGCCCGTTTTCCCCGTTCTCAACATGGTTTTCCACATCGATTTCCTGGGCATACGGGAGTTTTCAACGTTTTCCACAATATTCAGCGTGGAATTCACCGATCGGGTGGTGGAATGAATCGCATTGAATGCCGTTGAATGCTTCTGAAACCCTCCATGAATGCCGTTTTCCTCCGTGGGGGCCCGTTTTCCCCACCCGCGTTGATGAGTCGGAGAGATGTGATCCCTCTGACGCATCCGGAACCCGCGGGCGGAGGGACGAATGGGAATGAGCCAAAATGAGTCAGAGAGATGTGACCCCGTTGACTCATGGTGCCCCCTGGCTCACTGCGCTGAATCTTTGCTTTTCTCGCGGTGCCCCTAGATGTTCGCGCGCCCGCGCGTATAGTTCATGTGAATCGTTCTGCCCACCAGGCAGTTGCTTCTTGACGTTTCACGGCGAGATTCGTATATTTTGGAAGTTACTCTGTAGGTAAGAAAGGGAACAGATATGAAACGCACCTACCAGCCGAACAAACATAAGCGTGCGACCACCCATGGTTTCCGCGCTCGCATGGCCACCAAGGGCGGCCGTAAGGTTCTTTCCGCTCGTCGCGCTAAGGGCCGCAAGCGCCTTACCGTGTAGGAATCACGTAGTGGAAATCATTAAGTCGAGCACCGAGATTTCCAACGTATTCGCACAGGGGAAGCGATTCGGCGCTTCCGCCATCACACTTCTGGTTCTCCAGAACAATGCGCAGCACGGTTCGCAAGGCCGTGCTGCTTTTGTTGCGGGCAAGAAGTTGGGCAACGCCGTATGGCGCAACCGGGCGAAGCGCAGGATGCGCGCCGTGTGCCGCGACCTGGGCGGTCCCTGGCCTGGATACGATGTTGTTTTTCTCGCCAAACGGGCAACGACCGAGCAGGAATATAGTAAAGTCGTGCGCGCTTGCAGAAAGCTCGTGACGCGCTTCCTCGAGGAAAGCCGGTAATCGTGCGCAAAGCCCTGAACATAGTGAAGCAGATGCCCTGCAAAGCGGCCATCATGCTCATTCTGTTCTACCGCGCGTGCCTTTCGCCCCTTTTCCCCGGCTGCTGCCGTTTCGAACCAACCTGTTCGCAGTACGGGCTTATCGCCTTTAAGAAGTACGGCTTCTGCAAAGGCTTTGTGCTCACCGCCAAACGTGTCCTGAAATGCCATCCCGGTGGTCCCCATGGATACGATCCCGTACCGTAACTATTGGAACCTGATTACTCCCCTGAAAGGATAATCACCCATGTGGGACGCATTTAAAGACCTTATCTTCTGGTGCATCAATTCGGTGTACAGCTTTGCGGGGGACTGGGGCATGGCGATTCTCATCGTCACCCTCATCTTCCGCGTGATTCTGATGCCGCTTATGCGCAAGCAGATCAAATCCTCCTATCAGATGCAGAAAGTGCAGCCTCTGATGCAGGAGATTCAGCAGAAGTACGCTGACGACCAGCCCCGTATGCAGGAGGAAATGCAGAAGCTTTACGCCGAAGCCAAGTTCAACCCGCTGGCCGGCTGCCTGCCCATCTTCCTGCAGATGCCCATCTTCATCGCTCTGTTCCAGGTGCTTCAGGAAATGGGCACGCGCACCCAGGGTTCGAGCTACCAGTTCTACCACTTGGTTCCCGACCTCACCCTCACTCCGGCCTCGAGCCTTTCGCAGGGCTTCCTCACCTTCCTGCCCTATCTGATCCTGCTGCTCGTGTTCGCCGGCGCTACGTTCGCCCCCATGCTCCTGCAGCAGCGCAACGTAGCCGACGCCAACCAGCGCCGCCAGACGCTGATCATGAGCGCCTTCATGACGGTGTTCATGCTCTGGATCGGTTGGGGCTCCCCCGCAGGCGTGCTCCTGTTCTGGGGCGTGTCCTCCCTCTTCGGCGTCTTCCAGCAGCAGATCACGATGCGCGCTCTGAAGGCCGAAGACGAAAAGAAAGAAGCCGAAATCGTCGACGTAAAACCTGTTAAGGTGGAAGTCGAACGCAAGGTCAAGAAAAAGCGCCCGCACAAGAGCCGCTAACCGTTTTTTGTGAATGCTGCAAACCCGCCCTGCTTTCCAGGGCGGGTTTGTTGGTATAAGAGCCTGGTCAACAGCGATAAAGGAGCACCTATGGCAGAAGACGTGAACGAACAGCCCGAGCAGGACGCCGTGGAAGAGGCGCCCGAAGCGGCCGTGGAAGAGGCCGCGGAAGACGTCGCCGAAGAGGAAACCAACGAATACGGCGTGACCGACGAAGAGCTCGACCATATTGCCGATACGGCTATCGCCGCCTTGGAAGACATCCTGAAGTACTTTGATGTGGGCGAAGTGACCTACGACGAGTACGACGGCGACGAAGGCGAGCTCATCATCGACGTCACCGGCGACGACCTGGCCGTGCTCATCGGCCGTCACGGCAAGACGCTCGACGCCCTGCAGTTCCTCATCTCCACGATCGTGGCCCGCAGCTTGGGGAAGCGCTATCCCGTCGTGGTCGACGTGGAAGGCTACAAGGGACGCCAGCGCGAAAAGCTCGAGAACCTCGCCGAATCGGCGGCGTCGCGCGCCGTGTCGCAGAACCGCCCGGTGAAGCTGCGCCCCATGACGCCTTACGAGCGCCGCATCGTCCATATCGCCCTGCGCGATTACGACGGCGTCGACACGCAGTCGGAAGGCGAAGGCGCCGCCCGTCACGTGGTGGTGCGCCCGCTCTAAGCACGGGCTCGTCATACGAAACGCTGTTTCACGTGAAACAAGGAACGGGAGGCTTCGGTCTCCCGTTTTTTATTGCCCGGGCGGGGTATGATGCGGACGAAGCGGAAACGGACAGGAAAGGCATCGGCATGGAGCTGACCGACGAGCAGCAGGCGCTGCTTCTGAAGCATCTGCACCTTGTGATCGAAGAGAACAGGGTGACCAATCTCACGCGCATCGATTCGGTGGAAAGCGGAAAGCTCTTGCATATCGAGGATTCGCTGGCCGCCGTGCCCGAATGTCTAGAAGCGCCGGAAGGCCCTGCGGCAGACTTGGGCGCGGGCGGCGGATTCCCCGGCATCCCCCTTGCCGTGGCTACCGGGCGTTCCGTCGACCTGGTCGATTCGGTGGGCAAGAAGACCAAAGCGCTCGACCGGATCATCGCCGCGCTCGGTCTGTCGAGCACGGTGCATACCTACAACGGCCGCATCGAGGAGCTTGCGCTCGAGAGGCCCGCGCACTACGCCCTCGTGTCGGCTCGTGCCCTCACGGCCCTTCCTTCCCTTATCGAGCTCGCGAGCCCCCTGCTCATGCCGGGCGGGCGTCTTGTTGCGCTCAAATCGGCCGATATCGCCGACGAGCGCGCTTGGGCCCAGGCCATCGAAGAAAAGGTGGGTATGAAAGAGGTGTCTCTGCGCACCTTCACGCTGAGCGACGGCGCAACCGAGCGGTCGATCATCGTGTACGAAAAAACGGGCGAGCCTTCCGTGAAGCTCCCGCGCCGACCTGGCATGGCCCAGAAGAGACCGTATAAGAAATAGGTATAATCGTCCCTGCTGACCATGAAAGGGGGTCCACGTGGGTTTATTTGACACCTTCAAACGCGATAGAAAAACTCACACCACGTTGAACCAGAAAGAAGAGTCCGCGCCGTCGGACGCCGATGCGCCCAACGTGCTCGTCGCCGACGATACGGCTGAGGTAGCGGCGGCAGCCGCCGAAGCATCTGCAACGGAAGCGCCCGCATCCGCTCCTGAAGCGGACTCCGAGCGTTCGACCGCGCCAGCGGAGGCGGAAGAGGCCCCGCGCGAGGCTTCCGATTCCGAAGAGCCCGAAGAAGAGCCCGCGGAACCGGGATACCGCCCTATCAAAACCATGGATCAGAAAAAGCCCGTCACGCACGTGATCGGCCAGACGAAGATCATCGCCATCATCAACCAGAAGGGCGGCGTGGGGAAATCGACGACCGCCGTTAACCTTTCGGCGGCCCTGGGCTGCAACGACAAGCAGGTCCTGCTCGTCGACCTCGACCCGCAGGGTAACGCGACGAGCGGTTTGGGCATCGACAAGAGCCAGATTCACCGCGACGTCTACGACGTGCTCCTTTCCGACACCCCCGTGCACGAAGCGATCATCCCCGACGTCTGCAAGGGGCTCGACCTCCTTCCTGCGACGATCAACCTGGCTGGCGCGGAAGTCGAGCTCGTCAACGAAATCGCTCGCGAGAACCGCCTGAAGTCGGAAATCAGCCAGCTGCGCGGCAAGTACGACTATATCTTCATCGATTGCCCGCCGTCGCTCGGTCTGCTCACGATCAACGCCCTCGTCGCGGCCGACAAGCTGCTCATCCCCATCCAGTGCGAGTTCTACGCCTTGGAAGGCGTGACAAAACTTCTCGATTCGATGAAGCGTGTCAAAAGTCTCCTCAATCCGACGCTCGATATCTTCGGCGTTCTGCTCACCATGTACGATTCCCGCACGACGCTTTCCAAGCAGGTGGCAGAAGAGGTGCGCCGCTTCTTCGGGAAGAGCGTGTTCGACACGATGATTCCCCGCACGGTGAAGCTGTCCGAGGCTCCGAGCTACGGCCAGCCGATCACCGAATACGATCCTTCCGGCAAAGGCGGCCAAGCCTACTTTTCTCTTGCGAAAGAAGTGATTTCCCGTGGCTAAGCAGCGGAAGAGCGGCCTGGGCCGCGGATTGAACTCCCTTTGGGGCGAAAGCGTTGGCGAAATCAGCCAGAGCCACTCCAACGAGAACTCCGAGCGCGCCGAAGAGAAGGCAGCTGCGGAGAAAGCGGCCAAGGTAGCCGAAGAGGAAGCCGCCGACAAGAAGGAAGAGCGTGCCGAAGAGGCCGCCGCGGAAGAAGCGGCCCTGTCGAGCGCGCCTTCGCGCGCGCCCATTAGCACGACCTTTTCCGAAGAGGAGGCCGAAAAGGCCACTATTAAAGAGCGCACGGCATCCGACCGTCCGGTGTCGCCCGCGGCGGCTCGCGCCATCGAAAGCGAGCAGGCCCTGCAGCGCGCTACCCTGCGTGAGGCCGACGCCAAGAAGCCGGTGCCCTACATCGAGGAAGACGACCATGTGACCATCAAGGGCGTCGTCGCCCGTGAAGCACGCCCGAATGTTTCACGTGAAACAAAGCAGACCGATTTGGTCGACATCGACCTTGTGGCGCCCAATCCCGATCAGCCGCGCACGAGCTTCGACAAAGAAGAGCTCGCCGAGCTTTCCAAATCGATCGAGAAGGAAGGCCTGCTGCAGCCCATCCTTGTGCGCAAGATGGACGGCGGCACCTATCAGATCATTGCCGGCGAGCGCCGTTGGCAGGCCTGCAAACTCGCGGGCCTGAAGCAGGTGCCCGTGCGCGTGAAGGACGTCGAGGACGATAAGGCCCTCGAGCTCGCCCTTATCGAGAACATCCAGCGTTCCGATTTGAACCCGATCGAGGAAGCCTACGGCTACAAACGCCTCATGGAGCGCCAGCACCTCACCCAGGCCGAAGTTGCGCGCGCTGTGTCGAAGGGCCGCTCGACGATCGCCAACGCCCTGCGCCTGCTCGAGCTTCCCGAAGACGCCCAGCAGATGCTCTTCGAGGGCAAGATCACGGCCGGTCATGCCCGCGCCATCCTTTCGGTGCCTACGCCGGAAGGGCGCGAAAAGCTCACCAACAAGCTGCGTGAAGAAAAGCTTTCGGTGCGCCAGACCGAAAACCTCGCTCGCCTGCTCGCCGGCCAGGCAGCGGCGAAATCGGAAGATCATAAGCGGCCGGCAACCCCGCCCGTCTTCAAGAAGGCGGCCCGCGAGCTGCGCCAGCATTTCAACACCGGTGTGCGCATCAAGTCGGTGCGCGGCAAGAACAAGATCGAAATCGAGTTCAAGGACGAAGCCGACCTCGAACGCCTTTTCCAGCAGCTTATGGACCGTCCGGCCCCGGCGGACGAAAGCGCCGAAGAAGAGGCCTAGTGCCTCCCTGGCCGCGCATCGCGTGTGCTGCAAAACATGAAGGCGCCCCTTTCTCGCAGCGGAGAAAGGGGCGCTTTTTCGTAGTGGTGTGAAATGAAGGGGCCGATGAGGGTGGTGATATGCGGGCGGTTGGGTGTGCTCGTCGCGCCCGTGCCGGCACCTGCGCTGCCAGCGAACTACTTCAGATGGTCGAACGGTTTTGCCTTTCGTGTACGCCGCGGCCGCGCCCTCGCGCGGCGATTGCAGCGTTAGGGGGCGTGATCGTACATGGAACCGCTAGCCCAGCCGGTTTTTCAACTGCCCGCAGGCGCCGTCGATGTCGCTGCCGCGCGAGTCGCGCACGTTGGCCTCGATGCCGTTGCGCGTGAGGGTGCGGACCCAATGGTCGACGACGGTGGATCGTGACGGATGGAAGGGGCTGCCTTCGATTTCGTTCATGGGCAGTAGGTTCACGTGGACGAAAAGCCCGTCGCAGAAATCGAGCAGGGCCGCGAGGTCCTTTTCGCCGTCGTTGATGCCCTTCATCATGAGGTACTCGATGCTGGGTCGGCGGGTGCTCGCGCGGTAGTAAGAATCGAGCGCGTCCTTCAAATCGGCGAGCGACGTGCCCACGCATTTGGGCATGATGCGGTCGCGGGTAGGCTGGATGGCTGAATGCAGCGAAAGGGCGAGCGTGAACTGTTCGGGCTCATGGGCGAACGCGTCGATGCCCTTCAGGACGCCGCATGTCGACACGGTGATGTGGCGGGCGCCGATCCCCAGAGCCTGGTCGCTGTTCATGATGCGCAGGGCTGCGAGCACATTGTCGTAGTTGAGGAAGGGCTCGCCCTGGCCCATTGCGACGACGTTGCTCACGCGCGCGTCGAAATCGCGTTGCACGGTGAGGACCTGCTGGGCCATTTCGCCCGGCAGCAGGTTGCGCGTGAACCCCTCTTCGCCCGTCGCGCAGAAAGCGCAGCCCATAGGGCAGCCCACCTGGGTGGAAAAGCAGACGGTAAGGCGCCGCGGTGCCCCTTTGCTGCCCGCGTCGCGCGAGGGGATGCCCACCGTTTCCACGCGGGCACCGTCCGCCAGGGTGAGCACGTACTTGCGCGCGCCGTCGACGGACACCTGTTTGTCGACGATTTCCGGAACGTGCAGGGGCGCCTGTTCGGCCAGCGCCTCGCGCAGCACGCGCGGCACGTTGGTCATGTCGTCGAACGACGTGACGCCCTTGTTGTAGACCCAGCCGATGACTTGTTTCGCACGGAAGGCTGGCTGGGAAAGCTCGCCGATGAGCGAGCGGATTTCACCGATTCCGTACGTTTCGAATGCTGTGCTCATGCTGAGCATTATACGGAAGCGCCCTGCCCGCTTTGGTATACTCAGCGCGGAATTCAGAGAGACGGAACAGCCGAGTACTCGATAGAAGAAGGAACCATGAGCATCAATCCTGCCGAAACCAACGTTGCCCTGCTGTACGGCGGCACGAGCGGCGAACGCGATATCTCGATCCAGTCCGGCGAAGGCGCGGCCGGTGCGCTGCGCGAAGCGGGCTATCAGGTGACGATGCTCGACCCGGCTAACAAGGACGACCTGGTGAAGCTCGTCGAAGGCAACTTCGACGTCGCCTTCCTCTGCCTGCACGGCAAGGGCGGCGAAGACGGCACGATGCAGGGTATGCTCGAAATCCTGGGCATCCCCTATACCGGCCCGGGCGTCTGGTCGAGTGCGACGGCCATGGACAAGGCCAAATCGAAGGTGCACTACCTGGAAAAGGGCATTTCGACCCCGCAATCGGTGACGCTGCATTCCGCTCACGAGGCAACCGCCGAAGAACTCGAAGCGAAGCTCGGTCGCAAGATCGTCGTGAAGCCGGCAAGCTCGGGCTCCGCTCTGGGCGTGTCGATCGTCGAGGGTACGGCCGACGTGCAGAAGGCCATCGACGAAGCCTTCGCGCTCGATACCGAAGTGGTTGTGGAAACCTTCGTCGCCGGCACCGAGCTTACCTGCGCCGTGCTGGGCAACGAAGACGCCTACGCCCTGCCCGTTATCGAAATCGTTCCGCAGATGGGCGACTTCTACGATTACGAATCGAAGTATGCCGCCGGCGGTTCCAAGCACATCTGCCCCGCTCGCCTGAGCGAGGAAGACACCAAGCACGTGCAGGCGCTCGCTGTGGCCGCCCATAAGGCGCTCGAGTGCCAGGGCGTGTCGCGCACCGACATCATCCTCGACGAGAACGGCACCGGCTGGGTGCTCGAGACCAACACGATTCCGGGCATGACCGCTACCTCGCTTCTGCCCGATGCCGGTCGCGCTGCGGGCATGAGCTTCCCCGAGCTCTGCACCAAGCTCATCGAGTACGCGCTGGAAAAGTAACCCGCGCAGCCGTTTGCGCGCGCATGAAGCAAAGAGGGCCGACACGCTGCGAGCGTGCCGGCCCTCTCCCCTTAGGTAAAGAATGCGGTTAGGCCCCCGTGCACGACCGCACGACAGCGACGACGAGCACGACCATGAGGATGAGGAAGGCCCAGCCGCCGATAAAGCAGCCAACGTTCTTCTTCCGGCTGCCTTCGACGAGCTTTTCCGAAAGCGTGATCGAATCCTTCAGCATGACCGTGCCCGGCTCGAGCTGAGGCTTGGGCTGGCGGGTATTGGGCAGCCAAGTGCCGTGCGATGCGATGACATGGTCGATGCCCTGCGCCCCCAAATCGACGCTCACGCGCGCGCCATTCGCGATCTTTTTGCCCACCTGTTCGCGGAAGGTGTCGAAATCGCTCGCGTGGGAATCGTCGTAGGCCATGATCGCCACTTCGCCCCAGTAATTGCCCGGCTTGGGCTGGTCGGAGTAGTACACGGCCACGAGCAGGGCGTAGATGTGAAAGTCGCGCGCCTTGCACAGCATCAGCTGCTCGACCGTCGACGGGTCGCCGATCGAACCCACCTTTCGCCCGAAGCGGTTCGCCACCCAAGGCACCGTGCGACCGTCTGCGTCGGTGTCGAAGGTGATGTCGAACCGGTCGCCCACGATGCAGTCGGCCCCCAGCAGGATGCCGCCTTCCGACTTGTTTTCGGCGGTGAAGCGGCTGTAGGTTCCGAAATACGGCAGAGCGGGCATGTTTTCTCCTTACAAGAGAATCTCGTGAAAGCGGAGTGCGGTGCGATTCATGATAGGCTGAATCGGATATGAAGGCAGGCTGATGACTACGCACACGATAGAAAACTACATCATGGAAACCACGCCCCAGCGCGTGGTCGACCGCTACGCGCAGTTGAAGGAATACGCGCGCACGCACGATTTCGGCGACCTTGACGAAGACGTGGTGGTAATCGATACCGAAACGACCGGCGTGTCGTTCAAACACGACGAGCTCACGCAGATTGCGGCGGCCCGCATGGTGCACGGCGAGATCAAAGAATGGTTCGTGACCTTCGTGAATCCGGGTAAGCCCATTCCCGAAGACATCGTGCATCTCACCAACATCCACGACAGCGACGTGGCCGATGCCCCCGATCCGGAAGACGCGGTCGCGCAGCTCGTCGAATTCGTGGGCGCGAGCTACCTGGTGGCCCATAACGCGGCCTTCGACAAACATTTCTGCACCAAACCGGCATCGGGCGAGGCGCTCAAGCACAACGTATGGGTCGATTCGCTCGACTTGGCCCGCATCGCGGTGCCGCGCCTGAAGTCCCACCGCCTTACCGACTTGGTACGCACGTTCGACACGCCGGTGTCGACGCACCGGGCCGACGCCGACGTCGAAGCGACCTGCGCGGTCTATCGCATTTTGCTCGCCGCCGTGGCGACGATGCCCAACGATCTGGTGTCGACCATCGCCCAGTTCGACGACGGCGAGAACTGGCCCACGGTGAAGGTGTTCAAGCATTTCGCCGAAAGCGACGGGTCGTCCTTCAACCTGCGTTCGCTGCGCTACCAGACGGTGGGCCGTACCGACCACCGTCCCCGCGTCGACGCGAACGATTTGGCCAGCGACCCGGCGCGCGGCCTGCAATTCGCAACCGAAGAAGAGATTCGCGACGCCTTTTCGCCCACGGGCATCGTGGGCCGCATGTACGACCATTTCGAGGCCCGCGACGAACAGGTCGAAATGTCCGAAGCTGTGAACGAAGCCTTCGCCGATTCGGTGAACCTGGCGGTCGAAGCCGGCACGGGCGTCGGCAAGTCGATGGCCTACCTCATCCCCGCCGTGCTCGCGGCCCAGAAGAACGACATCACGGTCGGCGTGGCGACCAAGACCAACGCCCTGCTCGACCAGCTGGTGAATCACGAGCTGCCCCTGCTTTCCGAATCGTTGGGCGGCGTGTCCTTCTGCAGCCTGAAGGGCTTTTCTCATTATCCGTGCCTGCGGTCGATCGAACGGGTGCTCAAGGCGGGTCCCGGCATGCGTCAGGTGCAGGACCGTTTCGTCTCTCAGGCGCCGGCTCTGGCGGGCCTGCTCTCTTTCGTCGAGCAGTCGGAATACGACGACATCGATGCGCTGAAAATCGACTATCGGACTCTTCCCCGCTATGAGATCACGACGACGAGCAACGACTGCCTGCGCCGTCGCTGCCCCTATTTCGGTCAGAAATGCTTCGTGCACGGTGCGCGCCTGCAGGCGGAATGCTCCGATGTCGTGGTGACCAACCAGTCGCTGCTCTTCTGCGACGTCGCGGCCGAAGGCGGTCTGTTGCCGCCCGTCCGCTACTGGGTGGTCGACGAGGCCCACGGTGCCGAAAACGAAGCGCGCCGGGCCTTCAGCATGAAAATAGAAGCCGACGAGCTCAAACGCCTCATCGCCAAGGTCGATTCGTCCAACGCCAACCGCAACATCTTCCTGCGGGCCGAGCGCCGGCTGACGGGCGAAATCGAGGTGTCCGACGAACGCGTGCGCGATTCCCTCACCGATGAAGAGCGCGCGCTCGCTGAAGGGACGGGCCTGAGCGGCGGCGATACCCTGCTCTTCGCGTTGAGTGGACGCGCCAAGCGGGCGGGCGACGTATTTGCGGCGGCTGCGACGGAATTCTGCGACCACCTTTCCGACCTGCTCTACTTCGACGTGCCCACCAAGGGGCGCGGCTACGACCAGGTCGACATCTGGATAAACGACGAGGTGCGGGCGAGCGACGCCTTCGCGCATCTTGTCGGCTTGGGCCACGTCATGTACGACGCTGCCCAAAAGCTCATCAAAGCCTGTTCGGAGCTTGTGGGCGTGATGGAGGACGTCAAGGGCGCGGGTCCGATACAGGGCGAAATCGCTTCGGCGGCCCTCACGCTCAAGGACCTGCTGCTCGCCTGCGAGGTCATTTTGTTCGACGGACCCGACACCTACGCCTATTCGGCTCACCTGTTCAAGCGGAAGAACGTGCCGCATCGCGGGTCGGAGTACCTGGAAGCCCTCATGATGAACGTGGGCGACAAGCTGAATGAGACCCTCTATGCGCGCACCCACAGCGTGGTGTTCACGTCGGCGACTATGACGGTGGCCGATTCCTTCGGGAACTTCACGACGTCGATGGGCCTGGGCACCTCGGAAGAATCGGAGGTGCGCACCGTACAGCTCGATTCGAGCTACGACTTCGACACCCATATGACGGTGTACGTGGTGAAGGATATGCCCGAACCCAACAACCCGCACTATCTTGGCGAGCTCGAGAAGCTGCTTATCGGCGTGCATCGTGCCCAGCAGGGCTCGACGTTGTCGCTGTTCACCAACCGCCGCGAGATGGAAAAAACGTTCGAGACGGTGCGCGATGCCCTGCACGAAGACGACCTGCGCGTGGTCTGCCAGAAGTGGGGCGTGTCGGTGAAGGGCCTGCGCGACGACTTCATCGCCGACGAGCATCTGTCGCTGTTCGCGCTGAAGAGCTTCTGGGAAGGGTTCGACGCGCCGGGCGCCACGCTCAAAACGGTCGTGATTCCCAAGCTTCCCTTCAGCAAGCCGAGCGACCCGCTTTCCTGCGCCCGCCAGCAGATCGACTCGTCGGCGTGGTCCCACTACGTGTTGCCGCAGGCGGTGCTCGAAGTACGCCAGGCGGCAGGGCGCCTCATCCGGTCGTCGACCGACACGGGCAATCTGGTGCTGGCCGACAAGCGCTTGGTGAGCAAGGGTTATGGCAAGGTCTTTTTGAAGTCGCTGCCGAGTTCCAACATCAAGGTGCTATCCGCGAAGGAGATCATCGAGGATATCCGCGCATCGCGCGAGGGGTAAGCACCCTGCGTGTGACAACGGGCGCGCGTGATGTTGTCACGGCTGGCCGTGACAACATCACGCGCGCCCGTTGTCACACGACATGGGAAGGCAACCGGGTCGTGTGAAGCCCCTGTAATCTTCTGGACGATACGTCAAGTAGCGTATAATTTCGAGGATGTACCACTAGGGTCGCATCCGACACATTGAAAGGCGCACGCATGTCCGACATGACTGACGATATCGGGTATCTTTCGCAAGAAATAGGCCCGCGACCTGCGGGAACGGAAGAAGAGCAAAAGGCGAGCGAGTACATCGCCAAACGCCTTCGTTCCACCACGGGCCTGAAAACCGAAATCGAAGAATTCTCTTGCAACTCCCAGCCCGGTGTCGTCGAAGCGATTTGCTTTGGCCTCGCCGTCCTGTTCACGATCATCGGCATGCTCGCCCCGCAGGTTTCGGTGCTTGCGTTTGCCATTACGGCGGTGAGCTGCGCCCTCTACCTCTGTGAGGCGTTCGATAAGCCCGTGCTGTCGCGCTTCTTTGCGCGCGGCATCAGTCAGAACGTCATCACGCGCTACAAGCCGGTGACCAAGGGCGGTGCGCGCCCGCGCAAGGTGATCATCGTGGCCAACTACGACAGCGACAAAGTGCGCAACGAGCTGTCGCCCGGCCTCATGGGCGCCTATCCCATCCTGGTGAAAGCTTCGTATGCGGCGATCATCGCCCTCCCCGTGCTGTGGCTCATTCGCGCCGTCGCCGCAGTTACCACGGGTACGGCTGCTGTGGTCTTCAATGTGATCTTCATCATTCTCTGCCTTGCAGCGATTCTGCCGGTTATCGCCTTTGCGATGCACCGTACGGCGACCTTCAACGAGGGAGCCAATTCCAACGCGTCCGGCGTTGCGGCCATGATGGAAATCGCCCGTCGTGTGTCGGATGCGCAGACTATTAAAGAAGAGCCCGAAGCCGAGGGCGAAGAGCCCGTCGTGCATGGCGCAGAGGCGGCCTACGAAGCGGGCGCGGTGCCCGAAGGTGTGCCCGTGCAGTACGACGTCGAGCCGAATACGGCTGCCACGCAGTCCGGCGCCTACGAACCGGCCCTGGGCGATGTGGTCCCGCGCGAGGTTGCTCCCACGCAAGCTCCCGTCGATGTTTCACGTGAAACATCCCGCGAAGCGCCCGCAGCCGAACCCGTGCGTTTGGCTCAAGCTGCCCCTGCAGCTCCCGAGCGCCCCACGCCTGAGCGGATCTCCGCTCAGCGCGCCGAAACCACCAACGTTTTCACCGGCGAGCAGCCTTTTGCCGCGCAGCCTGCGCCCGAGGCTGTTTCGGAACCCGCAGAAGAGCCGGCTCCTGCCGAAGAGCCGCAACAGGCTCCGGCCGTCCCCGATTGGTACAAGGCGGCGCAGGAGCGCGCCAAGGCCAAGAAGGGCAACGTGCGCCCTGTGCATCCCGTGCGCCGTTCCCGCTACGCCGATGCACTCGATGCCGCTGTTCGTGAAAGCCACGCGCACTTCGAGGAGGCCAACAAGGCCGTCCAGCGCGAAGCGCAGCAGTATCGCGAAACCTTCCAACAGGGCATTCGCGAAGTGGCCGCTCCCGAAAACGCCGATCAGCTGCCCCCCGCGCAGCCGCGCGAGCCGAAACCGATCGTGCGTCCGGTCGAGGCGCCCGTCGCTCCCGTGCGCGAAGCGGCTCCCGCCGCGCAGCCCACTGCGCGTGAGCAGGAACCCCAGCCGGTTGCTCCGGTGACGGCTCCTGAAAATCGATTCGAGCGCGCGGCGCAGAAGCAGGCTCCCGCCGTTCCCGCCTATGCGGCCTCGGGCGCCACCGCCCCGAGCGCACCCGTTGCTCCTGCCCCCGCCCCGCAGCCTGCCGCTCCTGCACCGCAGCCGGCGAAGCCGACGTACGCGCCCGCAGCAGAAGCCGCGGCTGCTCCCCAGCAGCAGTCCGTTGCGTCGGTACCCGAAGAGCCGGTTGTTGAAACCTTCATCGAAGATGTTTCACGTGAAACAACCGACGGCCAGGGCCTTCCGAAGATGAAGCCTTATGTCGAGACTTTCGACCAGGCCGGTATCGCCGAACTCGAGTCGGCAGAAGCCGCCCGGGTCATCGAACGTCCGGCCCGTCAGGCGCGCCCTGCAAGCGCCCAGACTGCGCCCACGCCGGCTTCCGCTGCCGTTCAGCCCGCTCCGGTGGCTACGGAAACGGCAGCTGTCCCAAGCGTAGCGGCTCCTGCGGACCTAGAGGCTGCGTCGGCACCTGCTCCGCAGCCTGCCGCGCCCGCCCCTGACACGACGGCTCCCGTGGCCCCTATCGCGCCCGAAGCGCAGCCCCAGCGCACCTCCGTTGCGACGGCGACCATCAACGACGGCCGCGTGATGGTCGGCGTCCCGCATGACATGGATCAGTTCGTCCAGACCGGCGAAGGGCAGCAGGCTCAGGCCCAGCCCGCCTTGTATGGCGAAGAAGACGGCGGCTTCGACGACTATTACCAGGAAGGTGAACCCGAAGAGAGCCGGTTCCGCGAAACAACGCAGCGTTGGAAGAAGCGCGCGAGCGGTGCGTTCTCGTCTTTGCGCAGCCGTATGAAGCAGATGCGCGATGAGCGCAAGCAGCTCCCTGAGGCGTATCCCGATTACGAAGAGGAATTCACGACGGCTCAGATCGGCGAAGTGACCGAACGCCCCGTCGATCAGAACGACGCTCAGGCAACCTCGCCCTTCGATGCCGTGAAGACTACTGCCGATCAGCGGGCCGCAGAAACCGTTACGCCGCGCACGACCAATCGCGTCGACGTCACTGTTCCACGTGAAACACCCGAACAGGCTCCCGCCGCTCAGCGCGATCGACAGGAACGTCGTCAGCTTCTCGTGGATGACACGCCGCTCAAGGCCGAGGACCTTTCGGCTCAGACTCCTGCCACCCAGGTGCCGGCGGCCCCTGCCTCTGCCGTCCCGGAGCCGACCGCTTCTGCTCCCGAGCAGAAGAAGCCCGCCGCCGAGCGCGTGATCGTGACGGCCACCGAAGCCGATCAGCCCCAACGCCAGTCGCGTGAATCGACGATTTCTATGCCGCCGATCGATGTGTCCCAGCTGCGTGAACAGGTGCAGACAGGCACGCTCGATCTGCAGAGCGAAGACGACACAGCAACGTCCGACTCACACGAATACGCTCAAGCGCCGATAGACGCTGTCCCCTACGCAAACGCCGATACTCAGGAAGCCCCTTATAGTGATGACGCCTATGCCGGCTACGACGATGCCACCTATGGCGACTACGACTATTACGAAGACGAACCGACCCGCTTCGACAATTTGAAGAGCCGCGCCGGAGGTCTCTTCCACCGCATGCGCGATTCCTTCGACAGCGCCCGCGATAAGATTTCCGATCGTGCTTCCAACCATGAGGGTGCTCACAGCGCTCGCAACGACGATACCTATGTCGACGGCGCCTACGATGACGCGATGAGCCAGCCTGAAGACACCGTATCCTACGAAGAAGAAGCCTACGCTTACACCGACGACCAAGGTACGACGGCCTACGCGGAAGGCTACACGGTGTCCGAAGACGATGACGCGGCCTACGAATCGGAAGAGAAAGACGTGCCGGCGCCTATCGACGCGCAGCCGGTGGCCGTGGAGAACGAGTATGCCGAGCCTGCTGCAGATGAGGCCGAAGCCACCCCTGCCGCCAGTGCCCCTGCCGCAGAGTCTGCCCCTGCTGGCGATGATGCACCTGAATTAGAAGCGCCGGCACCTGCCGCACGTGCAGAGCGTCCCAAGCCGACCTATCGTTCCAACCCGAATCGCGCCCGCATCGATATCCCCTCGGTTATCACGGTGCCCGATCCCGCAGACCTTTCCGATGCGAATAAGCAGCCGGCTCCCCTTGCTGCCGAAGCCGACCGCGACGGCGAAACGGCCGCTAAGACGCTTCTGCGCCAGCGCATCCCTCGCGTTGCGCTCGACGGCACGGGCCCGGTAAGCAACGACAAGATCGAAATGGACAACAAGAAGGCCGCCCTGCGCAATACGCTCCCCTCGATGAGCGGGTCGATCACCGCTGCTCCGGTAGTCGATCCCTTCGAGAACAATCAGCGCGTGAGCCTTTCGGGGTCCTTCTCCGCGGTGGGCAACACCGGTTCGTTCAAGCCGGTGGGCGACGAGCTCGTCGAAGGCATATCTCCCGAAGAGATGTACATTGACGATGCCGACGATTCCGCCTACGCCGCTGCTTCTCCCGAAACGGGCGCCTATACGCCCAGTCAGGTGGTGGATATGCCCAAGAAGCATCGCGGCCTGTTCGGGCGACGTCATGCCGGCAAGCATTCCGGCAAGCGTGCTGAAGAGCAGAGCGCATCCGAATGGCTCAACGTCGACGAGAACTTCAACCCCACCGAAGTGGGCAAAGCGCGCGGCGGCTGGGAAAGCTTCCAGGAGGACAGCGCGTACGAACAGCAGGCGCGCGTCAGCCAGCAGAAGGGCGCTACCGATGCTGCCCCCGACGCCTGGGAAGAGAATGAAGACGCGTGGAAGAAGCGCGACCGTTGGAACGGCGGCGCCTTCAGTCGCGCCCGTGCTGCGGCGACCGAACAGGCCAACCGCATGACGCATCGCGGCAAGGGCGATGGTAACGCGCCTGCCGAAGAAGAGCCGGTGCGCCGTCCGCGCACGGCCGAAGAGCTGCCTCCCGAGTTCTCGGAAGTCGCCAAGCTGGCCAACCGCATGGCACGCGACGACGGCTCGCAGCGCGCCGATTTTGCCCGCGAAGAGCAGCAGATTTACGAATTCCGTGACGCCGATGTGAACGTCGAAGTATGGTTCGTGGCTTTGGGATCGGAATGTTCGGGAGATGCGGGCATGAAGACCTTCCTGCAGACGCACGCCGACGAGCTGCGCGGCTCGATCGTGATCAACCTCGATTCGGTGGGTGCCGGGCGCTTGAGCTACCTGGAACATGAGGGTAAGGTCCGCAAGACCAAGATCTCGACCCGCATGAAGCGCTACCTGCGCATGGCCGTGCAGGCGACCGGCATCGACGTGGCCGCCAGCTCGAGCGATTGGCGAGACACGCCCGCTTCGGTGGCAGCGCGCCACGGTCTGCAGGCGGTCACCATCGCCGGCATGGAAGGCGCCAAGCCCGCCTATATGGGCCAGGGCGACGACGTGCTCGAGAATATCGACGAAAGCAATTTGGAACGCACCGTCGATTACGTCATGAACGTCGTGAAGAATATTTAGCGTATGGACGGCGCAGCGACAATTTCGGTCGCTGCGCCGTTCTTTTGCTATAATCACGTGACACGCGGGTGTCGCCAAGTGGTAAGGCACAAGCTTCCCAAGCTTGTATGCGCGGGTTCGAATCCCGTCACCCGCTCCATAGAATTGAAAGCCCTGCTCTGCGGGGCTTTTTTAGTTTTTCGGCCCGCTGGGGCGCGTATGGCTATGCTTGCGCTTGTAAGGCATTGATTTCCATGGGAAGGAACCCGAATGTTGCGTGGAATGATCTTCGATTGCGATGGCACGTTGCTCGACACGATGCCGGATTTGGCTGCGGTCACCAATCAGACGCTGAAGGATTTCGGCTTCCCCACGCATACGTTCGATGAGATCCAGTCGTATGTGGGCGATGGTGGCCGCCGCTTGATCAATCTCGCCGTTCCCGAAGGAACCGCGCCCGAGGTGTGCGAAGAAGCCTTCCGACATTGGTGTGCGCTCTATCCGCAGATCGGCTTCAAGTTGACCGAACATTACGACGGGATGGACGAAGCTATCGCGACGTTGCAGCGCAAGGACTGCAAGCTTGCCGTGCTTTCAAACAAGTTCAACGAGGCAACCAAACTCGTCATTGACCGCAACTTCCCCACGGGTACCTTCAACCCCGTCTACGGCGAGCGTGCGGGCGTCCCGCGCAAGCCCGACCCCACGGGCCTTATGGGCGTCATCAAAGAAATGGGACTCGAGCCAGCGGAGTGCGCCTACGTGGGCGACGCTCCGACCGATATCGAAGTCGCCCTGCGCGCTGGCGCGTATGCTATCGGCGTGAGCTGGGGCTATCGTGAAGAGGCCGACCTGGTGGCAGCGGGTGCGCAAGCGATTGCCCACGAGCCGGCAGACTTCGTGCGCATCTTCGATTCGCTGCAGGATGAGAGGCGCACAGCTGCGGCTTTGCCGATGCCCTGATCTCTCTGCCGTTGAAGCGTACTGGTAGAATGGTGCTGCTATCGCTCGAGTGAGGATCCGCCTACCCATGCCCAAGATATACACGTATACCGAACCGCTGCAAGCCGATATGGTCGATGCCTTCTGCGTCTTGCAGAAGGAGTTCACCGACCAATTCGTCTATTACGAAAAGAGTGGGAGCGGACAAGAGGTCGGCGTCGATGTTGAAGCACAGGGTGACAGCCGTCGTGAAAGCCCTGCCGACGCTCACGCGTTCCGCTCTCCCACCCGCCTGATGGGTCTGGGCCGCTGTATCGCCGTGCGCGATGCCGACGATATCGAAGCGGTCTATGAGGGTCCCACCCATGCGGCGCCCGTGCTCTTTTCCTTCAACCGCTTCGATGCGGCCAACCCCCAACCGGCCGACGAGCTCTTTCAGGCCTTCCCTAAGCTTTCGCTGCTGCTGCCAGAGGTGGTGCTCATCGACACGGCCGAAGGCCCTCTGCTCCAGGTGAACAGCCTGGGCCCCGTGTATGCCGGCCGCGTGGAGCGCTTCGCCCGTCGTGCCCGCCAGGCGAAGCCGCGCGAGCGCGAGACGATTCCCTATACGATTGAAATGGATTCTCGTACAGCGTGGGAAAGCGAAGTCTCTGCGGCTCTGGCGGCGATCGATGCGGGCCGCGTGAGCAAGGTTGTGCTGTCGCGCCGCGTGAAGCTCACCGCAAAGAAAGTCTTCTCGAGCAAAGACTTGCTCGTCAATCTCATCGACGGGCCGTCGAAGGGAACCGTGTTCCTCTATCGGTACGGTGACGTCTTCTTCTGCGGCTGCACGCCCGAACTCTTGGTGCGCAAGCACGGGCTCGACGTGGAAAGCGAATGCCTGGCGGGCACGATCGGCGTGGGGACAACCGAAGCGGAAACCGCGCGTCTGGCGGATGCTCTGCTGCACGACGAAAAGAATCGACGCGAACATGCGTTCGTGGTCGATTTCGTCCGGTCGGTGATCGAGCGCAATTGCCACGCGGTGCACATCCCCGCCGCGCCCGTGATCAAGCGCCTGCAGCACGTGCAGCACCTGCACACGCCCGTGCACGCCAAGGTGATGGAAGGCCGCAGCGTGGAAAACCTCGCCGGTCAGCTTATGCCCACGCCCGCCCTCGCCGGCATGCCCGTGGGCGAATCGCTCATGCTCCTGCGCGAAACCGAGCCCTATAACCGCGGCTTCTTCGGCGGATCGGTGGGCTACCGCACGGCCGACGGAGACGGCGCCTATTCGGTCGCCATTCGCTGCGGCGTGTTCGACGGTGAAATGGGCTGGCTTTACGCAGGTTGCGGAATAGTCGCCGGGAGCGATGCCGCGTCCGAGTACGATGAAATCGACATGAAACTGCAGACGATTCTTTCGGCTTTCGAAGGGGAAGAACGGTAAATGGAGAACGAAGAGGAAACCCGGCCCATGCCGCCCAAGCTGTCGTCGATCGACCAGCACATCATCGAAGCGGCAGAACGCGCCATCGCGCGCGAGCGCGCGAAGCAGCGCGCCGAAGCGGGCGAGACGTCTCCTTCGTCGAAGGAGCAAGACGCGATCGCCCATTCGCGCGCCGTCATGCAGAGCTGGGAGTACCGGCAGACCCAGGCGAGCGAGAACTCTTCCCCGGCCGCGCAAGACGAGGTCGCGGCCGAAGAGGAGCCGCCGCGCCCCGCGACGGTGGAGCACGAAGAGCCCAAACGGGCCGAAGCACCCGTCTTCGTGACCGAAGAGGAAGACGAAGTCCTCGATCAAAGCGACCAAGAACACTACGCGGCCCATGCGCCAGCCGCATCCCATCCGTTCGAACCCGAAGAGGACCCGTCTGTGAACCACGAGGAAGAGCCGGCAACGGCGCAGGAGCCTATCGTCGCCGATACCGAAACCGCTGCAGAAGCGACTGCGGGAAAGCACGACCCCATGCGCATCACCAACGACATCGAGGCCGACAAATACGCGGCCATCAACAGCCTGCACGAAGGGGACGACCGCAACCAGCATCCCAGTCGCAAGGTCGCCGCGCCTGAAATGCCCGAAGAGGAAATGGAAGACGAAGACGCCCGCGAAATCGAGCCCAAAGAGCGCTCGCCGCGCGTGAAGGTTCCCAGCGACCCGGCGTCGGTTGCTTCGGCCTACCTGGACGCTTTCTTCAGCGAGTTGCAGCGCTGCGGCGTGACCGATTTCGTGATCAGCCCCGGGTCCCGCTCGACCGGCCTGGCCATGAAGGCCTTCGAACGCTTCAAGAGCGTTTACGTCGACGTCGACGAGCGCGGCGCGGCCTTCCTGGCCCTTGGCATCGCTAAGGCCAAGCGTCGTCCGGTGGGCGTGATCTGCACGAGCGGCACGGCCGTGGGCAACTGGATGCCCGCCGTGCTCGAAGCCGAATCGAGCCGCGTGCCCCTGCTCCTGCTTTCTTCCGACCGTCCGCCCCGCCTGCAGGGCGTGGGCGCTCCGCAGACCTGCGACCAGCTGAAGATGTTCGGCGACCACGTAAAGAAATTCGTGCAGATGCCCCTGCCCTCCGGCGACGATGCGACGCTCGACTTCGTCCACCAAACGGCCCTCGACGCCTGCATTGCGGCCCACGGCATGGTGCCCGGCGCGGCCAGCTGCGACGGTGGTCCCGTGCACATCAACTTCCCCTTCGACGAGCCGCTCGTGCCCGCCCGCAAGGTCGTGCCCGACCGCGTGAGCTCGCTGCCGCCCACGGTCGTGCCCGGCCAGGGCCTGCTCTCGCGCGACGCCAAGGGCATCTTCGGCGTGTTTCACGGGAAACATACGGTGGCAGTCTGCGGCGAAGGCACCTGCAACAACGACGAAGACGTCGCGATCATGCTGCAGTTCGCCCACAAGCGCCACATTCCCCTGCTCGCCGACCCGCTTTCGGGCCTGCGCGGCGTGAAAGACCCCTACGTCATCGACAACTACGACACGGTCTGCGGGGGCACCGACATCCCACGGGTCGATTGCCTCATTCGCTTCGGTCGCTGGCCCGTGTCCAAGCGGCTCTTCCAGGCCATGCAGGAGGCGCAGCCCACGCAGATCGTGGTGGACGTGCGCGACCCGCGCGACTATTCGGCCTCGACCGACCTGTTCGTGCACACCCTGCCCGTGGTGTTCGCCCAGGCCATGATCGACCTGCCCACCGCCCAGGGGGCCTCGCGCGCGCACGTGGAGGAATGGCTCACCGCCAACGCCCAGGCGTCCGACCACATCGACATGGTCTACCGCCTGCCTGGCGGCGACCAGTTCGAAGGCGCCTACATCGACAAGATGTTCGAGCTCATTCCCGACGATTCGCTCCTGTTTTGCGCGAGCAGCATGAGCATCCGCGCGGTCGACACCTTCTACCGCAAGAACGGCAAGCGCCTGCGCGTGCTGTGCAACCGCGGCCTGAACGGCATCGACGGCACGATTTCCACCGCCGTGGGCGCCGCGCAGGAATACGAGCAAACCACCCTGCTCATCGGCGATCTGGCCTTCCTGCACGACGTGAACGCGCTCAGCCTGCAAAACGAGATGCACATACGCCTTTCGCGCGGCGACGGCCCTATGCCTTCAATCGTTATCGTGCTGCTCAACAACAACGGCGGTGCGATTTTCGACATGCTTTCGCAGAAATCGACCGAAGACTATTTCGGCCGCCTCTTCCTCACGCCGCAGAACATCGACGTGAAGCATCTGGCCCAGGGCTTCGGAATCACCTACCGCCGTGTGGAGACCGTGCACGACTTCCGCCGCAACTACGAACAGCTGCTCGGCAACCCGGGCATCAGCATCATCGACGTGAGCCTTCCGCTGGCGGGCGTGAAGGACCGCTACAGCGTCTATTGGCGATAGGCATGGGCGCACGACCGTTTGTTTCGGGACGCGAAGGCGCCGACGGCGCGCCCCTTGCGGAAACGCCCGCCCGCCCGATCGTGCTTCTGCATGGATTCATGCAGAACGGGCACGCTTGGGATGCGGTGGCGCCCCTGCTCACCGCTGCCGGGCCCGTCATCGCGCCGACGCTTGCGCCTGCCGACGACGCCCACGCGACTCTCGACGACCTGGCCGACCAGGTGCACGCGGTCATCGTGCAGGCGTGCGCCCAGGCGGGGGTGTCGTCCGCCGTGGTGGCGGGCTATTCGATGGGCGGCCGCGTGGCGCTCGCGCTCGCCCGCCGCTACCCCGCCGACATCGCCCTGCTCGCGTTGGAAAGCGCCGGCCTGGGTCCGCGCACCGAAGAGGACCGGGTGCAGTGGGCGCAGCGCAACCGTGCCTGGGCTGCCTATATCGAAGAGCTGCCCAGCATGGAAGCCGTGGTAGATTGGTGGGAGGAGATTCCGCTGTTCGCGAGCCAGAAGGACCTTCCGCCTGAAGCTCGCGCTCGGCAGCGCCGCATGCGTCTTTCCTGCGACAAACACGCCTGCGCCCTGCTCATGGAGCAGGCGGGGGCGCACACGATGCCGTTAGAGGACGACGCCTGCGCGATGCTCGCGCGCGTGTCCTTCCCCGTGCACTACCTGGTGGGCGAACGCGACGCCAAGTACGGGCGCGTGGCCGCTCGCGTGGGCGCCACCGGCGCGCGCGTGCACCGCTTGCCCGGCGGGCACAACGTGCACCTGGAGCATCCGGAAGCGTTCGCCCGGTGCCTAGCTGCCTGCATCGCCCGGGGCACGCAGGCCAGCGGCCGCGCCGACAGCGACTTCTATGCGATATTTCGGTAACGTATCTATAAGAACCTGCAAAGGAAAAGGGAGGAACATGAGCGACATCAAATGGGTGCGCGGCGACACGCCGTACCAAGAGATCTTCTACGACACCTACGAAGGCATCGCGAAGATCACGATCAACCGGCCCGAGCGCCGCAACGCGTTCACGCCGCTGACCGTGCGCGAGATGTACGACGCTTTCAGCGTGGCGCGCGAGGACCCCAGCATCGGGGTGATCATCCTCACCGGCCAGAATCATGGCGGCCGCCATGAGGACGAGGCGTTCTGCAGCGGCGGCGACCAGAAGGTGCGCGGCAACGGCGGCTACGTGGGGTCCGACGGCATTCCGCGCCTCAACGTGCTCGACTTGCAGCACCTCATCCGCGTGATTCCCAAGCCCATCATCGCGATGGTGAACGGCTACGCTATTGGCGGCGGGCACATTCTGCACCTGCTCTGCGACCTTTCGATCGCGGCGGAAACCGCCAAGTTCGGCCAGACGGGCCCCAAGGTGGGCAGTTTCGACGCCGGCTACGGCGCGGCCTACCTGGCGGCCTGCGTGGGCCAAAAGAAGGCGCGCGAGATCTGGTACCTGTGCCGCCAGTACACGGCGCAGGAGGCCATGGACATGGGCATGGTGAACAAGGTCGTGCCCTTCGAACAGCTCGAAGACGAATGCGTGGCCTGGGCCAAGGAAATGATGCAGTGGAGCCCCACGGCCCTGCGCTTCATGAAGGCGAGCTTCAACGCCACGACCGACGGCTACGCGGGCCTGGCCCAGCTGGGCGGCGACGCGACCCTGCTCTACTACACCACCGACGAGGCGAAGGAAGGTCGCGACGCGTTCAAGGAAAAGCGCAAGCCCGACTTCACCAAGTTCCCCAAGTTCCCCTGATAGTTCAGGCGATCGAGTAACGGGGCCGAAGGCAGCCCGACCGGGGCAGATGCCGCTCGCCAGCGCGGCGGCAGGCCCGGGCGTGCGGCCCTCGGCCCCTAGTGCGCACGGAGAGCGAGGGGACCATGGCTTCGAACATTCTGCAGATTCTCAACGAGCACGCGCGGCGGGCGCCCGACGACACCGCCGTGATCGACGCCCTGCACGGCAACGTGGCGATTTCGTACGCGATGCTGCGCGACGGGTCGGTGCGGCTCGCCGAAAGCCTGCAGAAGGAGGGCGCAGGCCGTGGCGGCTGGGTGTCCACCGACATGGCCAACTGCGTGGAGTTCCTGGCTTTGCTGCTCGCCTGTGCGCTTTCCGGCACGACGCTTGTCACGCTCAACGCCCGGCTCACCGAAGAGGAAAAGGCCGAGCGCCTGCATGAGGTCGAACGCAGCAGAAAGCTCGCGGATATCCCCCGTTTCGATGCGCAGAACGTCCGCGATGCCGGCGCGGCAGCGAGCGCGCCAACCGATGCCGACGCCTTCGCCTTCGTAGAAAAAGCGGCAGCGGCCTTGGACGATGCGGCTCCCGCGGTAGTGATGTTCACGTCGGGCACGTCGGGCCGGCCCAAGGCGGCGGCCCTTTCCTGGGGCAACCTGCAGGGCGCGGCGCGCGCGAGCAACGAAACGCTCAACGTGCCGGGCGCCGGCCGCTGGCAGCTCACCCTGCCCATGTACCACGTGGGCGGGCTGGAAATCTTCTTCCGCTCCCTGCTGAACGACACCCCCTTCGTCCTCTACGACTATGTGGACGCCGCTCAGCTGCTGGCCGACGCGGCCCGCTACGGCTGCACGCACGTGTCGGTGGTCGACAAGATGCTGCAGGACCTGCTCGCCGTGTCCGAAGGTCAGGAATCGCTTGCTGCCTACGAATGCGTGCTGTTGGGCGGCGCGGCTCCCAACATCAACACGCTTGCGGAAGCCAAGCGCCGCGACGTGCACGTGTTCGTGAGCTACGGCATGACGGAAACCTGCAGCCATATCGCCGAAGCGCCCCTAGCCGACTACGACGGGACCCTGGTGCCCATGCCTGCCTACGAGGTCATGGTGCTCGACCCCGACGAGCACGGTTTCGGCCAGTTGGGCGTGCGCGGGCCGGGCGTGTTCGGCGGCTACCTGAACGCCACCGCCGCCTTCACGGCCGACGGCTTTTTCCTTACCGGCGACCGCGTGCGCGTGCGCAACGGCCGCGTGCAGGTGGCCGAACGCACGACCGACATGTTCGTGTCGGGTGGCGAAAACGTCTATCCCGAAGAGATTCGCTCGAAGATTCTTTCGCTCGACGGCGTCACCGACGCCTACGTGTTCGGTGCGCCCAACGAGCAGTGGGGCCGCCGCCCTGTGGCCTTCGTGGAAGAGCGCGAGCGCGCCGCCGCGCCCGATGCCGACCTGGTGGCCTTGGCCCACGAGATCCGCCTGTCGCTCAACGCCCGCCTGGCCAAGATCTACCAGCCCGACGCGATCATCGTGCTGCCGGAATTCCCCCGGTCGGGCATCGGAAAAACCGACCGCGCCGCCCTGCGCCAGGTCTACGACGAGCGCTGCTGCGCCGTGCGCCTGGAGCTGTGGAAGATTCGCCAGCCCCTGGTGGGCGGCATGCGCACCGCCAAGACCACGGTGAAGGACCGTGTCTCGCTCATCGTGCGCGTGACCGACGCCCAGGGCCGCACGGGCGTAGGCGAGGACGTTGCCTTCGAAACCGACTGGTACCTCCCCGAAACGATCCCTCAAGACGAGCCCTTTATTCGCGAAAAGCTCGCGCCCGCGGTGCGCGACGTTCCCTTCATCCACCCCCTGCAGGTCTCGCAGCGCCTGGCCCATGTCGACGGGGCGGCCGAGCATCCGCTTGCCTGCGCCGCCGTGGAAAACGCCTTCTGGGACCTCTACGGCAAGACGACCGGCACGAGCATTCGCGCGCTCATCGACGGGCGCGCCCAGGTGAGCGAACCGGGCAGCCCCGATCCGGTGCGCCGCGGGTGCGCGCGCGGCGGGGCCGTGGTAGGCATAGGCAGCCTGCGCGACACGCTCGAAGCGGTGGCCCATGCGGTCGCCGAAGGCTACGCGCGCGTGAAGCTCAAGATCAAGCCCGGCCACGACGTGCGCATCGTGCGGGCGGTGCGCGAGCAGTTCCCCCACCTCACGATCATGCTCGACGCCAACCAGAGCTACCACGAAAACGACCTGGCCGACCTGCGTGCGCTCGACACGTTGAACATCGCCTGCCTGGAAGAGCCGCTTGACCCGGCGCGCAAGCCCAAGGTGGGCCCGCAAAACCTTTTCGAGCGGCTTTCGCGCCTTCAGCGGGAGCTTTCCACGCCCATTGCGCTCGACGAAAGCTGGACCAACGGGGCCCAATTGCGCGCGATCTTGGAAGCCAATCCCGACCTGCGCTGCGTGGTGATGAAGCTCGGCAAGTTCGGCGGCCTGCAGCCGGCGCTCGACTTCTACAAGTGGGCGCGCAGCCGCGGCATCGTGCTGTGGGTGGGCGGCATGTACGACACGGGCGTGTCGAAGCGCCTGCATGCGGCATTCTCCACCCTGCCCGGCATCAACCTGCCCGGCGACATCAACGATTCGGCCCGCTACTTCGCCACCGACATCTGCGATCCGCCCTTTGTCCTGGGCGGCGGTCAGCTCGAAATCAACCCCATGGGTCACGAATCGGGCCTGGGCTGCGACCTTGACGAGGACGCCCTTGGCAAAGTTTCGGTCACCCACTGGAAATCTGAATAATGAAATCGGTTTTCCCAGGACTTGATTTATAGCGCTTGCATACTATGCAGCTCGTTCGCATACTATTTTTCAGACACAGCATGAAACTGGAGTAATATACGGGACATATGAATCCGTGCGGATGGGTGCCGCGCCCGCCCGCGCCCGGCAGGACGATCGAAGGGATGTGCACAATGGCCGACAACGGCTCTGCTGCCACATCGGCAGCAGCCCCCAAGAAGATGGGATTCTTCCCCCTGATGTTCACCGTGATCACGCTCATTGTGGGCGGTGGCGTATTCTCCCTGTGCAGCGACATGGTCGCCGCCGGCGCCGACGGCCAGTCGGTAATCGACGCCTGGGTCATTTCGGGCATCGGCGTCTTCTGCCTGATGTTCACCTTCTTCACCTTGTCGCGCGTGAAGCCCGAACTGAAGGGCGGCATCTACGCCTACGCGACGGAAGGCTTCGGCCAGTTCTCCGGCTTCACGAGCGCCTGGGGCTACTGGATTTCGGCGGCCTTCTGCATCATCAGCTACTGCCCGCTGCTGTTCAGCGCGTTGGGCTACTTCTTCCCCGTGTTCGGCGACGGCACCAACCTGGCGTCGGTGATTGGCGCGAGCGTCGTGGTGTGGTTCTACGTGTTCGTTGTGTCGCGCGGCGTGACCGAAGCGGCCATCGTGAACGTGGTCGTCACGCTCGCCAAGCTCATTCCCATCTTCACTGCCATTCTGGCGATCATCTTCCTGCAGGCCTTCGACCCCAGCGTCTTCATGGCCAACATGCACGCTGCCACTGTCGATCCCACCACGGGTGCGGTGCTTTCCGATTCCGACAAGGTCCTTGCCGCCCTGACGACCACCATCTGGGTCTTCATCGGCATCGAGGGCGCCGTGGCCATTTCAGGTCGCGCCGAAAGCGACCATGACGTGGGACGCGCTACGATCGTCGCCTTCGTCTGCGTGCTTATCATCTACCTGCTCATCAGCCTGCTGGGCCTGGGCGTTATGCCCATCGAAGACCTCGCCGCCTTGGACAACCCGCCGCTCGCGGGCCTTATGGAAGTGGCCGTGGGCCAGTGGGGGGCGACGCTGATCAACTTCGGCGTGGTGCTTTCCCTGGTGGGTTCGATGCTCGGCTATACGGTGCTCACGAGCGAGGTGCCCTTCGAAGCCGCCCAGACCGGCGCCGGCTTCCCCAAGGCCTTCGCCAAGTCCAACGAAAAGGGCGCCCCGATCACCACGCTCATCGTGTCGGGCGTCATCGTGGAAGTGTTCCTGTTCGTCATGATGGTGAGCAGCAACACCTATCAGTTCTTCTACACCATTTCGACGGGCCTCATCCTGCTGCCCTATCTGTTCTCGGCCGCCTACCTGATTAAGGTCGCCTTCAGCGAGTCGAGCGGGTTCGCCGGCAAGGTGCGCGGCCACGTGGGCCTCTACCGTGCGCTGTCGATCGTGGCATTGGTCTACGCGCTGCTGCTCTTCTATGCAACGGGCACCACGGGCCTGGCCATCACGAGCTTCCTGTACGCGCCCGGCGTGCTCGTCTACCTGTACTCCAAGCACGAGCGCGGCGAGAAGGACCTCTTCTCCACGCCGGTCGACAAGCTCATGCTCATCGTGACGCTCATCATGCTGGTGCTCGCCATCTACTGGATGGCGACCGGCCAGGTGGCCATCTAGTTCGAACATTCAGACAAGCGGGCCGCGCTGGCGGCTCGCTTGCAGATTGGGAATGCGGCGCGATGTGCGCCGTGAAGAAAGAGAGGGATTATGTCTTTCAAGAACATCATCGTCCGCCGTCCGTGCGAAAAGGTCTGTGACGGTATCACGTCGGCGCCCGAACTGGGCAAGCCCGATTACCAGCACGCCCTCGAGCAGCACACCGACTACATCAACGCCCTCATCAGCCTGGGCCTGGAAGTCGACGTCCTGCCCGCGCTCGATGAATATCCCGATAGCTGCTTTGTGGAAGACACCTGCGTGCTCACGCGCGAATGCGCCATCATCGACAACCCGGGCGCCGGCACGCGCAACGGCGAGGCCGCTCTTATGGAGCCGGTCATCCGTCGCTACTACCCCGAAGACCGCATCGAGCACATCACGGCGCCGGGCACGCTGGAAGGCGGCGACGTCATGATGGTGGGCGACACCTTCTACGTGGGCCGTTCCGCCCGCACCAACGAAGAGGGCATTCGCCAGTTCTGCGCCATTCTGGAAAAGTACGGCCTGAAGGGCGTGGAAGTGCCGCTGGAAAAGGTGCTGCACCTGAAGACCGGCGTGAACTACCTGGAAGACAACAACATGCTCGTGTCGGGCGAATTCGTCGACAAGCCCGAGTTCGCGAAGTACAACAAGATCGTCATCCCCGAAGACGAAGCCTATGCGGCCAACTGCATTTGGATCAACGGCACCGTGATCGTGCCCGAAGGCTATCCGCACGTGCTGCAGGCTGTGAAGGACTTCGGTTACAAGACCCTCACCGTCGACACGAGCGAGTTCCGCAAGATCGACGGCGGCCTGTCCTGCCTGTCGCTGCGTTTCACCGCGCTGCAGAACTTCTAAACAATCGCATACTTCCTTTTCGGCCCCGAGTCGCCCCGTGCGGCTCGGGGTTCTTTGCGTGTACGCGCGGCGTGCGGGCGCGCGGCGCGTACAATGGGTGCACGAAATTCCGAGCGTTGGGAGGAACGCGCATGAAGCTGGTGATCGCGTCCGACATTCACGGGTCGGCCTATTGGTGCGGCAAGCTGATGGACGAAATAGAGCGCGAGGCGCCCGATGCGGTGGTGCTGCTGGGCGATTTGCTCTACCACGGGCCCCGCAATGACCTGCCGCGCGGGTACGCGCCCAAAGAGGTGGCCGTGATGCTCAACACGCTGGCCGATAGCGTGGTGGCCGTGCGCGGGAACTGCGATGCCGAAGTCGACCAGATGGTGCTCGATTTCCCCATGATGGCCGACTACGCCCTTATCGCTGACGGCGGCTTCCAGATGCTGTGCACCCATGGGCACCTGCCGTCGCCCGACCGTGTGCCCGCGCTGCCGCAGGGCGGGGCGATTCTTTCCGGCCACACGCATGTGAAGGTCAACGAGCTGCTGGATACGGAAATGCCCGATGGATCGGTGCTGCACGTGGGCCGCGCGGTGAACCCGGGCAGCGTGAGCATTCCCAAAGACGGCAGCAACAGCTTCGCCGTCTACCAGAACGGGGAATTCGAGCTGCGCGACCTATAAGTGACAACGGGGGCGCGTGATGTTGTCACAGCTTGCTGTGACAACATCACGCGCCCCCGTTGTCACACGCTCCCCTTACGCCAGCGACTTGAGCGTGCGGAAGGCTTCGGCCAGGTCGTGCTTCACGAGCTTTTCGCGCAGGGCGTACTGCGTTTCGTAGAAGTCGTGCACGTCGGCGTGGGGCTCGAAGCGGTTCTTCACGTGCAGGTTGGCTTCCAGGGCACCGCGGATGTCGGAAAGCGCGCCGGTCGCGTAGGCGGCGAAGAGGCAGTCGGTGCGCACGGCACTGCCCGCTTCGGCCAGGGTGACGGCGCGGGCATCGAGCATGTCGGCCTTCATCTGGTTCCAAATGTCGCTGCGGCTGCCGCCTTCGGTGATGGTGAGGCGGCTCATGTCGACGCCGGCGGACGCGTAGAGCTTGGCGATTTCCATGTAGTCGTAGCCGATCGCTTCGAGCACGGCGTGCCAGAGCAGGGCCTGGTCGCTGTCCATCGTGAGGTTCAGGAAGCAGCCGGTGGCGTCTTGGATGTCGTCGGTGCCGCCGGTGAGGTAGGGCAGGAAGAGGACCCCGTCGCTGCCGGGCGCGATGCCGGCCGCGCGGCGGTTAAGCTCGTCGAAGTAGCCGCTGTCTTCCGCCTGGTCGCACACGTTGTCTTTGAACCAGCGCAAGGCCAGGCCGCCTGTGCGGATGTAGCCCCAGTAGAAGTAGGTGTTGGGCAGGGTGCCGCTGTTGAAGATGAGCCCGTTGCCCGGCTGCGAGAGTTCGGGGACGATGCCAGAGGTCGACACGCAGAACATGCTGCAGGTGCCGGCCACGTCGACCGCGCTGCCCGGTTGCATAACGCCGCTGCCGATCATCGACTGCATCGTGTCGCCAGCCCCGCCGCAGATGGGCGTGCCGGCGGCGAAACCAGTGAGTTCGGCCATTTCGGGCGTGAGCGCGCCCACGATGTCCCAAGGGCGCACGATGCGCGGCATCATGCGTTCGGGCAGGCCGAGTAGGCGCAGTTGTTCGGGCGACCAGCGCTTTTCCTGCACGTTGTAGCCCAAGCCCCAGCCGCTCATAGCGCCCCAGTCGACGAACATGTCGTCGGCGGAAAGGCCGGCCAGGTGGGCGAGGACGTAGGGGGCGTTGTGCACGAACTTGGCGCCACGTTCGCGGAAGCCGGGCACGTGTTCCATAAACCAGCGGGCGAACAGGGCGGGGAACATGCATTTGGCCGCGGGGTTGCCCGTTTCGCGGCCCCAGATGTCGAGGTTCCAGCTGTTGATGAGGGCCTCGTCTTCGGCGGTGCGCGAATCGAGGTAATTCACGTAAGGGGTGATCGCCCTGCCCTGGGCGTCGACGCCCGCGATGCCGCAGATGATGCCGTCGCCCATGATGGCGCGCACGTTGGCGGGATCGAGCCCGGCCGCGCGGATCTGGGCGCTGCAATCGGCCATGCCCTGAATGGTGAGGGCCAGGTATTCGTCGACGTCCATATCGACCCAGCCGGGATGCGGGTAGGTGAGCGTGGTAGGGTGGGAGCTGCTGGCGATGCAGCGCATTTGGTCGTCGTGCACGGCGACTTTCACGCTCTGGGTGCCGGCGTCGAAACCAAGGTAATAGTTGGGCATGGGACCTCCGTTCGATCTAGGGTAAGTATGGGCGAGCAAACGGCGGGCTGTAAACCGCGCTTAGGGCGCAAGGTCTAATTTTGATGGTTGTGCGGCGATAACTATTGGACATTCTATGGACGGTAAAGTTTTGCTTGCAAACGGCAGGGAGAGAGCATATAGTAAATAGTTGTCGCAAGACACCAGACATATTGCGGGGTGGAGCAGTCTGGTAGCTCGCCGGGCTCATAACCCGGAGGTCGTTGGTTCAAATCCAGCCCCCGCGACCAAAACTTCAAGCCCTCTTCGGAGGGCTTTTTTGTTGCGTATGGGCTGTTGTTGGCTAGACTGTGCCTAGGATTACTAGTGTTCCAGCAAATCGCATGCTGTTCATGACTGACAAAACGCAGGGCTATAGGCCAAAATGCAGTCATATATATGCGATAGCACGATGACGCTTATGAGAGGGGGCATGGTGGGTCCCAAGATTGACAACGGCGTAGCAGCCGACGCGCATTCTACGAATCATGCCAGCGAACGAGAACCTTCATCGCATGAGAGCCCTACGAAAGGGCGGGCGGCAGGACGGCGTGGGCGCATCGCGCTCACGGTGGTCGCGCTTATCGCATTTGCGGCCATTGGTGTTGGGGTCTCCCAGCTATGCTCTAACTCGAAAGCACCAAGCTCCGATAGCGATATCTCCGCAGAAGACGTGATAACGGAATCGCAGCTCATGGATGTCGTCAACGTAAGCGACCTCTCGACAGCGCAGTTCATCTACAACGGCATCGCTACCAAATACAACGATGATGGCTCGGAGCAGTATAAAGTCCGCTATACGGGTACCGTCACGGCAGGCGTTGACATGTCCCAAATAACCTTCGACGTCAACGATGAAGAGAAGACGGTCACCCCGCATCTGCCCGACATCGCTCTGTCAGTCAACATTGAACCGGGCATCGATTACATCCCTAGCAATCCTGGATCTAACCAGAAAGAAGCGCTCGAACTTTGTCAGCGGGATGCGAATGACGAAGTCGAGGCTTCGACTGACATTCGAAGCGTCGCGCAACAGAACCTCCAATCGACGGTTGAAGGGCTCATCGACCCTCTGCTCCAGACGCACGGGTATACCATCGAGTGGAGCGAATAGCTATGAAGGATGCAGCAAAGAGTCGCGACAAGACACCGAATAAAGCGTCGTCCATCTTCGGCGTCGTTGTCACCGTCGTTTTAGTTCTGGTAGCTATCGTTGTCTGCACGCTCGGCTTCGTCGGCAGCAGCAAGGCGGGGATAGGCGCAGGGAGCCAGAATCCTGCCGCATCTGAGTTCGCGTCAAGCAATACGCCTGACTTCTCTGACGTACAGTCCGTCAGCCAACTTGCGACACTCAAATGCTATTACCATAACGTGGCGCACGCTGAGACCGAGCAACAAGACAACCCCCTTGGCTGGGTGTTCCACAGCGGTTACAAAAAAGTTTGGCTTGAATACGATGGCATCGTCACCGTCGGGGTTGACGCCAGCCAGATAACGATTTCTCAGCCTGATGCCAACAACGTCGTGATGGTACACGTGCCAGATGCGACCATCCAGAGTGTCCAAATTGACTACGATTCGCTTGGCGATCCCGTAACCGATACGGGAATGTTCACTAATGTGACTGATGATGAGAAGACCCAAATGCTGGTTGGTGCTCAAAACGACATGAGAGATACTGCGGAGCAAAACAGTTCGCTCAAACAGCAGGGAACTGATCGTGCAAAAGACCTTATTCGTGAATGGGTTGAAAATATCGGTTCGCAGGTGGGCCAGACGTATACTGTGCGGTTTAATTAAGCAGCATTGCGCGCAACGTTTGCGGTATGAGGTCTTCGCTAACGCCAGCGAAGACCTCGTTATCCAAGCTGTTGGATTTCATACGATAGCAAGACTTCGCCTGCGATGAGTCCGGCCCTGCTGTACCTCCCCTCGCAAGATGTTCATGATGGCGACGCAGGTTGCCCATTACTACGCCTGCGTCACGGAAGGGGCGGAGAAGGACCCCGACCTCAAGCGGGCGTTTGACGCAATCGCGCGGCTCGACACCTCGACCTTGAACCCGCTGCTCCTGTCGTTCTACGACGACTACGAGTCGGGCGCTTTCAGCCGTGACGACTTCCTTTCGATGCTGGGCACTACGGAAAGCTACGTGTTCCGCCGCGCGGTGTGCGACTGCGCCAGCAACTCTTTCAACAAGTTCTTGCCCTCCATCATCGCGAGGCTCAACAAGGTGCAGGCTGAGGAGGGAAACTACCGCGAGGCGTTCGAGTCGTATCTGCTCAACGAGGAGGGGACCAACAGGAGGTTCCCGACTGATGCCGAATTTTCTCGAGATTTGCTGGTACGAGACTCCTACCATTTCAAAAAATCGTTCTACATGCTCGCCAGGCTCGAGAACAGCTTCCATACCAAGGATCCTCGCGACTTCAGCGCGGGAGCCTACACCATCGAACACATCATGCCGCAGAATGCTTTGGCGCACGCCGAATGGCGTGACATGCTAGGGACTGAGTGCGAGGAAGATTTCGAGACTCTGGTCAACAACATAGGGAACCTGACGCTTACTGCTTACAATTCAGAGCTTTCCGACGGTCTGTTCGAGGAGAAGAAAGCACGTGCGGCAGGCGGCTACGACAACGAGTACATCAGCATTTCGTCCACGCTGAGGGATGCCGATTCGTGGGATCGCGCCCATATTGAAGCGCGTGCCGAAGACCTGTGCGACCGCGCTTTGAAGGTTTGGCGCATACCCGATGCCAAAGAAGAGGTTCGAAGGAAATACGTCGTCGAAAAGAAGGCTGGCGTGCCAAGGCGGTCGAAAAAGTTCGCGGAGTACGTCTTCGAAGGGCTCATTGCGCCGGGAACCAGGCTTGCGAGCGCGAGCCCCAGTTACGAGGCGGAGGCGACGGTGACCGAGAGAGGAACGATCAGACTAGTAAACGGGGAAGAGTTCAACAGTCCTTCGCTCGCATCCGCTCGCGCGGCGGCGCTGCAAGGGGGCAGCGGTGCACGAAATGGCTGGTACTTCTGGAAGACGGCGGAGGGCAAGGTGCTCGACGAGATACGGAAAGAGTCATGTGCGAACGGTTCTGCGTCGGTTGTTTCCGATTTAAGGCGTTTTCGAAACACGTTCTGGGACGGTTTCTACGATTTCTGCTCTGCGGACCCCGATTTCGTGGGTGCGTTCGGCGACCCGTCGGGGCGTATGCAGAACGATGACGCGTGGACGTCCTTCGGTATCGGATTGGGAAGATGCCATATCGGTGCGCTTCTTCTCAGCCGTGATGGGTTTGTAGGGGTGGAAATCTACTGCAGCGATAAGGATGCGTACCAGGGCATCTGGAACAACAGGGACTCGGCAGAGAAGATGGTCTCCGACCTTGACGGGGAGATTGTCTGGGACGATATCGATATGGACAAGAAGTCGCGAACGGTAACTGCGAAGAAGGCCGCAAATTTCGATGCTGACGACTGGGATGCCATGTATTCCTGGATTGCGCAGTGGATGTGCCGGATGAAGGCCATTGCGATGCGGTTTGCGGGATAGGATTTCTTCCAGAGAATGCCGCCCGCAGGCGTGCTTCGAGCTCAATCGACGAACAGTGCGAGCAGCACCGCGCACGCCATGAACGCTCAACAGAACAAGGCCGCTACATGCCCTACGCCGGAGCCCTTGAACACGGCGCGAAGAAGCTCGAAGTTGAGCATGGGGAACCCTTCGCCCGCAAGGCGCGGGGCGGGAGGCCGGTCGGACTCCCAATAACGGCAATGAGGGGACTCGCCGCCTGCGGATTTCGCGGTACGCCCTATCGCTGGGTTTCGTGTGCAACAATGAACGTGAACCGCCAGTTTTTACGCCGGCAACAAGGAGGGGCTATGCACGAGGTCGCACACGTTGACATCAGTATCGACCGTGATTCGGGCGTCCCTGCATATCGGCAGATCTACCAGCAGATTCGCAGTCAGATTGCCGCAGGCAGCATACCCGCTGGCGCACTCATTCCCAAAATCCGCGATCTCGCCACGGACCTAGGCGTTGCCCGCAACACCGTCGAGGCGGCGTATCGCCAGCTCAGTCTCGAAGGCTTTGCAAGCGGGAAGCGCGGTGTCGGCTACGTGGTCGAAGAGCTCGACTTTTCGAGCGTCGAACGGCAGCTGTCGTCGAAAAGCCCGGCATCTACTACCGTCCATCTTCCCGCGCATCGTAAAAGCCCGCTGGGGGACAGCCTGGGCTGTCGCTATGATTTCTCCTACGGGAACCGCGATCCCAGCGGGCTCCCCACAGGGCTTTTGAAATCGTTCGCCGCCGATGCGTTCGACGAGGCGGACCTCACCGGGGCTGCAACCTATATCGACCCCCTAGGCCTGCCTGCCTTGCGTACGTGCATCGCCCGCAAACTCAACGCTACGCGCGAGATGCATTGCCAGCCCGATTCGGTCGTTATGCAGCCGGGGACGCAAAGTGCGCTTCATTCCGTTCTCTCGCTTTTTCCGTTCGAACAACGCAGCGTTGCGATCGAGAACCCCGGCTATGATGGGGCGCTGAGGGTCTTCCAGAGCCGCGCTACGCACATCACCGCTCTGCCCGCTTACCGCAGCGGCCACAACTTGCTTCGCGTGCTCGAAGACTGCGATGCGAAGCTCGTGTTCCTCACGCCCTCGAACCAATTTCCGCTTGGCTATATCATGCCTCTCGCCACGCGTCTGAAGGTCATCGATTGGGCGAAACGGCACGATGCTTACCTCATCGAGGACGATTATTGCTGCGAGTACCGCTACGGCTCCGACGCCGTTCCATCTCTGCAGTCGTTGTGTCCGAGCCGCGTCATTTACCTGGGAACGATGTCTAAGATTCTTTCCCCTGCCATACGCATGAGCTATCTGGTGCTTCCGCCGGCGCTGATGGAACGGTGGAACGACGTTCATCGGTATCGTTTTTGCGCACTGCCGTGGCTTGATCAAGAGATGATGTGCCTGTTCATGAACAGCCCGGAATGGACACGCTACGAGCGTTCGACAGTCAACCGCTATCGCAAAAGCCACGACACGCTCATTGCGAGCATTCGCAAAGAGCTGGGGGATAACGTGCGCATCGTCGGCGTCGATGCCGGGCTTCATATCCTATTGGGAGACAATGAGAAGCGCGACCAGTCGAAGCTGATCAATCTTGCGCGCTCGCATGACGTGCGCGTGTACGGAACCGACCGTTACTGGGTGGGGAAAGCCCGTCCAATGCGCAATTTCGTGCTGGTGGGATTCTCTCAGATTCGCGAAGAGGATATCCCCGAGGGGATACGACGTCTGGGCGAGGCCTGGTATGGTTAATGCGAAACGCCATCCCCCAACGTCTTATCGGTGCGTTGGGGGATGGCGTTAACCAGCTGGTCGCGCGAACGTCGGCCTTGCGTACGGATCTGGGCCATCGTTGCTCGTCGGTTCGCGAGTTGAATCGGCTAGGCGAGCGAGTCGTAGTGGTCGTTCAGCACTCCGTCGACGTATTCGAGCAAGGCAGAGTAATAGCCTTCCGGTCGCGCCTCATCGACATTGGCGCGGAAGCGCGCTATCCAGTGCAGCGGGTGGGCTTGAATGAACCATGCCGCCTTGTTCGCGGTTTCCCGAACAAGGGCTTGGTCGTTCGCGCTCGCTGCGGCGGCCTTCTCGCAGAGCACCGAAAGATACAGCAGTTCGATGCCCATGTGGTCTTCGAGCTGGTTGCTCTCGCCGTTCAGTTCGAGCCCTTCTGCGGCGATTAGCTGCTGCATCGCAACGGTCGCATGCCCATAGGCCACCTTCTTATCGTTGCGGGGGTCGTTGACCGTCTCCCAAGGATCAGCGGCGGGACGCGGCGGGCCTATGAACAGGTGCGCGAATTCGACCGACGTCGCAATCATGCCCGCAACTGCCGGGTCGTTGCTGTAGACGAGCGCTCCCATGGCGTCCCGCCCAGCGTTTTCGTCGGCCTTGCGCGCATACGCCTCGAGACGCTCAAGGCCTCGTTGGCCCTTGCTGTTTTCGGGAACGGGCATCTGCGCCCAAAACGACGGGTCGAGCCCTTGGTAATTGCCCGAACGGTTCATGGGGGTGAGAAGCTCGTTTCCCACGAAGCCGTATACGGCGCCATATGCGCGCCACTGATCGGCATCCAACAGATCGTTCACTTCGACTGACATGCACATCGCCTTTCTATCACGCGCTATGCGCTTACGAGCGCTTCTTGATTGATGGTGTGCCGGCGCTTTTCAAAGAGCCGTTGCCCGCCGCTACCACCTTGGTAACGGAGGGTCGGCGTCTTTGGGAAGCGCCGGCGGGGCGGATGCGAGCCCCGCCGGCATTGCGGGGGCGGCAGGTTCCCTGGGAGCCTGCCGCTACTTCCCAGCGTTTGACAGTGTCCGAGCGCTGGGAAGGTGCTGGCAGAGTGTTACTTCCCTGCGCGTTCGGAAGCGGTTTCCTGTGCGAGTTCGGCCACCTGGTCTGCATGTGCCTCTTTGTATTTAGGCAGCAGCTTGTGGATGAGGACGATGAAGACCGTGACGCCGAAGGAGATTACCGCGAGGGCAACCATGATTTCGGGTAAGGTCGGCGCATAGTTGCTGGTCACTGCCCAAATTTGGTCGCCCGACGACAGGCGTGCGGACAGCGAGCCGCTCGAGATGCCGGGGCCGTAGGCGATGTTGGGATGGATGAAGCTGGAGAACAGCAGCCACACGCGCTTGCAGAACACGCTTACCACGACGAAGGCCGATGCCCAGCCCACGATTTTCATGTTCTGGCGGCGCTTCTTAGAAGCGAGCATGATGAAGCTCACGACGAGCAAGATGATTTCGAGCCAGAAGAACGGTGCGGTCGAACCGAAGAACATCTCGCCGAGGGTTTGCAGCACGTGCTCTTCCTGCGGGTACGCGCTGGCGAGGACTTCGCAGAACACGAAGTAGAAGTCGAGTGCGACGACGGTGGCAAGCAGAATCGCCAGCTTGGAGAACAGACGATCGGGAACCTTGAACCAGCCGCCTTTGCGCAGGCCGAACAGGGCGAGGATGAGCAGGCCCAGACCGGAATCCATGGCGGACACGACGAACAGCGGCGCCATGATGGAGCTGTACCAGTCGCGCCCGATCTGCAGGCCCAGAATCCATGCGGTCACAGAGTGGACGAGGATGGCAACGGGAAGCGCGATGCAGCTTGCAACCCACTGCTTGTGGGCTGCGCCTTCCTTTTTGGAAACAAGGAAAACGAGTTCCACGATGTTCATGACGATGTACAGCGTGATGACGCACAGGTCCCATACGAGCGGGCTCATGAAGTTCGGGCCGGTGAGCATACGCCAAATGCGGGCGATTCCGCCCAGGTCGACCAAAACGAGCGCGCCGGCAACAAGGATGCACGACAGCGAGGTGACGATCGCCGGCAGGGCGATTTTCTCGTAGTCTTCGATATGGAAGACGCTACCCGCGGAAGCGACGATCAGGCCGCCGGCCGACAGGCCGACGAACAGCAGGAACAGGCAAATGTAGAGGCCCCAGGACGTGCCGTTCGACATACCCGTTATGCCCAAGCCGAAGGTCTGCTGGCAGATCCAGCATCCCAGTCCGATTGCCATCAGCACGACAAGGACGCCGAGCGCGATCTTGACGGATTTCTTCATTGATTTCATCTTATCGGCTCCTTTCTAGTCGTGGTAGTAAACCTGGGGGCGGGTTCCCTTGCCCTCAAGCAGGGTGTAAGCGTTGCTTTGCTTGACGATCTTGGAAATCTCGGAGTCGGGGTCGTCCAAGTCGCCGTAGATGCGGGCGCTCGACGGGCAGCACACGACGCACATGGGCTCGTTTTCGGGGTCGGCGTCGCAGCGCTCTTTGCACAGCGAGCATTTTTCCATGACGCCGCGCGGGCGAATCGGCACGTCTTTGAAGCCGGTTTGGAAGTCGGGGTCGTGATCGGGTTCCGACCAGTTGAACACGCGCGCATTGTACGGGCAGGCTGCCATGCAGAAGCGGCAGCCGATGCATTTGTCGTAGTCGATTTCCACGCGGCCCTTATCGTCCTTGTACGTGGCACCCGTGGGGCACACCTTTTGGCATGCGGGGTTCTCGCAGTGCTGGCATGCCAGCGGCACGTACGTGCGGGTGAGGTTGGGATACGTGCCCTGCGCGCCGTCCAGCACCTCGTCGCCGTCGGTGAGGACGCGGTTCCACAGCATGCCCATCGGCACGTTGTTGCTCATCTTGCAGGCGTTTGCGCACGTATGGCAGCCAACACAACGGGACAGGTCGATTACCATTCCCAGTTTGGTCATTGTTATTCCTCCCTTACGCCTTCTCTACCTGGACGAGCGTGTCGTTGAACGGGGCGACGGGCGCGGCGTTGAGCCAGATGGAGCGCTTGTTTCGGTTGTCGTTCGTCAGGTTCTGGACGGGGCCTTCCTCCATGTACTTCGCCCATTGGCCTTCGTAGATGCGCGAGGAACCGGGTCTGATCGCATTGTTCAGGCGCACCTTGCATTTGAACTCGCCGCGGTCGTTGTAGGCGCGGACGATATCGTCGTTTTTCAACCCGCGGTCCTCGGCGTCCTTGGGATTGAGTTCCAGGGTCGCTACGTAGAACTGCTGAATCCATTTGGCGTCGACGAACTGGTCGTGGATGAAGAACTTCGAACGCGCCTGCGTGAGCTGCAGCGGGTATTTTTCCATGAGCGGGTTGCCCTCGTAGGCCTCGTTCGGGTCTTCGTATGCGGGCAGCTGTTGGTCGTCGTCGGCGAGCCAATCGTAGTAGAGCTCCATGCGGCCGGATGGCGTGGTGAAGTCGTGGTCCTGATACGAGGTTGCCCATTCTTCGGGCACGTTCAGGCGCTGCAAGCCGTTGTTGGCGATGAGCGAGTCGACGGTGATGCCGGCAAGTGCCGGGTCGTCGCTGTCGAGCATTACCTCATCGAGCTCTCGGCGCGTCTTGGGCAGCGCATCGGCGCATCCCATCGCTTTGGCCAGGCCGTATTCGATTTCGTAGTCGGGCTTGGATTCGAACAGCGGATCGATGACCTTCTGCTGAAGCTCGACGTAGTCGCGGGCAGTTTTGACGGAGCCGATGTCCTCGTTGAGCTCGAATTTCGAGCTGGCGGGCAACACGATGTCGGCCCAGTCGCACGTGAACGTGTGGTAGATGTCGACGGCGAGGACGAAGTCGAGCATATTGACCCATTCGCGCGTTTTGTTGGTGTCTGCGTAGTGCATGAGCAGGGAGTCGCCCAACGCGACGTAACCGTGCACGCCCGCATCGTCATCGCGGCGCTCGAAGTTGCCCTCGGTGCCGTCGGCGGTTCCCCAATCGTCGGGTTCCGGCCATTCCCCGAACTCGCAGCCATAGGTGACCTGCCATTGGTTGTAGCCGCCCAGGCCACCGCCTTGCTTGTCGGTGATGCCGCAGAGGCCCGCTAGCGTGACCGCCGCATGTCCCACGACGTCGGCGTTGTACCACTTGTCGGGACCGCCCCAACCCATTGCCAGCACCGACGGCTGGTTGTTCGCGAACTCGTCGGTCATCTGCGTAATCTTGTCAGGGTCGAGATGAGTCTTTTTGGCAGTCCAGTCGAGCGTGTAGGCCGCTGCGTTCTTCTTGAGTTGGCTGAAAACGGTGATGTACTTGTCGTTTTCAAACTCGAGTTGCGGATGGGACGAGTCGGTGTAGTTCTTAACCCCGTCATCCCACACTTTGAAGGGGTTGGTCGCGCCGGAGCCCTCTTCGGGCGCGTCTTTGGTCTGCGTGTCGCGCTCGAGCAAGCCGGTTGCCTTGTCGATGAGGAACGGGAAGCTCGTGTAATTGAGCATGAAGTCCTCGTCGTACCACTTGTTTTCGATGACGAGGCTGATCATGCCCAACAGCAGCGCGGCGTCGGTGCCGGGCTGGATGGGCATCCACTCGTCGGATTTGCAGGCAGCCGTGGTGTAGTGCGGGTCGATCGTCCACATCTTCGCGCCCGCTTCTTTTGCGTCGAAGAACCAACGGTTGTAGACAAGACCCGATTCGGGGAGGTTCGTGCCGAGCATGAGGATGGTGTTGGAGTGCACCCAGTCGGCGACTGAGCAGGTGGCGAGCATCTCCTGGTTGTCGTAGCGGCCGAGCGCCGGGTCCATGCCGTTGCCGATGCCGACGTCGACGCCTTCGATGTCTTCGTCTTGAATCTGGCCTTTAAGGAAATCGGCGATGAAGGCGAAGCCCGTGCGGGGCTCGAGGCAGGTGTCGAACAGAATCGCCTGCTCGCCGTACTTGTCTTGGACCGCCTTGATTTGCTTGGCGCATTCGTCGAACGCTTCATCCCAGCTGATGCTGACGAATTGGCCCGAGCCGCGCTCGCCCACACGCTTGAGCGGCGTCTGAATGCGCGTGTCGCCGTAGATGTGCTGGACTTCGCTGATGCCCTTCAGGCAGATGGTGTTGAACTTCTTCTCGCCAGGCCAGTTGTTCGGTTCGACTTGCACCATTCGACCGTCACGCACCGTGCACTTAAGCGAGCAGTTGCCTCCGCAGTGCCACTGGTGGAAGGTGTAGGCGGTCTTTTCGCCCGTACCTTGCGCGAGAGCCTTGGATGGTTTGAGCCAAGTGCCGTAGGACGCTGCACCTCCTGCCGCGGTGGTGACGGCCGCGGCAGCGCCGGCGGCCTTGAGGAAGCCACGACGTGTCAGACTCATGAATACCCCTCTCTTTGTTGTTGTCTCCCGAATTACAATCCCCCCTGAACTTCGCTAAACGAAAAGTCTAAATTGGGGATTGCAATTCCAATCCCTAATTAAAAACCTATGAAAATACCATTCAATGGGGATTAGTTGAGAATATGGAGAGGAAATGATTTCCGATGGGGATTGGCGTTCTGCTGCCGGAAAACTGCGCTGCGGAACTTGGGCTTCAGCGACTATGCGCCTACGTGCGTAATCGATGAACTAACGAAGGATGGAATGGCAGTTGGAGTATCCAGACAACATTGGCCTCCAGCGCCGTACGCCGGAGCGCAACATAATGAGGACGGCCGCAGCGCGTGTACTTCATGGTGGAGACGAAGGGCAAGGAGCGCGGCGAGAACCGCCCCACCGAGGAGGCGAAGATAACGGACGCCGTCATCGACCAAGTAGGCGCGGGCGTAACGTTAATTAAAAAGCGCGCGCAGAATCGACCGCTAACCGCGAAGGGCCCGCGGCAGCGGAACGTAGGCGCCCATGTAGACGGCAACGAGCATTCAGTCGATTCCCTCGAGCGGGAAACAGAGCAGGAGCAGCCTAACAACGAGAAGCGGCTTCCTCACCACGCCGGCGACGAAAACGCCGCAGGTCACGACCACGCAGAAGACGGGGTCGGCCCCTGTGAGCGCAGCGATTCCGTACCCCCAGGTCACGCCAATGAAGATACCGGGGAAGAAATGCCCGCCGTGCCAGCCGAGGTTCAGGCAGAGCGGGGTGGCAACAGCCTTGCAGACGCCGGTCGCGATAAGGACCCAGGCGGGCAGCGCGCTCCACGTGTCCATGAGCACGGAAATCTGCTCTTCTCCCGAAAACAGGACGTTGGGCAGGAAAAGCCCCAGCGCTCCGAGCACGGCTCCGCATGCCGTGGCCACAAGGCCCGCGAGTCCAGCTTCGGGGCCGATCGCGCCGCCGAATATGAGCGGCAGCGCGAAGCCGACGACGCTTGCCGGGACGTTCTGCACCCGGTAGCCCCCGCGACCTGCGCGCGGACCGTAGCCGCCCACGTAGAGCCCGCCGCCCGGTGCGGCGCCTTCAGGTGAACCGCCTTTCATGCGCGCCTCTTCCGCAGCTCTTTTACCTGGTTAGAGAGCTCTTCAAGTTCGGCCGTGCTCAGGTCGGGAAGGTGCTCGAGCCGGTCGACGAACAGCGAGACGCTCTGGTCCCGCCGCGCACGCATGGCTTCGCTGCAATAGTTGACGACGAACGCGGTGAGCACCGCCAGAAAGAAGATGCTCGTCACGCTTAGAATCACGACCACCGTCCGCCCGAGCGCCGTTTGCACCAGAATGTCGCCGAACCCAATAGTCGAGACCGTTTCGAAACAGCACCACAGCGCATCGCCGATTCCGCTGATGCCGGGTTCGAACAGTGCGAGCAACGCCGCGCATGCCACGAACGCGCAGCAGAACAAGACTGTGGCGTGCCCCAGACCAGAGCCTTTGAAGACGGCGCGGAGAAGCCTGAAATTGAGCATAGAGAACCCTTCGACCGCAAGATGCGGGGCAGACGACCAGATGGAATCACTATAACGGCAACGACGAGGCCTGCCGGCATTTTCCGTGTAAGCGCCGCATGGGGTCGCCGCGAGCCGACTCGGGGTTCGTGGCAGTTATCGCCCTTCCAGCAGCTTGCCCAGAACCGCATCGATGATGGAAGCGTCCTCAATGCGGGCGATTGCGAAGTTCTTCTTGCCAGCGTCCTTCAGCGACGCACCCACTAGGTAGCCTTCGGAGTCGTCCAGGATCAGGAAACGGTCGTGGAACGAGGTCGTATGTCTGACCTCGAGCGTTGGGTATTGCGCGTTGAAGGTCGCAACGTCACGCTCGGTAAGTTTGGTCTTGGGGTGCGTCCACACGGTAACGGCAGCGCCTGGCTTCTTCTTTGCGAGGATGTTAAGCGTCCCTGTGTCCACGTAGCCGTCGATGAGGGCAACGCTTCTTTCCGCCTTCCGAACGAGAGAGACAAGGAGCTCGAAAGCGTCGAAGACCTGGCCCTCGAAGAAGACCTTCTGGCTCGGTGCCTCGTGGGCTTCCATGTAATCGAAGATGCGTTCGAAGCGATCGTCGGTCGAACGTTCGAGGGTATAAAGCCTCTGATCGATGCTTCTGATTTGCTCGAACATGTGGGCGTTGTCCGCGATGAAGTGGCGCATCTCGACGAAGGCGTCCATGACTTTGATGCTTACCTCAATGGCGGTGGGGCTACGGAGGACCGCCGATAGCATGGAGACGCCCTGCTCAGTGAACACGCGGGGCATATAACGCCACCAGGAGCCTTGTTCACCCAGCTCAGGCCGTAAGGTCACAATTTGTGACCTTAGATTTACGGCCTCTTCCTTAGTCAATCTGAAGCAGAAACGCTCAGGAAATCGTTTGACATTTCTGCCGACCGCCTGGTTGAGCACCTTTGTTTCCACGCCATACAGCTTCGCGAGGTCGCTGTCGAGCATCACTTGGTCTCCGCGCACGGTGTAGATCATGCTTTTAATCTGCGCGTCGTTGATGGCGACGAGGGAAGCGGGCTCATTTTCGAGCTTCTGCTGTCGTTCTGGCTTGGGATTTCGCTCGGGCTTCTCTTCTGTCATGGCGGGTCTTTCTCTTTGCATTCGGCAGGGAGATTGTATCGGGTGTTTGAAATCGCAGTTGCAGAGCTCAAGAAAGGCTACCGTTTACTTCGCAAGCTCCTTGAACGCGTCGGCGTACTCGTCCATGAAATCTATCGCAACGTCCACGGCATCGGTTGTGTTGCCCTGTGCGGGCTGGATGATTACCCAAGGTTTGTTGTTCTTCAGGATGGTTACGGGCCTGCCCGTCCTATTCACTTCCGCCGTTACGCGCGAGAAGTTGTTCTTGGCCTCCGCGAGGCCCATCGTGAGTGCTGCCATGCCGAAGCTCCTTCCTTATGTAGCCAATATATTGGCTACAACAATTGCTATCGTCAATAGGACGTGAGAGGTAGTTCCGAGGCACTGGAGGCGGCTCGGACTCGTCGCTGAGCATCGCCGGCTCTCAGCGCGTGAACGGGTACCATCTTCGTGATTCAAATCCGGACGGAAAGGAGCTCCCATGAAGGGAACGGCGCGCCTCGAAACGGACAGGCTGATTCTTAGGCGGTACGAGCCTGGCGATGCGGACGTGCTGTACCGAAAATTCGGAGCGAACGCGAACATGAGCAGGTATTCGGGATGGAATCCCTATGCGACGCCCGATATGACGGCGCGCACCGTGCGCGAATACCTGGCCAGTTACGACGATCCCACATTCTACGGTTGGGCGATCGAGCGCCACGGCGAAGTGGTCGGCACGATGGGCGCCTATGATTTCGACGCGCGGGACAACAGCATCGAGGTGGGGTTCAGTATCGCCGAAGACTGCTGGGGCCAAGGGTATGCAAGCGAAGCCCTCGGCGCCGTGCTGCGCTATCTGGTCGATGACGAGGGGATCGCGCGAGTGAGGGCATGGTGCGCAGCGGATAACGCGGGTTCCCGGCGGGTCTTGGAAAAATGCGGGATGACCTTGGTGAACACCGCGAGAGGGGCGCTTGCCGTGGGGGACGAAACCTTCGATCGGCTCGATTTCGTGTACGACCGACGCTGATGAGGCTGCGAGCGCGGTTGCGCGTGCGGTAACGCGCAAGACCCCAGTTATGGAAATCGCGCCGCCTCGACGTGGCGCGCGTATACTGCTGAACCGCTCACTCGTTCGGAAAAGGAATCTGGGAAAGCGGCTCAATGGCGGAACAAGCGAAGAAGCACAGCGTCGATATGTTGCATGGCCCTCTCGCGGGCAAGCTCGTCGCATTCGCCATCCCCCTCGCGCTCAGCAGCGCGCTCCAGCAGCTGCTCAGCTCGGTGGACGCTTCGGTCGCGGGCCATTTCGTAAGCAGCCAGTCGCTGGCGGGCATCGGAGCGACGGTTCCCATCACGTCGATGTTCGTGAACCTGTTCGTGGGCATCTCCATCGGCGCGAACGTCGCTATGGCGGTCTGCATCGCGCGCCGCCAGCGCGATCGCATTTCCGCCGTGCTCCACACCTCGATCGCCTTGTCGCTCGTGATCGGCATGCTTCTCATGGCGCTGGGCCTTGCGATTTCGGAATGGCTCGTCGACGTCGTGGGCATTCCCGCCGACGCCCGCGCGGACGCGCTTGTCTACCTGCGCCTCTACTTCGTCTCGCTGCCGTTTTTGACGTTCTACAATTTCGGGTCGGCGCTCATGCGCGCTCGCGGGGATTCGCGCCGGCCGCTCTACGCGCTCGCCGTGGGCGTGGTGGCCAACTTCGCGCTCGACCTGTTCTTCACGCTGGAGGTGCCCTGGGAAACGGCGGGCATCGCCTTCGGCACCGTCGTGTCGTTCGCCGTGAGCGCGGTCATCGTGTTGCGCTGGCTTACCACCGATGACGAGCCCTACCGCCTGCATGTGCGCGACATCCGCATCGCGCGGTCGAGCTTGGGCTACATCCTGCGCATCGGCCTGCCGGCCGGCCTGCAGGGCGCCGTCTTCTCGCTTTCCAACACGATCATGCAGGCCGCGATCGACGGCTTCGGGTCGGCGGCGATTGCCGGGTCCACCGCGACGATGAACCTCGAGTACTACACCTACTTCTTCGTGAACGCGTTCGCGCAGGCGGCGGTCACCTTCGTAGGACAGAACTACGCGGCCCGCCAGCGCGACCGTTGCATCAAGGTGATTCGCTGGTGCCAGCTGTTCGGAGCCTGCTCGGCGCTTGCGGTGAGCCTTGTCTTCCTGGCGATGGGCACGGGTGTGCTCGGCATTTTCGCGACCGATCCCGAAGCCCTTCAGTACGGCATGACGCGCCTGGTCATCGTCGAGCTGTTCGAAATCCTCACGAGCTTCTACGAAGTGCCCGCGGGCGCGATGCGCGGCATGGGCGTGTCGATTCTGCCTGCGATCATCACGGTGCTGGGGTCGGTCGTGCTGCGCATCGTGTTCGTGTTCGCGATTTTCCCCGGATTCGGCACGTATGCGGCGCTCATGACGATCTACCCGGTGAGCTGGCTGCTGATGGACGCGGGCATGCTCGCGGCGTACGCCGTCATCCGGAAGCGCAAGCTTTCCGCTGCCGTGTAAGCTCGTTTGGGAAGCGCCAGAAGTGCGCCGATGCCCCGCGCTTTGATGCGCCCTACCGATAGCTATTCGGCGTTTGCGTCGGTGACGATCTGGTCGCCCCCGCGCTTCTTCGCTTGATACATGTATCGGTCGGCGCGCTCCACGATAGACTTTACGTTGTCGTTTTCCCTAACTATCGTGATGCCGATCGAGGTCTGGCAGGAAATCTTCCGCCCGCCCATGGCGACCTCGCAGTTATCGGTGAGCTTTAGCAGCCTGCGCGCGGCGCCTTCGATGTCCTCGGGTCGTCGCAGTTGCAATAGCCCCACGAATTCGTCGCCGCCCCAGCGGCAGAACGTGTCGGATTTTCTGCCGAACGTGCGCAGAGCGAGCCCTATCTCGCGCAGGACGGCATCGCCTGCCGCATGACCGTAGGTGTTGTTCAGGTCGTGGAAGTTATTGGTGTCGGCGAACAGCACGGCAAAGGCGTGCCCGGTGCGTTCGAACGCCTCGATGGCGTCTTCAATGAGCGCTTCCATGTACTTCCTTCCTGGAAGGCAGGTAAGCGGGTCCTTTGTCGCCGTTTCGTAAATGGCCTGCACCAGCTTGTGGTCGTAGGTTTCGTCCGTCAGAGGGGTGAAGAAGGATACGAGCTCTGCAATCGTGCCGCTTTGGTCGCGCAGCGGGACCAAGGTGTTGCGGATCAGCAGGTCGCTGCCGTTTTTCTTACGCATGAACATCTGCGTGGTATGCGCCCGGCCCGTGGCGAGGGCGACGACAGACGGGCAGCTGCTGGCGGGCATGCCTTCCCCGGTGACGAACGAGCAGCCGAGCGGCATGTCTACGCAGCGTTTGCCCTGCATTTCCGCGGCGGAAAAGCCAAGAAGGCGTTCGGCTTCATGATTCCAGTAGAGCACCGTGTGGTCCGGCCGCAAGATGTAGCAGCCGATGGGCACTTCTTCCATAAGCGCTCGCAGTAGCTGGCTGCCGTTAGGGATGTCCGTCGCGCCGGCTTCGGGCTCTTGGTCGATGCCATCCGATGCGAACCGAAGGCGAGGGTTATTCATGTGCAAGCCTCTTATCTGCTGCCATGCAGTTAGATCGCGCTTTCTTGAAATCGTGCGAACGCGGTGAAAACGAACGTGCGAATACAACGTAAAGTACCTGATGGGAGACGGTATGGGAACGATAACGACCGCGATTCACGTTCTTGTCACATGCCTTAGCACCCCGCGAGCACATCGACGCGCGGGGCGATGTCGTCTTCCAGATCCCAGGCGATGCTGGCCGAAGCGGGGTGGTGCGATTCGAGCGCGGCAGCGGCCTTTTCGATTGCGGGCACGATGGACGTTGCTATTTCGCCGGCGATGCGTTGGATGGTTCGCTTGCCAATTCCGAGCTGTTGACCTGCGGAAACGATATCCGCCGACGTGACTTCGCCTATATCGGCCGCCCGTCCTAACGCAATGCCCATGCGCGTGCTGAAGCGCGGGAAGAACGTCGTGCTCACGATATCGTAGGCGGGCGCAAGGGATACGGATGCGCCGTTTTCGCCGTACAGCAGCGAGATATTCTTCAGATGGTTGTCGCAGTTTCCCACGGCGTAGTTGAAACATACGAGCCTCATGATTTGCGAGAGCGCATCCAGCGGACGGGACAGCCGGTCGCGGATGAATGCGCCGAGCGCTTCGAGCGTCGACGGTTCGAGCTGCGCATATTTCTCCGAAGGCGGCAAACCCAACGCTTGGCAGAAATCCTCTTGATGGAGGCGGACCGTCCGACCGTTCTCGGCGCGGGTTCGGTCGTAACGCTTGCTCCACACGAGCGCGTCTGTGGAATCGAACAGGCCCGTTTCCGCACAAGAAATGCCGCAGTATTTTGCTGCGGTCATGCAAATGCTTTCTAAGCAGCTCAATCCGTTGATCGGTTCCGCTTTCACCACGTAGGTGGAAGATGCGCCGCCGATAGGCATGAACCAGCCGCGATTTAGCCCCTGCGCGTCGTCGTGGTAGAGCCCCACTTTGTCTTGCGTGCCGGCAAGCGAGAGGCGGATGCCATCGCTCATCGCTTCGATAGGCTGCCCTTTCAAAAGCTTGCCGATAAGATCTTGAAGGTCTATGGGGGCAAGCTGCTCGGTTGCTTCGGCGGGCGACGCGTCGGCGGGGCCCACGGCCACGTCGCCGATGCAGTCGAATCCACTGAGCCCGAGCATCGAAAGGTAGTCGGATTCCCTAATGCCAAGCCGCTCGGCTTTTGCCCTTCGCGGAAGGCCTTCTGGCAGCAAACCTTCGAAGTATGGGCGGAACTTCTCTTCGGGAAAAGGTTTTTCTTGCAAGGGGAGTGAGAACGAAAGCTGGAACGCGTGCTCGTCGGCAAGGTAGTGAGGGTCGTAGGCGAAAGCGCCCTTGCTGCGGTCGATGGT
>Ga0214929_100086_pt1 | contig 55754 bp, 45 predicted proteins | sample Stichaenrichm17X_FD_168613 | JGI IMG/M metagenome (GOLD analysis project Ga0214929, IMG submission 168613) | Xylose enriched microbial communities from anaerobic bioreactor in Madison, Wisconsin, United States - 17X | ecosystem: Engineered > Bioreactor > Anaerobic > Unclassified | place: USA... | reverse complement strand
TTCTCACTGCTCCGGAATCTAAAGGTTTTTTGGTTTGTGTTTTCCAGGTTTTATGGTACTATTCTCTTTTCTATGACCTGCTGTCGCTTCAAGCGACAACTTCTTTATTTTACCAGCTCTCTTCGTTTTTGTCAAGAACTTTTTTGAAGTTTTTTAAATTTTCTTTTCAAAAATTTTTAAAATCCTTCTGCCGTAAATCGCGCTGAAACCCGCTTATTTACTTGCTTTCGAGCTGTTAAGTTGTGGCTGTCTCTCGCGACAACGATATGTATTATAGCAAAATTGAAATTGTCTGTCAAGAACTTTTTTCAAATTTTACTGCTTTTTGATGAGCGCTTCATGTCTCACTCAGAAAGCTTTTTTATTTTATTGTTTTATCTGTGATTTGTCAAGAACTTTTTAAAAAATATTTGTATTTTTTTATTTTAATGCTATACTTGCATTATATGAACACACAAACACCTATTAAAATCATTGCAAAGAACCGCAAGGCCAGACATGATTACTTTATAGAAGACACCTATGAAGCAGGCATTGTATTGGTCGGTACGGAAGTCAAATCGCTTCGCCAAGGTAAGGCGAGTTTAAAGGAAAGCTTTGCCGATTTTAAAGATGGAGAGCTTTATGTCTATCAGATGCATATCTCTCCCTATGAACAAGGCAACATTTTTAATGTGGATCCGCTCAGAACGCGAAAGCTGCTTCTTCATAAAAGAGAGCTGACGCGTCTGTACGGTTTGAAACAGCGTGAAGGTTATACACTTGTTCCCTTGTCTCTTTATTTTAAAAATGGTAAAGTAAAGCTCGAGCTCGCTTTGGCCAAAGGCAAAAAGCAATACGACAAACGTGACAGCATTGCGAAGCGTGATGCTGAACGGCGCATCCGCCGCCAAATCAGACGGTAATGCGCCGCATTATTAGAAAGGGGATGTAAAGGTTTCGACGGGGATACCGATAAGTTGTAAGCGGGCAAGTGCGCCGGTCACTTTAAAAAACAGGCACTTAAATTTAAACGCAAAAGATAATCAAACAACTGGTTATCGTATGGCGTTAGCTGCTTAAGCAGTTTAATATACGATAATCACCGCAGCTCAATAGCAGCTGCACGTCCCCTTGGGTTCACCTGCTGGCTCAAGGCTGACGTTCATGAAAGCAGGGATCTGTCATTGGGAGTTGTTCCGACCCATTGACAATTCAGGAACTGGCCGAAGGAGGCGGCGCTGCTGAGCGCTTCCCTCGGTGAGATCAATTCAGCAGATACGCTCGTAGAAAGCATCGGGGACGTATTTTCGGACGTGGGTTCGACTCCCACCATCTCCACCATTTAAAAAAATAAGACTCAGATTCTCATTTGGAATCTGAGTCTTTTATTTTGATCTGAAAGTGTTTGAGAAAATCCTCTAAATGGGTGTGAAAAGACTGCGCGGTATCAGCCTCTGTCAGCAGGAATTTTCGGGTCACCATCAAAATTAATATCGCAACGACGTACAAAAGCGTTTGTTCGCCGCCTGTGTGTCCGGCGATCATGCCTCGAGCAATGGCGAAAATTAACGCCTCCAGCACAGCCTCCATCGTGTGCGTGTAAATCATCTTGATAAATTCCGTGCAGATGATCAGGTTCAGGCTGAGCTCGAGAAAATGCTGCAGCGTCTTAAACGAGGTGGTCAGTGATTCGTCGACGTGAATATGACAGAACAGGTTGACGAGATTAATCGCGATAAAAATCAACAGGACCAGGGCGATCCCCAATTCCAGGATTTCCAATGCAGCCTGGAAAAATGCCATCGCGTTTTTCTTAAAATTTTTCATAAGATTTTGGTTCTCCTTTCCCCGTATTGTAAAGGAGGTACATAAAATTGTCAAATACATTGATCTGTGATAAACTTTGATTGATGTAATCCATTCACAAAGATTCATAAAGGAAGCTGATCACAATGAAACGAAAAGATTATCTGAACTGGGACCAGTATTTCATGGGCATCGCCATGTTGTCCGCCCAGCGCAGCAAAGACCCTCACACGCAGGTGGGCGCGTGCATCGTCAGTCCCGATAAAAAGATCCTGTCCATGGGATACAACGGCATGCCCATCGGTTGTGACGACGACAAGATGCCGTGGACAAGCGACGGTGATCCCCTCGATGCCAAATACCTCTACGTCTGCCACGCCGAATTTAATGCCATTTTAAACAGCGGCGCCAAAACGTTAAAGGACGCGACGATTTACGTCACGCTGTTCCCCTGCAACGAGTGCACAAAGGCCATCATCCAGTGCGGCATCAAAAAAGTCGTCTATCTCGAAGACAAGTACCCCGATTCCGACGCCGTCATTGCGTCAAAGCGCATGATGGACATGACCGGTATCGAATACGTTCAATATCCCAAGCCCGAGCGCGAAATTACCCTCACCCTTTAAAAAACAGCCGAAGATCTATCCGTGATCTTCGGCTGTTTTTCTATCCAAATACTTTTTCTGCGATAGCCACACCGGACTTCGCATCGCTTCCATAATAATCCGCGTGGATTTTTTCAGCGTACTCGCTGTTCATGACCGCGCCGCCGACCATCACCTGTATGCTCGGATCCGCGGCCTTAATCATCTGAATGGTCGTTTCCATATTTTTGACCGTCGTCGTCATCAGCGCGCTTAAGCCCACCAGCTTGACATTGTTTTTCACGGCCGTCTCGACGATCACTTCCGGATCCACGTCCTTCCCTAAATCGATAATTTCATAGCCGTAATTTTCCATGACCGTCTTTAAGATGTTTTTCCCGATGTCGTGCACGTCGCCCTTGACTGTCGCCAAAATGACCTTATCCTTCTGCACCGACGATTCGGTGCCCATGTGCTGTTTGAGGATCTCAAAGGCGTTTTGCACCGTTTCTGCCGAAAAAATCAAGTTGGGCAGGAAAACGTCGCCAGTTTCAAATAAATCGCCGATTTCGTCCAATCCTGGAATCAAATCGCCATTGACAATGTCCATTGGGCTGCAGGTCTCAAGTTTCTTCTTGACTGCCGGTACAATTTCTTCTTTCAGACCGTCGACGACCATCTGTTTTAAGTCTAAGTGATCGTCGTCTGTCGGCTCAGGCTGATTTTCGCTCTGAGGTTGGACGGCGTCCTGCTTTTCTTCCCGAACCACTTCAATCTTTTGCTTGTCGTCCTTGTGCGCCGCGACATAATCGATACATCCCACGTCAATGCCGGCTAAAGCCTTGTAGGCGGAGATGGTGTTCATCATTTCTGGATCGCCGACTTTTAGAATTGGGGTGTCAAGACCCGCTGCCAGCGCCATCGTCAGGAACGTCCTGTTGATCAAGCGTCTGTTGGGCAGTCCAAAGGAAATGTTGCTGACGCCGAGAACCGTCGGCACGCCAAATTTATCTTTGACGAGGGTCAGGGCACGGATCGTTTCCTTCACAGCCTGCTGCTGGGCTGAGGCGGTGAGCACCAGACAGTCGATGGCGACATTATTTTGAGCAATGCCGTATCCCGCCGCCGTACTGATGATTTTGTCTGCGACCTCTACCCGCTTCTCCGCTGTCTTGGGCAGCCCACTGTCGTCCAGTGCCAGTCCGAGCACTGCGGCTCCGTATTTGGCGACGATTGGCAGAACCGCGTCCAAAGATTCCTGCTTGCCGTTGACCGAATTGATCAGCACCTTGCCCGGGTAGGTTTTCAGTACCGCTTCGATGACTTCCGGCTTTGTGCTGTCGATCTGGAGTGGCAGGTCCACGACCTGGCTGATTGCGTGCACCACCTTGACCATCGTTTCCGCTTCGTCGAGCTCAGGCAGACCGGCGTTGACGTCGAGAATATCGGCACCCTGCCGCTTTTGTTCAATGGCCAGCTGTTTCACAACCGACAAGCCGCCCTTTTTCAGGTCTTCTCTGTAAGCGGCGTTCGCCGTCGGGTTGATGCCTTCCCCGATGGTCCTGATCCCCGTCCCAAGGGTCACGGTCCGGGTGGTCGACGCGATGCGCATCGGCTGCGGCCGCTCCCAGGGTTTTATAAGCGGGAGATCTCTCGTCTTTTCAATGGTTTTCGCGATGTACTCAGGCGTCGTGCCGCAGCAGCCGCCGAGCACCGCCGCGCCGATTTCCGCGATCTGCTTCATAATATCTGAAAAAGTTTCAGCCGACACATCGTACACGGTCTGCCCATCCACTTCCCGCGGCAGCCCTGCATTCGGTTCGACGACGATTGGAACCGACGCCGTATCGACTAATTTTTCGACGATCGGCAGCATTTCTTCCGGGCCAGTGGAGCAGTTGATGCCGATCGCGTCGACGCCAAGGCTTTCCAATATGGTCACAACCGTTTCCGGATCGCTGCCGGTCAGCGTCCGTCCGCTCGATTCGTAGGTCATCGACGCGACAATCGGCAGATCGCACGCCCGTTTCGCGCCAATCACCGCCGCGCGGGCTTCGACGATATCGGTCATCGTCTCGATGAGAATCAGATCGGCGCCGGCTTCTGCGCCGGCCTTTGCCGAGCGTTCAAAACAGGCCACTGCCGCTTCAAAAGTCATATCGCCAATATCGCCAATCAACGCGCCCGTTGGCCCGATGTCCATCGCAACGTATCGCGGATGCTGCGCCTTCGCAATTTTCACGGCCTGGCCAATCACCTCTTCAACTGAATATTTAGACGCCGCCATTTTGTGGGCGTTGGCGCCAAAGGTATTGGACACCAAAATATCAGCTCCCGCCTGAACGTAGGCCCCTTGGATTTCCCCAATCAGTTCAGGGTGGGTGATGTTGAGCTCTTCTGGAATCGGTCCTGGATCGGCAATGCGCTTTTGAATCATGCTGCCCATAGCCCCGTCCAGATAAAGCCGCTGCGTCTTGATTTCGTCTATAATCTGCATCTGTTTTATCCTTATCTCTTAAAAATTTAATTCAAAATACCATAAAAGCCTATCAATCTCAAGGGTAATATAAAAAAACCACCTGCTGAAAGCAAGTGGCTTGGTCTAAATCTCAATCTTTTGGGTGCAACTCCCCAAAGGCTTTTCCCCAGATTTCCTCGTAGCGTCTAAAAGTCGTCATCTGGCGATAGGGCAGCTTTTCAATCCAGCCGCCTTCGTAGATCTCCTTCGCGCTGATCCGCAGCACACCGGGCCAATAAATCGACCGGCGTCTGTCGTGGAATGAAACCTGGACTTCTCTGAAAATCCTCGGATCCCGCAGGGGATTGATTTCTGGGTCGGTGTCAATCAGCGGCTGCATGTCGTAGCGCTTGACACATTGATTCTGAAAATGGACTTCGATCACATACCCTTCCAGCGGGATGACCTGAACGATTGCCGGTACCTGTGACATATTAACCTCTTTCGCTCTGTGAATGTCTGATTTTTAAGCGGCGCACTAAGAGCGCCGCTTAAAAACCGCTTACGCGTCAACTGCGATATCGTTTCTGTGGAAGCAGTCCTTGAACTGAATCTTGTCAATTTGGCTGTAGACCTTTTGGCGCGCCGCCTCTGTCGTATCGCCGAGGGCGGTTACCGCCAACACACGGCCGCCGTTTGAGACGATTTTCCCGTCCTTAAAAGCTGTCCCCGCGTGGAACACCACACAGTCTTCGACATCGTCGAGACCGGTAATTTCGTAGCCCTTGGTGTAGCTCGACGGATAGCCGCCTGACGCGATGACGACGGTCACAGCGTGTTCCGGGCGCCATTTGATGTCGCATTCCGAAAGCTTCCCGTCGATGCAGGCTTCCATCACGTCGACCAAATCCGTCTGCATCCGCGGCAGCACGACCTGTGCTTCCGGATCGCCGAAACGCACGTTGAATTCCAGCACCTTCGGCTGGCCGTCTTTGATCATCAGTCCGATGAACAAAATGCCGACAAAATCCATCTGATCGGCTTTGAAGCCTTCGATGATCGGTGTCAAAATTTCATCCTGAATTTTACGGTTCAATTCTGGATCGTCAAAGAGCTTGTTAGGCGAAACGTTGCCCATTCCGCCGGTGTTGAGACCTTTGTCGCCGTCGTAGGCGCGCTTGTAGTCTCGGGCACTTTCCATCGGCACGATGGTGTTGCCGTCGACGAAGCAGAGAATCGACGCTTCAATCCCGGTTAAGTATTCTTCGATCACAGCCGTGTCGCCGGCTTCGCCGAATTTTTTATCCGCCATGATTTCTTTCATCGCGGCTTTGGCGTCGGCTTCCGTTTCAGGAATCACGACGCCCTTCCCGGCGGCCAGCCCGTCGGCCTTGATGACCATCGGGTAGCCAAAAATGCCGAGATCCTTCACAATATCGTCGTAGCTGTGGTATTCTTTGTACTGTGCGGTCGGAATGTGATGGCGGATCAGGAATTCTTTCGTAAAGGCCTTGCTGCCTTCAAACTGAGCGCATTTTTTGTTCGGCCCAAACACACGGATCCCTGCTTCCTGCATCGCGTCGGCCATGCCCAAAACCAGCGGTACTTCCGGGCCAACGACGACGAGATCAACGCCTTTTTCCTTTGCGAATTGAACGCAGCCGTCAATATCTTCAACTGAAATATCGACGCATTCCGCCAAATCGGCCATGCCGGCGTTTCCCGGCACGCAGTAAATCTGATCGACCTTCGGACTCTGGCTGACTTTCCAGGCAATGGCGTGTTCTCTGCCGCCGCTGCCGACAATCATAACCTTCATATGATGTGATTCTCCCTTCATTAAGCGTGCTTAAAGTGGCGCATCCCGGTAAAGATCATCGCAATATTGTTGTCGTTGCAGACCTTGATCGAGTCAGCGTCGCGGATGGAGCCGCCAGGCTGAATCACTGCGGTGATGCCGGCTTTTGCCGCCGCGGTGCAGACGTCATCGAACGGGAAGAAGGCGTCGGACGCCATGACTGCGCCCTGACATTTTTCGCCGCCGTGTTCGATACAGTTTTCCATCGGCCAGATACGATTAACCTGACCCGGTCCATTGGCGACAAGGCATTTGTCCTTCGCGACAGAAATCGCATTGGATTTCGTGTGCTTAACCGCCTTCCACGCAAACAGCAGATCTTCCATTTCCTTGTCGGTCGGCTTCCGATTAGTGACGACTTCCAGCTTATTGTAAAGCTTGGTGTCGCGTTCGGTGACCAGCATGCCGCCGAGCACTTTCTTCAGTTCAAATCCATTGTCGCTGTACAGGATATCGTCAAGCTTAAGCAGCCGCAGATTGGGCTTTGCAGACAGAACTTCTTTCGCTTCGTCTGTGAAATCCGGTGCCACGACCACTTCGAGGAAGATTTTAACCATCTGTTCCGCGGTATCCTTGTCGATCGGACGGTTGGACGCGACGATTCCGCCGAAAATCGACGTCGGGTCAGCTTCATAAGCTTTATGATACGCTTCAGCAATCGTTTTGTCGCTGGCAATGCCGCAGGGGTTGGCGTGCTTGACCGCAACGATCGTCGGTTCGTCTGTGTATTCCTTGAGCATTTCGATCGCGCCGTTGGTGTCGTTAATGTTGTTATACGACAATTCCTTGCCCTGGAGCTGTTCTGCGCCGACCAGCGTCCCTTTGTCTTCACCGATTTCCTTGTAGAAAGCCGCGCGCTGATGCGGATTTTCCCCGTAGCGCAGATCCTGAACCTTTTCGTAGGTGAAAGTAACCGTATTTTGAGCCAGCAGATCTTCTTTGTTCTGAGTCTGTTCAACAGACTGTCTTCTTAAGAAATCAGAGATCATCGTGTCGTAATTGGCAGTCGTCGTGAAGACCTTCAGCGCCAGATGATAACGCGTTTCGTAGCTGGTTCCGCCGTTTTGTTCGATTTCGGTCAGAACGGTTTCGTAATCTTTCGGATCCACCACAACCGTAACGTCGTTGAAATTCTTCGCAGCCGAACGCAGCATGGTTGGTCCGCCGATATCGATGTTTTCGATGCATTCCTGGAAGGACACACCAGGCTTGAGCATCGTCTTTTTAAACGGGTAGAGATTGATGACGAGCAGGTCGATATTTTCAATCCCCAGTTTTTTACATTCTTCCTGATGTTTCGGATTATTCCGAATGTTCAAAATGCCGCCGTGAATCAGCGGATGCAGGGTTTTAACCCGACCGTCCAGACATTCTGGAAATCCTGTAATATCTGATACGTCCTTGACATCCAATCCGCCTTCGCGGAGGGCCTTTGCTGTCCCTCCTGTGGAAATAATATCCCAGCCGCAGGCCGCGATGCGTTTGGCAAAATCGACAATACCTGTTTTATCCGAGACTGAAATCAATGCTCTCATCCTACACTCCTCCTCTATCTTTTTTATTCTTTATCAATCGAGACGCGCCGACCGTCGACGTGTACCCGTCCGAGGCAAATCTGGGTCACCACCCAGGGCAGAAGCTTGTGTTCTTCCTCTAATACCTTCTTCTGGATATCCTCCGGCTTATCGTCATCTGAAAGCTGTACTGCCTTCTGGGCAATGATCGGTCCAGCATCCGCCTGCTCGTTGACGAAATGAACCGTGCAGCCCGACACCTTGCAGCCGTATGCGTAAATCGCTTCGTGAACGTGCATGCCGTAGAATCCTGGTCCACAGAAAGACGGGATCAGTGCCGGATGGATGTTCACAATCCGGTTGGGGTAGGCGTCTACAAAATTTTTCGTAACGATTTTCAAATAGCCGGCCAAGACGACGAGCTCGCAGCCGTGGGCCTTCAGCGTTGCCACAATTTTCGCGTTGAAATCCTCTGTGTCTTCACACGCTTTTTCGTCGACAAATACAGCTGGAATGCCCGCCTTTTCGGCGCGGGTTAAGGCGTAGGCATCCGCCTTGTTGGAGATGACGACCGTAATCTCTCCGGTCTTGCCGTGGACGCCGTCGATCACCGACTGCAGGTCGGTCCCGCTGCCGCTGGCCAGCACACCGATTTTCATCAATGGTTTCATAGAACTATTTTTTCCGTTCCTTCTGTCACTTCACCGAGAATGACTGGTTTTTCACCCTTTTCTTTCAGAGCGCTCACAAAGCCGTCCGCCTGATCCTGCGGCAGGGCGCAGACCAGCCCGATCCCCATATTGAAGGTGTTGTACATATCGTGATCTGGCACTTCGCCCAGCTGTTGGAGGACGTCAAAAATCGGCAGCGGTTCAATCACGGAGGTGTCGACCTTCGCGCACAAGCCGTCTGGAATCATCCGCGGAATATTTTCGTAAAAGCCGCCGCCTGTAATGTGGCTCATGCCCCGAACGCCGTAAGGGACAATCAAATCCGACAGCGCGTGAACGTAGATCCGCGTCGGGGTCAGCAGTGTTTCGCCGATGGTCGCGCCCAGCTCGTCGATGTAGGAATCGACCGTCAGGTCGTGATCCTTGAAAATAAGCTTGCGCACCAGCGAAAAGCCGTTGGAGTGCACGCCGGACGACGGCAGGCCGACCAAGACGTCGCCCTTCTGAATCGACTGCCCGGTGACAATCTGATCCTTTTCGACAACGCCGACAGCAAAACCGGCCAGATCGTATTCATCTGCCCCGTACATGTCGGGCATTTCCGCCGTTTCGCCGCCGATCAGCGCCATATCGCCCTGAACGCAGCCTTCGGCCACCCCGGATACAATCTGTGCGATTTTTTCCGGCGTGTTTTTGCCGCAGGCAATATAATCAAGAAACAGCAGCGGCTTTGCCCCCTGGCAGAGAATATCGTTGACGCACATCGCCACACAATCGATCCCGACGGTGTTGTGGCGGTCCATCATAAAGGCGATCATCAGCTTTGTGCCGACGCCGTCTGTGCCTGAAATCAGGCAGGGCTTTTTGTACCCTTCCGGCAGTTCGATCACACCGCCGAACCCGCCAAGTTCAGAAAGAACGTATTGGTTAAAGGTTCTTTTTACATCTTTTTGAATCAGACGAACCGACTCGTACCCAGCTTCGACGTCAACGCCGGCTTCCTTGTAGGCATTCGTTTTGGACATGAACATTCCTTTCTTTATCTGTGTATTATTCTTCGTTTAAAAGCGCCTGAACGCGGGCATTCTTTGTCTTGACTTCTTCGTCCAGTTCCCGCTTGTACGCTTTTATCGCTTCGCGCAATTTCGGATATTTAACCGAAAGAATCTGCACCGCTAAAATGGCCGCGTTGGCCGCCCCGTTGACCGCCACCGTCGCAACTGGAATCCCCGTCGGCATCTGAACGATGGAGAACAGCGAGTCCATCCCGCCTTCCAGAGAGGTCTTGATTGGAATCCCAATGACTGGAAGTGGGGTCGAGCCTGCGATGACCCCTGGCAGATGGGCTGCCTTGCCGGCCGCCGCGATGATAACTTCATAGCCCTTTTCTTCAGCGGTCTGCGCAAAGATGGCCAGTTCCCGCGGATTGCGGTGTGCTGAAATGACGCGGACGTCAATATCCACGTCAAATTTTTTCAGCATGTCGATGCATTTTTTGACGACATCAAAATCCGAATCGCTTCCCATAATAACTGCTACTTTTGCCATAGTATACTTCCTTCTTTCTTGTACTATTTAAAATACGCCACGCCGGATTCGAAGATTTTCTGATCCTTTTTGCCTGGAATATTTTTATACAGTCCGCTGCCGATTCGTTCGGAGTGGCCCATCTTGCCGAGAATTCTGCCGTCTGCTGAGGTAATGCCTTCAACAGCGTAGACTGAGCCGTTCAAATTGTAGGCGCCGTCCATCGTCGCGTGTCCGTCGAAATCGACGTACTGTGTCGCGATCTGACCGTTCGCGATCAGCTTCTGGATCACTTCGTCGCTGGCGACGAAACGCCCTTCGCCGTGAGAAATCGGCACGCGGTAAATGCCGCCCAATTCCGCCTGTGCCAGCCACGGCGACAGATTGGAGACGACCTTGGTCAACGGAATCGCCGAAATGTGGCGTCCGATGGTGTTGTAGGTCAACGTCGGCATGCCCGGCTTAATCGGTTCGATCTTGCCGTCTGGCAGAAGGCCGAGTTTAATCAGCGCCTGGAATCCGTTGCAGATGCCAAGGATCAGCCCATCCCGTTTGTTGAGCAGGTTCATGACCGCTTCTGTCATCTTCGGATTTCTGAAGACCGCCGCAATAAACTTCCCAGAGCCGTCCGGCTGATCCCCTGCGGAGAAACCGCCCGGCAGCATGATCATCTGCGCGTTGTCGATGGCGTCAGCCATCGCGTTGATGGAATCTTCAATATCCTGCGCGTTCTGGTTCTTGAAGACGATCGTCTGCGCCACCGCCCCGGCTCTTTCAAAGGCGCGGGCCGAATCGTATTCGCAATTGTTGCCCGGGAAGACTGGAATGAATACCCGCGGCTTTGTAAATTCAGACGCACTCGCAATGACCGGCCCTTTGTTGTACATGACGTCTTCGACTTTGCCTTCAGTTTCGACCGTTTCCGGATAGACATCCCACAACGGCTTCTGATAAGCGGTCATCAGCGCGTTCAAATCCATTTTAACGTCGCCGACTGTAATGGTCTGTGCCGAAACCGTTTCGCCGATTTTTTCGCCGGCATCGATCGGTTGTGCCGTTTCGATGACCAAGGTACCTGGGTCGGCGTCAAACAGCGCCTGTTCGGTCAAATCCGGATTTAATTCGATCCCGATCTTGTTGCCAAAAGCCATCTTCGTCAGGGTTTCCATGAGCCCGGCTTCGCCGACTGTTCTCGCTGCCAGTACCTTGCCGTCGATGACAAGTTCGTGAACCGTGTCAAAAGTTTTGGCCGCCGCGTCAAAATCGATGAGTCCCTTTTCGTCGCGCTGAATCGGGAAGCGGTATAAATAATGGCCCGCACCCTTTAATTCGTTGGTGACAATGTTGTCGACCTTTTCCGCTGTCACCGCAAAAGAAATCAATGTCGGCGGCACCGTCATATCTTCAAAGGTCCCAGACATCGAGTCTTTGCCGCCGATCGCCGCGACACCCATGGCCTTCTGCGCTTCAAAAGCGCCGAGCAATGCCGAAAACGGGCGGCCCCATTTGGCCGGATCCTGTTCGAGGCGTTCAAAGTATTCCTGGAAGGACAGACGGGCTTTTCTGAAATCGCCGCCCATCGCGACCAGCTTCGACAAGGATTCGATCACGGCGGATTCTGCGCCGTGGAACGGACTCCATTCCGCTAACGTCGGATTGTACCCGTAGGTCATGATCGAGCAGGTTGTCGTCGAGCCGTGTTCGACCGGAATCTTCGCCGCCATGCCGTCCTGCGGCGTCGCCGCGTATTTCCCGCCGTACGGCATCGTCACCGTCCCCGCGCCAATGGTCGAGTCGAACATTTCAGACAGCCCTTTCTGGCTGGCCACGTTCAAATCGCTCATCATGGCCATCGTGCGGCCTGCGATATCGCCTGTCGCTTCAAACGGCTTGCGGTCTGCTGGTTCGCTGACGTAAACATCGGCGTACTGGGTCGCACCGTTGGTATTTAAAAATTCGCGGGACAAATCGAGCACCGTCTGTCCGCGCCATTTCATTTTCAGCCGTCCCGTATCGGTCACGTCTGCTACATGGGTAACTTCCAGATTTTCCTGATGGCCCAATTCGATAAAGCGGTCGACATTTTCCGGTGCGACCACGACGGCCATACGTTCCTGAGATTCGGAAATCGCCAGTTCCGTTCCGTCGAGGCCTTCGTATTTCTTCGGCACTAGATCCAAATTGATGTCTAAGGAGTCCGCCAATTCGCCGATCGCGACCGAGACGCCGCCGGCGCCAAAGTCGTTGCATCGGGTGATCATCTGAGACAATTCCGGATTTCTGAACAGGCGCTGAATCTTCCGTTCTTCGACCGGATTCCCCTTCTGGACTTCCGCCCCGTCATCCTGAATCGAATGGACGTTGTGCGCTTTTGACGAGCCCGTCGCGCCGCCGCATCCGTCACGGCCGGTCCGGCCGCCGATGAGCAGGATCGCATCGCCCGGCGCCGGGGTTTCCCGACGGACATTTTTCTTCGGCACTGCTGCGATGACCGCGCCGACTTCCAAACGTTTCGCCAAAAATCCTGGGTCGTGCACTTCGTAGACCTGGCCTGTCGCCAAACCGATCTGGTTGCCGTAAGAGGAATAGCCCTGAGCCGCTTCCTGAGAAATCTTTCTCTGGGGCAGCTTGCCTTCCATGGTTTCGGACAACGGCGCTGTCACATCGCCTGCCCCGGTCAGACGCATCGCCTGATAGACGTAGGCTCTGCCTGACAGCGGGTCGCGGATCGCGCCGCCCAGACAGGTGGCCGCGCCCCCGAAAGGTTCGATTTCAGTCGGGTGGTTGTGGGTTTCGTTTTTAAATTCCAGAAGCCAGTCTTCATCCTGTCCGTCGTGATCGACCTTAATATTGATCGAGCAGGCGTTGATTTCGTCGGATTTGTCGAGATCCGGCAGAAGGCCTCTGGCCTGAATATCCTTGGCCCCGATGGTGCCTAAATCCATCAGCGTAATCGGGCGGTCGGTGTCTTCGCCGTAAATCATGTCCCGAGTCGAATCGTAATCGGCAAAGGCCTGTTCGACGGCGTCGTTGATATCGCCCTTTTCAAAGGTGATATCGTTGAGATTCGTCGCGAAGGTCGTGTGACGGCAGTGATCCGACCAATAGGTATCGATGACGCGGAGCTCGGTCACCGTCGGATCCCGCTTTTCATCATCTCTGAAATAGGCCTGAACCATTTCGATATCCGCCTGGCTCATCGCGAATCCCATGTCCTGTTTAAAGGCCGCAAGTTCTTCCTTGGTTTTTACAATAAAACCCTCTATCGTCGAAACAGGCGCAGGTTCCTTCACTACATCGGTCAGAGTCGTACGCGGTGCCAGATCTGCCTCCTTCGAGTCAACAGGGTTGATCATGTATTGTTTAATTTTCTGAATATCTTCATCGGATAAATCGCCCTTGAGCACAATGCATTCCGCGACTTTAATCGTCGGGCGCGTGCCGGAGAGCAGCTGGACGCACTGCACAGCAAAATCAGCCTGCTGGTCGTACTGTCCTGGCAAGTATTCGATGGCAAAAACTTGCTCATCTTCTGAAACAGGTAAATCTTCGACGTAAACATTGTCCACATTCGGTTCTGAAAAAATCGTATCGACAACCTGCTGCATGACGTCCTCAGGCAGCGCTTCGATATCGTACCGATTGACAATGCGGAGTCCTTCCAACGCTTTCAAATTCAATATTTTTCTGAAAGTCATTTGAAGGGCTTTGGATTTTGTATTAAATCCTGCTTTCTTTTCAACGTAAAATCTCTTGATCAATGTACAAATCCGCCTTTTCAATAGATTTGCATTTATTGTATCGCTTTTTAATTAAATTTTCAACGAATTACATTCAGAACATTGCAATCTCACCAAGGATTTATAGCTCATTTACTGAAATTCTTTGTCATTTTTCCCGATTGTGCCGCAATTCTGATATAATGTAAACAATAATATTTTTAACAGGAGGATTCGATGAAAATTATCTATCTGCACCATTCGGGGTTTGTCGTTGAATTGGACAAAAATACCCTGATCTTTGATGCGATCACCTATATTCAGCCGCAATTTTTAAAAAAAGGCAGACGCAAATATTTCTTCGCCTCTCACGCCCACACCGATCATTTCTCGCAGATTATTTACAATTACGGCACGGATTTCGACACGCGCTACATTTTGAGCGATGACATCACCCGCCGCGGCGGCAAAAAGACGACTTTCATCAAACCGTACGAACATCTGCACTACGACGACATCAAGTGCGGGCCAGTGGAAATCGACACCTTCGGTTCGACCGATCAAGGCGTTTCCTTCCTGGTTCAAGCGGAAGGCAAGGTCATTTTCCACGCCGGCGATTTAAACTGGTGGGACTGGTCGCCAGACGCCCGTCCGGAAATCGACCGCGCCGCTGAAGAACGCGACTACAAAGCGGAAATCGCCAAGATCAAGGATTTTCTCGAAACAAATCACCGGAAAATCAACGTGGCCTTCGTTCCTGTTGACTCCAGACTGGGGCGCTCGGCAACCAAAGCTGCCGAATACTTCGTTGACGAGCTGCATCCGCAGATTCTCGCCCCGATGCACTGCTGGGACGAATACAGCGTTGTGACCGACCTGCAGCAGGCCTGCTACGGCAAGGACGTCAAGATTCTAACGATGTCCAAGCGCAACGAAATCATTTATGCCGACTAATCACTGTCATTTCAAAAAGGCTGTTTGGCGCGATCCGTCAAACAGCCTTTTTTATAAGGTTTCTGCTATCTTTTTTATTTTTCTAATGCGGTAATACATTGTCGATTTCTGAAGGGGCGGTGCCATCAAAGCGCCCAATTCCTGAACCGACGCATCCGGATGCTCGAGCCGAAGCTCAGCCACCTCGCGCAATTCCTTCGGCAGCACGCCGAGGCCTGCCTTTTCCTCAATTTTTCGAATCGCACTGATCTGATCGCCCGCCGCCCTCGCGCTTTTCTGCAAGTTGGCCACGTCGCAATTGACCTTGCGGTTGACATCGTTGCGCATGCCCTTGACGATTTTCACGTTGGTCATCTCAAGGGCGGCCCGTGCCGCACCGATTAAGCTTAAAAAGTCCGCAATGCTCTCACTGTCTCTAAAGTCCAAAACGCCCTGTCCGCCGCGGGAGCGCGCCTTGCTGGAAATATCGTAGCCCTTTAATATGCGGCTGATATTTTCAAAAAAGTGCGTGGCATTCCCGTTGAGCTCCAGCTGGTATTTCTTCTTAGGGTCGGAAACCGAGCCGCAGGTGATGAACAGCCCGCGGAGGTAAGCCTTAAAATAATGCTGCTTCGAGAGAAAATACGGCGGGATATCCTCGCTCACTCCCTCTTTGTCGATCCGCGCATCCTTCATTAATCGGCGGCTGAACGCCTGGGAGTCTGCGCTCACGACGTACACACGCTGTTTTCTGACGGTTTGAATCGCCACTGTCAGGCCGCTGCCGTACAGCATTTTGCTGATACTGCGCATACGTGCCGCCAAAAAGGGAAATTCCGTTGTGATCGAAAAAGGCCCGCCGCCTTCTCTGCGGCGGCCTGCCAGCACGTAACTGCCCATTACCATGCCGGCCATTTCGGCGCGCATTTCGTTTTCGCTGTGGCAGGCGAAGCGGCACAATTCCTTTTTTACATCGTCTGAAAAACTCATACGGTCTTCTTGCGGTCGCCCATGTACACTTCGAAAATCCGCTTGGCGAGCAGGTCGGCGTCGTGCCGAACGTGTTTGTCCTTTTGAACGACAAAATTGTCCTTAATGTAGCGGTAAGGCAGCAGCTCTTGTCCGATTTTCACCGGTTTAGAGCCGATTTTTGCGTACTGCTTGAGCATCTCGCTGCTGAGCGCGCCGTCGTTGACGACGACATTGTCAAAAAGCGGTCCTTTATTCTTGATCTGCTGATGGGCTTCCAACGCGCGGATATGATCGGCCTGCGTGTACCCGATGGTTTCTCCCGGCTGCATCATGATATTGCCGACGTAAAATTTCTGAGCGGTGCTGCTCTTAATCGTCTCTTCAATGCCGTCGATCAAGAGATGGGGAATCACTGAGGTGTACAGGCTCCCCGGCCCCATGATGATGATGTCGGCCGACTTGATCGCGTCAAGGGTTTCCGGAAGGGCTGCGGCCGGCGTTTTTAAAGAAATCCTTTTGATGTGGGTGTGTGCCGCCTTTGCGGCCTTCGGAATTTTCGATTCGCCCTCTATAATTTCGCCGTTCGCCAATTCACCAACGAGAGTCATGTCGTCTAAAGTCACTGGCAGCACGGTTCCGGTGATTTGGAGCACGTCGGACGTCCTGCGGATCGCGTCGTAGAAATCCGCAGAAATGCCCGTCATCGCGGCCAGAAATAAATTGCCGAAATTGTGGCCTTCGAGTCGGCCCTTGTCAAAACGGTAATTGAACAGCGCCTGCATCACGTTTTCGTCGTCGGCCAGCGCCAAAATACAATTGCGGATGTCGCCCGGCGGCAGAATGCCCAGGTCTTCTCTCAATTTTCCGGAGCTGCCGCCATCGTCGCCGACGGTGACAATGGCCGTCAGCCGATTGGTATATTTTTTAAGTCCGCGTAAAATGACCGATAATCCGGTGCCGCCGCCAAAAGCGACAACCTTGGGATTGCGGACGCGGACGATATCTTTGATCGTAAATTCACGGATATATTCTTTGATTTCCATATCTATCCTCCAATTGGCATATCCATTGAGATTTTCGTTATTCTATGCTCATCGAAGATCTTTGTCAATATCGCGGTGGGTCAAACTCACCGGAATGTTTTCCTTTTGAAGGGCTTCACTTAAGAGGCAGGCAAAGGTTACGGAGCGATGCCGGCCGCCGGTGCAGCCGAAGGCGATTTCCACGTACTGCTTATTCACTTCTTCGTAGTGGGGAATCGTCGTCTTGACTAAATCCAATATTTTTTCAAAATAAACCTTTGACTGCGGGAACTGCATCACGTAATCTTGGACGGCCTTGTCCTGTCCGGTCAGTCTGCGAAGGTCCGCTTTATAATAAGGGTTGGGCAGAAAGCGCACGTCAAAAACAAAGTCTGCCGAAATCGGCATCCCGTATTTAAACCCGAAGGACGACACCTTCACGCCAACCTCTGCATTTTCCTTTTCCAGCGTGAGCATATTTAAAATTAATTTCTTGAGATCTTTAACGGCGAGACTGGTCGTGTCGATGATGTAATCCGCGCGGGTGCGCAGTTCTTTTAAAATGCCGCGTTCCATTTCAATCGCGCCGACTAAAGTGTTGGCCTGATCCAATAATGGATGTTTGCGCCTCGAAACCTGATAGCGGCGCACCAGCTCCTGCGTATCCGCCTCGAGAAAAAGCACCTCGACATCCGACGGCAGCTCGTCGGCAAATCGGTTAAAAATTTCCGCCACGTCGTGGTCGGTTCCGGAGCCGCGGATATCGGCCACGATGGCCAGGCGTTCGAATTCAGAGCCGCCGTTTCGGCACAGTCTGATAAAGGTCAAAACGAGATGAACCGGCACATTGTCGACGCAGAAAAAGCCTTCGTCTTCCAAAATGTCAATCGCCTTTGATTTGCCCGCTCCAGATAAACCTGTAATAATCAATGTTTTCATGCTCGTTTCCCTTACTTTCTATCAAATGCTGCTGTCTATTACGTTTTCACGCGAGGTTGATAATCTGCTCCCGCGGGATGCCCGATGCCTCAGCCCAAGCGATGCCCTGCGCGACGTCGGCCACCCGGTCGATTGAATGGGCGTCCGAATTAATGGCAAAGGTGCCGCCGTATTGCGCAGCGCGTTTCAATTCCTCGGCGTTCAAATGATGATGCCTGGGATTAATTTCCAGAATCACGTGCTTTTCAGCTGCCTTTTTCGCCACAGCCTCCACATCGATCGGGCACTTGTCTCCCGGATGGGTGATCATTTTTAAATCGTAGCGGTCCATCATCTTCAAATAAGTCTGCGTGTTGGCCCGACGGCTCCCTTCTTTTAAGAAGGGCAGCACCTTCGTCAGATAATTGCGCAGCTTAAAGGTGAAGAAATCCGAAAACCGGTGTGGGATATACACCCAGTGATAGCCGGCGTATATCCAGTCGCAGTACTGTTTTTCTTCTTCCCCGATGTCGATGGTGCCGTCTTTTCCCGTGATGTTGGATTCCACAGACAGATAAATTTGAATATCTGAGTATTTCTGATTGAGCCGATCGATCTCCTCGCGCATCACGCGGAAATTCTCGGGCTTGACGCCGTAAAGCGGATGGCTGCGGCCGTGGTCAGAGATCACGATCGCCTCTAAGCCCAGCTGTCTCGCCCGATTGACCATTTCTTCGATCGAGTTTTTGCCGTGGCTGAAGGTCGTGTGGGTGTGCAGATCTGCCTTAATTTTCGTCACGGGTGTCTTCTCCGATCGTGATGACCTCAGGCTCTAAATCAACGCCGAACTGCGCCTTCACTTTGTGCTGAACGTCGCCGATCAGCTGCAAGACGTCGGCCGCCGTCGCGTTGTCCGCGTTGATGACGAAGCCGCTGTGCTTCTGACTAACCTCTGCACCGCCGACCTGGTAGCCCTTAAGTCCGGCATCCTGGATCAATTTTCCTGCGAAATAGCCTTCCGGCCGTTTAAAGGTACTGCCGGCGCTCGGGTAATTAAGGGGCTGTTTGTCCCGCCGGCGCTGGTTCAATTCCTTCATTTTCGCGCGTATCGCATCCGCGTTGCCCGGGGTCAAGGTCAATTCCACAGCCGTGACAATTTCCCCTGCGTCCCGCATGCGGCTCTGGCGGTAGCCAAAATGGCAGTCCGCACCATCCACCGTTTCGAACCTGCCGTCAGCCGTCATCAGGTGCACCTTCGCAACCACGTCCTTCATTTCACCGCCGTAGGCACCGGCGTTCATGATCGCCGCGCCGCCAATGGTGCCGGGGATGCCCGACGCAAATTCAAAGCCGCTTAAGCTGTGGGCCAGCGCTTCCTGCGCCACCGCGCGCAGCGACGCGCCGGCCTGCGCCGTAACTCGGGTGCCTTCGGTCACGACAGTGTTCATCTGCCGCGTGTTGATCATGACGCCTCGGAAACCGCCGTCGCGAACCAACAAGTTGCTGCCGTTTCCCATCAAAAAGACGGGAATGTCATTAGACTTACAGAAGGCTGAGATGTCAGCTAGCTGTTCTTCACTTTCCGGAAAGACGATAAAATCCGCCGGACCCCCGATTCGAAATGTCGTGTGGTCCCGCATCAAACTGTCGATTAACAGCTGATCGCTGCTGACAATTTCCAGTAATTTATTTTTAATTTCATTTTTATCTAATTTATATTTCATAAGCCTGTTTCAGCTCCTTAATTTCTTGCAATGCTGTCGATGATATCACAGCATCATTAAAAAGGTATTAAATCTTATGAGGGCACAGCCGCAAAGGTGATGACTGCGACATCTGCAGCGCCGGCTTGTTTCAGCGCCGCCGCACAGGCGTCAAGGGTCGCGCCGGTCGTCATCACGTCATCGACGAGGGCAATCCGCTTCCCGTACACGCGCTCGGGGTCGACAACGTCAAAGGCGTTTTTGACATTTTTGAGACGGAATGCCGCCGGCTGTCCCAATTGGTGCGGCGTATCGACAACGCGCTTTAAACGCTCCACGTCCAGTGTAATCTCGATACCCCTTTCATTTAAGCCAGAGGCGATGCCCGCCGCGAGCTGTTCGCTTTGATTGTAGCCGCGCTCGGACAGCCTGTTCGGGTGCAGCGGCACCGGGATCAACGCGTCGACCTCTGCCATCCACGGGCAATCCGCAAGATCCTGCGCCATCTGGGCGCCAGCCCAATAGGCCAGAGTTTTCTGATAATTGAATTTAAACCCCGCCGCAATTTGTTCAGCTGCCCTGCCGTAGACCAGCCAAACCCATCCGCGGTCGATTGGCCGCTTTGCGTCATCTCTGCAGGCGCTGCAGAGATCGGCATCGTCTGAGGATAAGGGTCTTCCGCATCGGCGGCATGTCCGCGCGTCGTTTTTCGGCAGTTCCCGCAAACATTGATCGCAGAGATAGGCCTCTTTTTTCCACAGTATTTTTTTGCAGACCGGGCAGCGGTCGTTGTCGATCAACAGCAGCCGGCTCAAATGCTCGAGAAGTTTATTTTTCATAGCGATAAATTTCGATAGCGCGCGATCCGGAAAACCAGTCCTGTTTTCCGCTTGCGGCTGTCGTCAGACTGGATCATTCGGATAAAATGCTCGGGCCGCCCGACAAGGATCATCATGCGCTTGGCTCGGGTGACGCCGGTGTACAACAGCTTTCGATTTAAAAACAGCGGCGAACCGCCAATCAGCGGCATGATGACCACAGGAAATTCCGACCCTTGACTTTTGTGAACCGTCATCGCAAAGGCGTGGGCGAGCTCGTCCAGCTGATCGAAACCGTAAACCGCCTCACGGCCGTCTGTGAAGGCCACTGTCAGCTGGCGCTTGTCGTCGGAAATCGACTTAACCGTGCCGATATCGCCGTTGTAAACGCCGTCGCCTTCTTCAAAGGTGAGGGCATCGCGCCACTTCATCTGGTAGTTATTGCGAATCTGCATGACCTTGTCGCCCTCCCGAAAGACGACGGGCCCGAAGGTATGTTCATTTTTCCGAGGCGACGCCGGATTGAGGATATTTTGGATTTTTTGATTCAGCGCAATTGTGCCGACAAGTCCTTTTTTGACCGGTGAAATGACCTGTACATCGTGCACCACGTCGATCCCGGCATTGTCCTTCAGCCGGTAGCCCAGAAGATCGAGGACTGTCTTTTCAATGCCCTCTTGATTTTTTTCAGGGATCAGCACAAAATCCGATTGGTTGTCGATTCGGGGGACACTGCCCTCGTTTATGGCCTTGGCGTTGACGGAAATCTGACTCTTTTCCGACTGGCGGTAAATGCGCTTCAGACGGACGACTGGCGCAATGCCGCTTTCAATTAAATCGCTGAGCACATTGCCCGGCCCCACCGACGGGAGCTGGTCCGCGTCGCCCACTAAGATCAGGCGCGTGCCCTCTTCGATGGCCTCGAGCAGACTTTTCATCAGCACGATGTCGATCATCGACGCCTCGTCGACGATCAGCGCATTGAGCTCCAGCGGATTGTCGGCATTGCGCTCAAACGTCGGCGTCAGCGCGTTGTCGTCGTAATGATATTCCAGCAGGCGGTGCAGCGTCTTGGCTTCCTCACCTGTGGTCTCGGTCATGCGCTTCGCCGCGCGTCCCGTCGGCGCGGCGAGCTGAACGGACAGCCGCATGCTCTGGAGAATGTTCAAAATGCCGTTGATAATCGTCGTCTTGCCGGTGCCTGGCCCCCCTGTGATGATGACCAGTCCCTGCTCGACGGCGGTCTTGATCGCGTTGCGCTGCTCCTCGTCGAGGGTAATGGCGATATGGCTCTCGTAGCGGTCGATGGCTTCCTCTACATCAATGTCGTCCGCCTCAAAATGGCTGCCCGCAAGCTGCGTCATCATCAGCGCAGTGGCGTCCTCCGCCTCGTAAAGCCCCATCGGATAATAAATCCGTCTGCCGTCAATTTCGTCCATATGGGCAGCGCCGCTGATGATCGTATCCCTTATGCCCATCTCGACGGTTTCCCTGTCGACGCCGAGGAGTTCCTGTGCCCGCGCGGTCAATTCCTCTTCATTCATATAGGTATTGCCCTGGGCGTAGCACTCTCTGAGCGCCTGAACGACGCCGGCCTGAATCCGCTTGCTGTTATCCCTGTCGACGCCCAGTTTTTCCGCCAGCTGATCCGCCGCTTTAAAACCGACGCCGCGGATATCCCGGACGATGCGATAAGGGTCCTCGAGGAGAATCGCTACGGTTTGATCGTGGTAGGCGTTGTAAAGCTTCATCGCCATTTTCGACGAAACGCCGTACTCCTGAAGCTCAATCAGCACCTTCCGAATGTCCCGCTGATCCTGATAGGCACCCAGCATCCGGCTCAGCGTCTTTTTGCCGATGCCGGGAATTTCCAAAAGCCGGGACGGATCGTCGTCTAATATTCTTAGCGTATTCTGGCCGAAACGCTCGACGATCAGTTCGGCGGTTTTCGGACCGATGCCCGGCAGCAGGCCACTGCTGAGATACTGAATCAGCCCGTCTTCTGTCGTCGGCAGTTCGACGCGGTAGTGCTCGAATTGGAACTGCCGGCCGTAAACGAGGTGGTTGGTCCATTTGCCAAGGAGTGTCAGATGGGTGCCCAGCTCAACCGTCACCATGTGCCCAACGACCGTCACCATTTCGCCATCGACGTCGAGATCGGCCACGGTATAGCCATTTTCTTCGTTGTGAAAAACGACATTTTCCAATGATCCGCTAAGCTTTTCCATCCCATCCTCTTTTCTCGTTTTATTTAACATTTATTATACACGACGGCGCTTTCTTCCTGCAATGCTTTTCCTATTCGTCCCTTCCTTGACACCCCAAGAAAAAACCACTATAATGAATAAAATTTTATTCGCAACAAGTTATTTTATTGTGATTTGTCGTTCGTTTATTTGCTTTTATTTCATAACACAAGGAGAACTATATGGCACAGATTTATGAAGAACCTTCCCGTACCTTTAACGAATATTTGCTTGTCCCAGGCTATTCCTCATCCGAATGCATCCCTGACAACGTCGATTTAAAGACACCCCTCGTCAAATTTAAAAAGGGCGAAGAACCGGCACTGTCCCTGAATATTCCGATGACCTCCGCCATCATGCAGGCGGTTTCCGGCGAAAAGATGGCCATCGCCCTCGCTCAGGAAGGCGGCCTCTCATTCATCTACGGTTCCCAGTCCGTCGAAGACGAAGCCGAAATGGTCGCCAGAGTCAAAGCCTACAAAGCGGGCTTCGTTCCGTCTGACACCAACCTGTCACCGGAAGACACGATGGCAGACTGCCTGGACATCAAACAGCACACCGGCCACTCCACGATCGCCATCACCAGCGACGGCACCGCCAACGGACAATTCCTCGGCATCGTCACCAGCCGCGACTACCGTGTCAGCCGAATGGACCCGGCCACCAAAATCAAGACCTTCATGACCCCGAAGGACAAAGTGGTTTCCGCTCCAATCGGCACATCCTTGAAAGAAGCGAACAACATCATCTGGGATCACAAATTAAATACCTTGCCAATTCTGAACGAAGACGGCACCCTGGCCTATTTCGTTTTCCGCAAGGATTACTCTGTCCATAAATCCAATCCGCTGGAACTGCTCGACGCGAAAAAGCGCTACATCGTCGGCGCCGGGATCAACACCCGCGACTACGCCGAACGCGTTCCCGCTTTGGTCGACGCCGGCGCAGACGTGCTGTGTATCGACTCGTCTGAAGGCTATTCCGAATGGCAGAAGCTGACCCTCGAATGGATCCGCGAACATTACGGCGATTCGGTCAAGGTCGGCGCCGGCAACGTCGTCGACGCAGAAGGCTTCCGTTTCCTCGCTGACTGCGGCGCAGACTTCATTAAAATTGGGATCGGCGGCGGCTCGATCTGCATCACCCGTGAACAGAAGGGGATCGGCCGCGGACAGGCGACTGCTGTCATCGAAGTGGCTAAAGCCCGCGACGAATACTACAAAGAAACCGGCGTCTACATTCCGATCTGCTCCGACGGCGGTATCGTCTACGATCACCACATCACACTGGCACTGGCCATGGGCGCGGACTTCGTCATGCTCGGCCGCTACTTCTCCCGTTTCGACGAAAGCCCGACCCGCATCGTCACCATCAACGGCAACTACATGAAAGAATACTGGGGTGAAGGCAGCAGCCGCGCCCGCAACTGGCAGCGCTACGACTTGGGCGGCAAAAAAGCGCTCTCCTTCGAAGAAGGGGTCGACTCTTACGTGCCTTACGCCGGAAGTCTTCACGACAATGTAGCCGGCACTCTCTCGAAAATTCGTTCGACCATGTGCAACTGCGGTTCGCTGAACATTCCGGAATTCCAGAAAAAGGCCAAATTAACCGTCGTGTCCGCGACGAGTATCACCGAAGGCGGTGCCCACGACGTCATCCTCAAGGACGACAGCAAGGTCCGCTAATATCTTATCTGTAAATAGTAAAACGCTGAAGACTGATATTTGATATGCTCCCTTTTAGGTAGACAAGTAAAATAATAAAAACTTGTTTATCTGGAAGGGAGCATTTTTCATTGAGACGAACAAAACTGGAACCAGAAATCATCATCGCAGCTGTGCAGGAATATTTATCCGGTAAATCCTCATACAAAGCGATCGCCAAGCGGTTGTGTGTTGCCGAGGGGATGGGTTAGAAATTATACAAACTTCGGTATTGAAGCCTTCCACTCAAAAAGCAATCAGCATTACTCTAAAGCGCTTAAAGAACAAGCTGTTCAGGAATATCTTACGGGAAAGGGTTCTCAGACTGAAATCTGCAAGAAATATAAGATTAAATCAACTCGTCAGATTTATGACTGGATAAAGAAGTATAATGGTCATGAGGAATTAAAAGCATCCGGATCAGGAGGAAACACCATCATGACCAAGGGAAGAAAAACCACTTTCGATGAAAGAGTCGAAATCGTTCAGTATTGTATTGCACACGATCGCGATTATGCGAAAACCGCTAAAAAATATAAGGTGTCTTATCAACAGGCACGCAGCTACACCGTCAAGTACGAAACTGGTGGAATTGACGCGCTTCAGGATAAACGCGGCAGGAAAAAACCGTTTGAGGAAATGACAGAAGTTGAAAGACTTCGGGCAGAAAATAAAATTTTGCGAGCGGAAAAGGAACACGCTGAAATGGAGGCATCCTTCTTAAAAAAACTCGAGGAAATAGAGAGGAGGCGAGGCTGAGCCGAGTCCGGCACGAAGCAATCTATCAAGCCATTCAAGAAGAACACGAAGAACATCGTTATCCGATTCAGGCGCTCTGCAAGCTTGGGCATGTCAGCCGGGCAGCTTACTACAAATGGCTTCATCGAGCCGCGCCCGCGTTTGTCGGATAAGAGGCATCAAATCGACGATTAAGTACGCTAACCACGGATGCACCAGGCAGGCGAAGAATCCGCAATACATCGCAGCAAATATTCTAAACCGAGAGTTCACTGCCGATGCGCCCAACCAGAAATGGCTGACAGACGTTACAGAATTCAAATATTACACTGGTGTTGAAGTTCACAAAATCTATCTCAGCGCGATTCTCGATTTATACGATAGAAGAATCGTCGCTTACACCATCGGCGACTCGAACAACAACGCACTGGTTTTCAATATGTTTGATCAGGCTGTAGCCGAGAACCCTGACGCTACGCCGCTGTTTCATTCTGATCGCGGCTATCAGTACACGAGTCGAATCTTTCACGCCAAGCTCGAAGCTGCTGGCATGAGGCAGAGCATGTCCAGAGTCGCACATTGCATTGATAATGGTCCAATGGAAGGCTTCTGGGGTATTCTGAAACGGGAACGTTATTACGGCAGGCGCTTTTTAGATAGAACTTCTCTTGTAAAAATGATTGAAGACTATATCTCGTATTACAATAACAGGCGCTTACAGCGTAATCTAGGTGTGTTGACACCTATGGAAAAACATAATCAATATAAAATAGCGGCATGAAAAATGCCATCAGACGTGAGCCTGATGGCAAAGAAATTTTATTTTTTTGATTGTCTACTTGACGGGGTGCGGTTCAATTTTCAATCTTCAGCGTTTATTTTTTTGCTATCCCAATAAAATCAAAATCCCTATTGTAATAAAGACAACGGGGATGAGCACTTCTCCCCATCGCGCAACCAGCTGTTTAACCGGCGGGATTTGGCCAATGATTCTCCCGGCGGCACACAGCACAAGAGCCATGATCATAAACACCACCGAGGAAACCGCCACGCGGGCCGCGTCACTTACGGCGAACAGCGGAATGTAAACACTTAAATTGTCGCCGCTTCCGAAAAGCACCAGCATTGTCATCGTGCCCACGCCAATGGCGGGCTGTTCCGTCTGTGCTTGTGCAGCCTTCCCCTTCCAATTCTGAATGCCCTTCACCACGCCGAAAATGATCGGCGCGAGTCCAAAAAGGTGCAGATATTTGGTCGGTACGGCTCTAACTAAAAAGGCCCCGACGAGGCTGAGCGCCGTAATCGCCGCGACGCCGAGACATTGTCCCGCTGCAATGTGCATCTCCTCCCGCTTCGTTTTCGCGCTCGCGGACAGCAGCGCCAGCAGCACCAAGTCGTCAATATTCGTTCCCAAAAACGCCAGCACCGCTGTAAGGATCGTCTGGATCATGGTGTCCTATTTATCCGACCAGCTTCTTGAGCGCCTGCCAAACCGCGCCGACCGGCAGTCCGACGACATTGGTGTAGTCACCGTCGATGCCGCGGATATAAGCGGAAAACGCTCCCTGGATCGCGTAACCGCCCGCTTTGTCCATCGGCTCGGCCGTACTCGCGTAAGCGGCAATTTCGTCCGCCGTCATCGGGTAGACGTGCACGTCGGTCTTTTCGGCGAAAGTCACCGACGCCCCATCGCCGTCGGAGAGCATCAGTGTCACCCCGGTGTAAACCTGATGGGTCTTCCCTTCAATCATGCAGATCATTTCGGCCGCTTCCTCGTGATCCTTCGGTTTGCCGAGAATCTGGCCTTCCGCCGCGACGACGGTATCGGCCGCGATCACCACCGCGTGAGCGTTGAGCTGCGCCGCGACGTGCTCTGCCTTCTGACGGGACAGCGCCTTGACCGCTGCCTCCGGATCTGTCGTGTCAATCGCTTCGTCGATCGACGCCGGCATGATCACTGGATCGATGCCGATGCGCTGGAGCAGCGCTTTGCGCCGCGGCGACTGAGACGCCAAAACAATCGGAATATCCTGACTCAGCTGCATGGTGTCCTCCTTTACGCGTCTTCGCCGTTTCCGGTGAGCTGAAGGGCTTCCGCATGGGCCTGCATGCCGGAAATGACAATGGACGCGACGTCGCGGATGTCCATGCCGAGCATGTCACAGCCCTTCAAAATCAGCGGACGGTCGCAGTTGGCCGCAAAATTCTTGCTCTTCCATTTCTTCATGAAGCTCTTGATTTTCATATCGGTAATGCCGTGGGGCCGCATCCGGGCCGCCGCCTGCACAATGCCCGTCAGCTCGTCGACCGTGAACAGGCTCTTCTCCATCGGGGTTTCTGGCTTCACGTCGTTGACAATTCCGTAGCCGTGGCTTAAAATCGCCCGGATGTCTCTTTCCGGCACCCCCGCTTCGCGCAGCGGCGCTTCCGTATGTGCCAGGTGTTCTTCCGGATACTTTTCGTAATCGTAGTCGTGCAGCCAGCCGACCGCTTCCCATTCTTCTTTTTCTTCTGCATCAGCGCCGAAATGTTCGGCCATGGCCCCCATCGCTGCCGACACATTGGCCGCGTGCAGAATCAGGTGATCTTCAGTCACCATCGTCGCGTTGAGTTTTTTCGCTTCTTCTAATGTCAATCTTTCCATTTTTGCTCAATTGTCTCCTTTCTTTATTTTGAATTGCGGCTATCTTGATTGTGGCCGCGGTTGTCAATCAAATGTCTCAAATCGTGCAGGCGGGCGCGCAGATCGTCAACCGCCTTGTTTCTTCGCCAATTGGCACGGACGCGCCGCACCTGTTCCGATACGACCTCGTCCAATTCGCCGCGGTGGGCCTTGAGCATCGCGTACAGCTGCGGATCCTCCTGTTTCAGCTGGTCGGCAATCTGTCGGCGCCTTTCAGCAAAGGCCTGCTCAATATCCGCCTCATCCAGATTGAGTCTTTGCGCCAGCGCTGCGGTGCGGTGCTCCAGATGCTCGAGCAGATCGTCCTCACGGACCCCGTTCAGATGCTGCCAGACCGGGGAGTGGCGCATGAAGGCTTCCAGGCTGCCCCCTGCCCCTTCAGTGTGCTGCCAATGGGCGACAATTTTTTCAACGTAGGCCGCAATTTCGTCATCGGCCTTGTCGCCAAAGGCCCATTCTATATCGTGCAGGAGCAGGTGTCGGCGCGAACGATTGAGATTCATCGAATCGTTTTCGCCGCCTTCCACCGGATAGGGCGGATGATAGCCAGCCGCCAAAAGCGCGCCGGTCATCGTCCGCACCACGCTTCCCTCCTGGATCATCGCGTCCCGATCCGCCTCGCGCAGGGTCTGATTTACGCTGCTGATGTGCTCCGTCAGATAGAGGCGGATGCCGCTGTCCTTCAGCCGTTTGTAAAGGGCGTCTATTTTCTTCGCCGCGGTATAATCGAGACTCGTGATCCCGGACGCGTCGACGATCACTGTCTTCGTGTCGGGGCGGATCGCGTCTAAAATATCCCGCTCGAACAAATCGTAATTAGCGAAATACAAATTGGACGAAAACCGGTAGAGCACCGCACCGGCGATGGGCTTGGCCCCCCGCGCGGTACGCAGATCGTAAAACCGAAGCTGCCCCGGCATCACGCCGAGGAAGGTGCGGGGCGGCGACATCGTCCGCATCAGCACCACCACAAAGGACAGCGCCACGCCGATCACGACGCCGTAAATGGTGCCGAGGAGCACGACGCCGCAGAACGCCCCGACAAAAATCATGAACTCCCGCCAATCGATTTTCGCCAAATGCACGGCCTCGTCGATTTCCAAAATGCCGAGCAGCGCTGAAATCACGATCGCCGTCAGCACCGGCACTGGCAGAAACCCGATAAACCCGGTCCCGAAAAGCAAAATTGCGATCATCGCAAGACCGGCCACAATCCCGGTGAGCTGAGAATCGCTGCCAAATTGGTCGGCGATCCCCATTCGGGAAACGGACCCATTGACCGGGCAGCAGCCCGTGAACGCCGCCGCGAAATTGCCGAGGGCGTAAGCCAGAATCCCCTGATTGGGCTTGAGGGTAACGCCCTTGCGCTCCGCCATGTTGCTGGAGGAAAGAAGGGTCTCCGCCGTAATCACCAGCGCAATCGTCATGCTGTACTTAATGATCGTATCCATCGGCAGCACCCCAGCTGCCGCCGCAGGATTGACAAAATGGGGCAGCCCCGGCGCCACACTGGGCAGCGCCGCCACACCGAAGCGCGTTAAGTCGACCCACCGGTTCAATAACGCCCCGGCGAGCATCACCACAACCGCCATCGGAAATTTCGGCAGCCATTTTCGGCTGACGAGGAGCACAGCCAGCGTCCCCGCGCCAAGCGCAAAGGACACGCCGTTGAACGCGCCGGCACTGTGGACAATGTGGACGATCAGATCCGGCAGCTCGCCGTGACCGACCGGACCGCCGAACAGCTTTGGCACCTGCATCGTGATGATTTCGACGCCGATCCCGGTGATAAAACCGCCCATGACCGCCTCTGAGATGTAACGCACAAAATGTCCAAAACGCAGCAGCGAAAACAGCAGCAGCCAGCACGCTGTGCACAAGGTGATAAGCGGTACGGCTTTAAGCGCCATAGCGGATTCCGCCGTGATGCCAAGGGACACGAGAACTGAGCCGGTCAGTGCCGCTGGCGCTGCGTCGACCCCGAAAATCATGTGGGGCGACGTCGACATCAGCGCAAAAAACAAAATCGGCAAGACCGATCCATAAAGCCCGTAGACCGCAGGAAGCCCGGCAATCTGCGCGTATCCCATCGCAATCGGAATGGAAACAGCTGCTGTGATCAGCCCGGCCACAATGTCATTTTTGACGTTAATTTTTTGTCCGAGAATCGTCGATAAAAACTTCACTGGCGTCTCCTGGTTACACGTGATTGACCACCCGCTTCGGCCGTCTGCCTTCCACAAGCGCGCGGATATCCTCATCGGCCATCGCGTAGCTTCTGACAAAGCTCTGCGCGGTAATGCCGCCGACGTGCGGGCTGAGCAGCAGTTTCTTTTCTATGGCTTCTGGCTGATTCAAGAGCGGATGATCCTTTCGTACCGGCTCGCCGTCTAGTGTGTCCAGACCCGCCATTGCGAGTTTCCCCGACGCAAGGGCTTCGATCAAAGCCTGATCGTCCACGAGCTCGCCTCGAGCCGTATTGACTAAATAGCTGCCCGGCTGCATCAGCTCGAAAAACCGGCGGTTCGCAAAATGGGTCGTCTCCGCGTTGACCGGCAGATGGAGGCTGACGATGCCGCTCGCTTGGAGCAGCTCATCCATCGGCTTGTAGATGACGCCCTGTGCCTTTTCTTCTTCCGGACTCAGACGGTGCCGCTTGTTGTAATAAATCGTCGAGACGCCGTAGGCCCGGACCAGCCTCGCGGTCTCCCGGGCGATGTCCCCGTAGCCAATGAGGCCGATCGAAAATTCCGAAAGCTCCCGCAAGTCACTCCTGACCATGTAGCCTTCCTTCATTTCAATTTGATGGCCGGCTCGAACTGCGGCATCACCCTGGGCCACATTTCTGAGCATGCCGACCATGAGGAGCACGGCCTGTTCCGCCACGGCGACCGCATTCATTCCTTTGGAATTGCAGACGTAGACACCGCACGCGTCTGCCGCCTCCAAATCGAAACTGTTGTAAGCAACGCCTTCGGAATGAATGAGCTTCAGATTCGGCATGCTGCGGATCAGCTCCCCTGTCACCGGCGCCATCGCGTCCGCGATGATAAAATCCGCGTCGGCGCCATCTTTCAAATACGCCGATACAGGCTCATTCATCGGGACGTCCACCAGCGTCATAGTCCGTAAAATACTGCTTTCGTGGGTAAAGCGCTGCAGATTGCCCCGCTTTCCAATATGTAAAATCTTCATTTTTTCACTATTCTTTCTATCAAAATTACTTCTATTTTAACATGGAATGGATTTTCTGCATAGAAAAGCTCTGGCCTGAAGCCAGAGCTGAAATGAACTACGCATCAAACGCCAAGACAAGCCGCTGCGCCGACATGTCGTGATAAACGGTCAGCCCAGCCTGAGCCGTGTCGAATAGGCTAACCACGCCCTCAATATGGGTCGTATCCTGAATCACTTCGGCGATCCTGTTCGGCAGATCTTTGAATTTTTCTGGGTCGAATATTTTCGTTTTCTCATTTTCGAAAACCGCGGTATACAAAATTTTCGCTTCAACGAGATCCTGGAAAATGTGGCTGCCGTAGGAAAGTTCCGGACTGTAGCCGGCGCGGGAGTCGGCAATTTCGAACACCGCGTCGAACCCGTCGATATCGGAAAACGTCGTCGGCACACCGAGCTCCGGCGAGGATGTGCCAACCCGCCCGGGCACCATCAGGATTAAATGCCTGCCAGATTTTTTAAAGTGCCAGTTGATCTGGCCGATGGCTTTGGCGACGCGGGTTTTATCGACGTAAGGCATTTCGTAATACGCGACCGGATCGACGTACGCCACAGCGTCGATTTTCTGGGTCAAGGACAGCCCCATCGACGCGCCATCGCATTCGAGGACAACCTTATCCGGTGAAAAGGTCTCGGGCATGTCGGTCTCGCCGTCGTCTTTGAAAACCTGAAGCGGCCGGCACTGCAGCAGGTTGATGACGTAGGTGCCGTCCTCCGCCAGATTGATGGTGAATTCGATATCCACCGGGTATTGATAAACGCGCTGAATTTCGGCCATCATCCGCCGCATATCCTCCATCATCGCCTTATTTTTGACAAGCCCAGCGCAGGAGACGAACAAAATCTCGCGATTGCTTCCCCGTTCCCGAAACTGACGCTCCGCATCCCAGTCGTGTTCAAAGAGCAGCTTCTTCATGTACGCCGGCAGCAGCGGCTCAATCCGGTTGGACAAGGCCTGCTCCACCTTGCGGGTCTTGCTGCTGATGTATTCGACGCCGCGCTGGGAGTAACGGTGCTTTTCTGCCGAACTGACCGCTGACACGACCTCTGGCTTGTCGAGACTGACGAGCCTTGGATAGGAGCCCTCGGTTCGGTCGACGGCTGACGTGCCGAGCCCCATCACCAGTCTGAGCATCCCGGCTTCGGGATCGAGATCCTTTAAAAATCGGTAGGGGCTGTAGGAATAACCGACACCGGCCGCGCAGGGCATGTACACCGTGTCGTAATAGGAGCCAGAAACCCGCTGCACCAAAAGCGCCATCTGTTCGTCCCGCTGATCCAAGCCGCGGTCCTTGCGGTAGGTCAACGCCGACAGGCTCATTGTGCTGGCGTAAACCTGGCGGACGGCATCCTCGAATTCGGCGAGGCGCGTCTCGAGGGAGCCGGTATTCGCGCAGAACACCGATTCGTATTTGCCCGCGAAGGCGTTGCCAAAGCCATCCTCTAATATACTGCTGGAGCGCACGATGATTGGGTCCTGGCCGAAATACTCGAGGAGATTCACAAATTGATCTTCCATCTCTTTCGTGAATCTGCCCGTCCTAAGTTTTTCGGCAAAGGGCTCTGCCAGAGAAAAGTATTCCTCCGGCCGGCGCTGATGAATCCGCATTTTCCAGAAGTGATTTTCGACGATGTAGGAATAGAACACGTCGGAGCCGACGTAGAAGGAATCGTGGGGCTCCAGGCGCGCGGCGATATCTGAGCAGTTGCGCTCGATGATTTTCCGTGCCAACAGCATCCCGCAGGCCTTGCCGCCGATGAGTCCGGTTCCCACCATCCGCAGGCGCACGTCGAAATAGTCTTCAAGCTTGAAATACTTGCGCACCAGCGGCCGCAGCCGTTCATCCCGGGTGATCATGATCCGGCACATCCGGCTCTTTTCCTCGGAAACATCTTGGCCGTTTTCAAACTGTTCCATGGTCCGATCAAAGAAACGGTCCCAGGCGTCGCTGTTCTGTTCTCTGCCCGGCCATCGTTCCCGATTCAGCGCCCGGTAAAACTGGCTGGCCTGCACCCCATCGAGGATCGGACGGAACGTCCCGTCCTTTGGCTGATACATCTGGGGCAGAAACATCGTTTCAGAAAACCGGCGCCACACCTTTTCCGGCCGCACGTAAATGTTCGTGCCGTCGTCGTAAGCATCCAGGAAAACCTGAGCCGTGTCGCGGATTTTCGCCACAGCCTTTAAGGAATGCTTGCCCCGCATCAGCGGGAAATACGCCACAGTATCCATTTCAAAGAGAAAAGGACAGGTCACTTGGAAGAAATTGCCCATCATCAAATCCGTCGACCAGGCGGTCTGCAGCTCTGAGAGGCAATCGAAGACATAAAACACGTCCTTGCCCCGCTGTTCGATGATGTTGTGAATATCGACGGTGAAGGTCTCGAACCGATGGGACAATTCGACCTGGACCACCTCCACGCCCGTCAAGTCGTCAATCAGCGAATCGTGGGCGGCGAAGCGGACGTAGACGACGTGCCGCCCATCCGCGACGGCCTGCCTAACGTAGGGATTGACAAAGGCTTTGAAAACTTCCAGATCGGACACCCGCCAGACTACGTTGTCGCCGAGCCGGATGTTGTCGAGCACCTTGTCCATCTCTGGAATGCCGGATGGGATGCGGTCAAATGCTGCCATGTTGTTACCCCCTCATTTCAAAATGATTGCGTTTTCTTTTATTGTATCACGTGTTTAACAGTTCGTCGACAGCTTTTCTTTTTCTCCCTGAAACCCGCATAAAATAAGGACTCGACCGACAGTCGAGTCTCCTACGCTTGACAGCCAAACGCCGTCAAATTATGATAAGGCCAGATCTTAAAACGCAGCGGCGCCCTGCTGAAACATTGGAGGTATCCTGATGGAAGAAAAGAAAAGTTTAGGCAAGTATATTCAAAACAAAAGAAAAAATCTGGGCATGACCCAGAAAGAGCTGGCTGCCCAGCTCTTCGTCTCTGAATCGGCGGTCAGCAAATGGGAACGCGGGCTGTCCTATCCGGACATGACCCTCGTCAGCCCTTTGTGTGAGGCCCTTCACATTTCAGAGCACGAGCTCTTCACTGCCAGCGACGATTGGCGTCAGCGCCAAATCGAGGAACAAGCCCGACGCTACAAACGCAATAAGACGATCTGGCTGTGCGTCACCTGTATCATTTACGCCGCGATGCTCTTCGGCACATTGACCTGGGGGATCACTACGGGAAACGGCTTAACTACTTTCGCCTACACTTTTGGTGCGTGCGCCTTGTTGTTCTCGCTGATCGACGTGCCAATGCTTGCAGAAAATGACAAAGGCGTCAAGTGTTTTGCCGCCAGCTTCGCTTCGCTTTTACTGCTGGAAATCATCGCCCGAATCGTCAGCCCCACGAACGATCCGCATTGGCTCTGGATGGCCCTGCCCGGAACGGCCCTCGGCCTGCTCAGCGTATTCCTGCCAATTATTCTGGCATACGCAGATTGGGATTTCCCTTTTATGCGTCACAAAGCTGCATTTTGTCTCGGCGTCGACTCCGCATTAATCGGTCTGCTCGTGATTTTCGGACAGTTTTTTTACGGCGATGGACACCCTGCCGTGCCGATCGCCTCAACGGCCTCAATGCTCGCGCTGATCTGGGGCGTATTTATCGTCGCGCACTACACCTGCTGGCCCGTTCCCTTTAAAATCAGCGCCGGACTCACCATCGGCGCGGCGTTTTGTCTTTTTACCGATGCACTCATCGAAGCGCTCGAGGGATACGGCTTTCGGGTTGTCTTCAACGCAAATCGATCAAATTCTGGCAATATTGCCCCCGATATCGGTCTGATTCTCCTTGCCGCAGCGGCCGTTCTCGCCATCATTCAAGTGATCATATTAAAGCGCCGTACCCGTCCTTAAACCTGTTTTAATTCCGTCTGCGCGCCGGCCGGCGGATCATCAGGGCCGTGCCGATTAAAATCATCGTAATGCCGAAGCTGATCGGATAGGCCATCATCAGCTGGCGGAAGGTGTGATGACTCGGGAAGTACAGAAAAATCCACAGCAGTCTGAACACGCAGACGCCAAAAATCGTCAGCACCGCCGGCAGCAGTGAAATGCCGAAGCCCCTCAAATAGCCCGTCATCACCTCGTACACAATCGCGAAGAAATAACCGGAAAACAATAGGCCGAGCTTCACGTAGCCGTAATGAATGACGCGCGGATCTGTATTGAACAGGCCGAGCAGTGGTTTCGCAAAGGTCCAGATGAGTGCCATGAAGGCGCCGCACACGATAAAGCTTTCGATCAGGCACAGCCACATGACGCGCACACAGCGGTCCGGCTTTCCCGCGCCGTCGTTCTGCCCGACAAAGGTGGTTGACGCCTGACCGTAAGCGAGAATACACGCGTAAATCAGATATTCCAGATTCAGCGCCGCACTGGAGCCCGCCATGACCGCCGCACCTAAGGAATTGACGGCCGACTGAATGACAATATTGGCCACACAGAAGACGGCTGACTGAATGCCCGCGGGCAGGCCGATCCGCAAAATCCGTTTAAGCGTTGCCCAATCCACGCGAAGCCGCTGCCGCGCCAAATGAATAACCGTCTGTTCCCGCGTCAAGCGCCAGAACAAAAAGGCCGAGGAAACACAATTGGCGATGACCGTCGCCGTTGCGACACCATCCACGGTACGCTTGAATCCGATGACGAATATCAGATTCAACACAACGTTGAGCGCCCCTGACACGACGAGGGCCATTAACGGCATCTGCGTCTTGCCGATCGCCCTGAAAATGGCCGCCTCGAAATTGTAAAGAAAGATCACCGGCAGACCGACCAGATAAATGCGCAGGTACAGCACGGCCAGCGGCAGCACCTTTTCCGGCACGCTCATCGAGCGCAGGATCATCGGCGCGAAAATTTCGCCGCAAATCGTAACCACGACACCGGCGAAAAACGAAAAGAGTACGGCGGTACCAACGGCCTTCTGCACCGTGTCGTCCCGGCCTTCACCGACCGCGTGAGCAATAACGACGTTTGCGCCCAGTGAAATTCCGAGAAAAAGATTTAAGATCAGGCCGGTCACAGGGGTGTTCGCGCCGACCGCCGCCATCGAGAGCGTGCCCATTTTTCCAGTGAACCGCCCGACCACTGCGAGATCCGCCGCGTTAAACAGCTGTTCCAAAATAGACGTCGCCGCGACAGGCAGCGCAAAAATCGGCAGCTTGTTCCAAATCGAGCCGTGGATCATGTCGATGCTGCGCCCGGCGCCAGCCCGATCCTTACTTTTCATGAACCCTTTTCCCGGTGATGTGTGCCGCTTTGATCGCTAAGCACAAGGCCCGCGCGCCGTCCTTTTTGACCTCGCGCGCTGCGCTTTCCTGATCCGGATAGTATTTTTCCGCTATTTCCCGGGTGATATCGATGGATTTTTCGCGGTCTTCCACCGGCGCGATGGTCCCGAAAACGACGACGCTGTTCACGTATTGAAACCAGCCGTCTTCGTCCGGCGTGCCCTGGTCCATGACACAGAAAGACACCTTCGGATGCTTGGCAATCGCGTCGATTTTATGACCTTCGTGAGCCCCGTGAAAATAAATGACCTGCGCTTTCGGGTCGTAAACGTAATTCATCGGAACGGTATAGGGATAGTCGTCATCCCCGAGCACCGCGAGTACGCCCCGCTTTGCATTTAATAAAATGGCTTCGCACGCTTCAGCAGTCAATGCCTGCTTAAATCTTCTCATTTTTCGTATCATGATTTTCTTCTTTCTTTTGTGTGATGAGATTCCGTCCGCATGATCAATAATCTTCGTCCCAGGCGTTGATGACCACCGGTTCCTTTTCTAACATCTTCAGCTGATCTGGCGTGAAATGTTTTTTGTCAATGACGGCTTCGTAGACGTAATCTCTAAAATATTTTTCAGAGCAGACAAAGTATCCTTTGTCGCCCACGTCGTCGCCCCAGGAATTTTCAATTTTCCAACGGTCGGGCTTCCCGTCCGCGTCGAAGTGCACGCCGGTCAGCAGCATCGCGTGGGTCGCCGAGCTGGCGTTGTAGTCCAGGCGCTTGCCCTTCGGGAAATCCACAGAGAAGCCACCGAGCAGGGCTTCGATTTTTGAGCTGTCCGGGTCCCAAATGCCTTCCTTGCGCATACCGAAGGCGCCGGCATCGCACGCGAACCAAACCGGTTCGCCGCCCTGAAGCTGTTTGACGCACAGGGCTTCCATCGCGTCAGCCGAGAGGTTCAGCGCCTCCATGTCCCGCCCGATCATGTTTTCAATCGCGTGAAAACGGACGGGCGTGTCCATTTTCTTATCGGCCGTCGGCTCATTGATCACGGCTGCCAATTCCCGCAGCGGCAGTCCCACGTATTTGTGATAAAATGCCTGGGGCGTCAAGCCGCGGTCGATGTAGTAATTGTCGTCCTTGTCTTTATATTCGAAATCAAAGACGGTGACCGGCTGACCGAAGGCGATACATTCCGCGCGGTAAACTTCCAGCAGCATTTCCTGTTTTCTGGGATAAGGGTCCTTCCCAGCCTGGACCAGCTCGCGCAGCTCTGCCGCGTCCTTTCTCAGCAAGCGGTTCAGCGTCGAGACAAACTGCGCCGTGTGGTTCGACTGGTAGGTTTCCGGCTGGACCGCCTTCGGCACGACGCCGTACTTTTCAACCAGATCCGCCGCTTCGCACCAGTAGCCGCCATCGGTCATGCCGCGGAGCACGTACTGCATCAGCTGACCCTTAATTGGTTCGTCGGCGTGGTCGATGACCATCTGAAGGAAATTATTGGCCTTTTCCAATTTATCGTAAAAGGATAAATAATTTTGAGACAGTTCAAAATTTTCAAGCTGGCATTTTTCGGCCACCTGTTCCCTGAGGATGTTCAGCGCCGCAAACAGCCAGCACCGCCCCGACCGTTCCTGAGACGTCACGCCGCGGGTTTTGACTTCTACCGAAAAGGCGCCCTTGAGCTTGGCCGCCGCGGTCGGCACGTACGCCAGCTGTTCCAAATCCGTTCGGCTCAGCGCGGCGTTCAGCGTCTGTGCCGTTTCGTCCTGGCGGTAATTGTCGCCAAACTGCTTCAATACTGCTTCTGTAATTTCTTTTTCCATATTTTTACCTCTACGCTTCTTTTTTCAGTCGATACGCCCGCTTCGCGATTTCGACAACCGTCTCGCACGCCTTTTTTAACGACGCAGTCGGCAGGTATTCAAATCGGCCGTGAAAGTTCGCCCCACCTGTAAACAAATTGGGACAGGGCAGCCCGCGGAAGGACAGCTGAGCGCCGTCGGTGCCGCCGCGGATCGGACTGACGACCGGCGTGACGCCCACCGCTTTCATCGCGGTCTTTGCCAAATCCACTACGTCCATGTGGCCGTCCGCGATTTTTTCGAACATGTTGAAATACACGTCGTGATGGGTAACCGTGACGGTGCCCGCGCCGTATTTCTGGTTCAGAAAGGCGGCCATCTGGTCGAGCAGCGCCTTGCGCGCGTCAAACCGCGCCCGATCGTGATCGCGGACCAGCATGTGCATCGTGCATTTTTCGACGTCACCCTCAATTTTGTAGACGTGGAAAAAGCCCTCACGCCCTTCGGTGTATTCCGGCTTTTCGCCAGCCGGCAGCATCTGCTGCCACTCCGAGGCCACCGACAGCGCGTTGATCATTTTCCCTTTGGCGTCGCCAGTGTGCACGCTTCTCCCGCAAAAGGTCACCACCGGATTTTCGGCGTTGAAATTTTCGTATTCCAGTCCGCCCAGCTCGCCGCCATCCACGGTGAAAGCAAAATCGGCGCCAAAACGATCGACGTCAAAGCGGAGGGGGCTCCGACCCGTTTCCTCATCCGGTGTAAAGGCCACGCGGATTTTTCCGTGTTTTATTTCCGGATGCTGAATCAGCTCTTCCATCGCGCTGACAATCGCCGTCACGCCAGCTTTATCGTCGGCGCCGAGGAGCGTCGTGCCGTCAGTAAAGATCACGTCCTGCCCCGCGTATTGGGTCACTTCAGGAAAAGCCGCCGTCGAAAACACGATGTTCTTTTCGACATTCAGCACCACGTCACCGCCGTCGTAATTTCGGACAATCTGCGGGTGCACGTCTTTTCCAGGCGCGTCCGGAGACGTGTCCATATGAGCGATCAAGCCGACGACCGGCCCGTCCTCAGCCACATTTGCCGGCAGTGTCGCCATGATGTAGCCGTTGGCGTCCAGCTCAACCTCCTGCATGCCGATGCGTGTTAACTCTTGGGCTAAGGCCTGTGCGAAGACCAGCTGTCCCGGTGTGCTCGGACAGACCTGATCGTTCTCTTCATCCGACTGCGTGTCGAACGACACGTAGCGCAAAAAGCGCTCAATCAATTTCGTTGTGTCCATTGTTCAGGCATCCTTTCTACATTGCATTCATTTTAAATTAATTTTAGTTTATCACACGAAAGAAACCCCTGCCACGGCAAATGCGCGGTAAACATTTGCACGTAAACAAAAAAACACCGGCCGAAGCCGGTGTATAGTATTTTCTTATTTTTCGCTGAAATCCGTCACGATGGTGCCGTCCGCATGGTAGCGCTGATTGCCGAAATACTTGTTGTGCGCGTATTCGATGCCGTTCCAATTCAGCGGCGTGTAGACTTCCGCAATTTCCGGAAGGTGGACGTCTTTCAGCGCCCATTTCAGGAATTCCTCGGTGCCGGTGCGGTCGACGATATAGCCGATGTGTTCCTTGCCGCCCGGTGAATCAGGGTTGATATAATGTGCGGTGTAGTCGTAGACGTTTTTGATAATCTGAATGATGCTGTCTTCGTCCGCCCATTTGATAAAATCGACACCCATTCTCGGATTCTTCTTCCCGGTTCGGCCGAGGAGCGTCACGCGGTAATACTTTTTCTGACTCCGCGTCCAGGCCAGATTCGGGCAGGCGTTGATGCATTCGCCGCAGCCAATGCATTTGTAGGCGTCGCGCTGCGGGCGGAAACGCACCTTTTCCAGCGCGTCGACAGATTTGGAACGGCAGGCTTTGATGCAGGCGCCGCAGCTGATGCAGCGTTCCGGATCGAGGTGAGGCTCGGTCATGCCCATGATGCCGATGTCGGCCATTCTGACTTTTTGACAGTCGTTGGGGCAGCCGGTTAAAACGATTTTGACGTGGAGGTCATTCGGGAAAATGACCTTTTCAATGCGCTGGGCAAAGGCCGTCGTGTCGTAGCAGGCGTAGGGGCAGACGCGGTTGCCGACGCAGGCTGAGACGTTGCGCGTCCCGGATGCCGGGTAGCCTTCTCCCCGTTCCTTACCTGTCTGGTTGATGCCGGTACCGTCGATGATGTCCTGGAGGGCGGCGTTGACTTCGTCGATTTTTTCAAAGGGGATCCCCGGAATTTCGAACCCCTGGCGGGCGGTCAGATTGACGTGGCCGTTGCCGTATTTTTCCGCGATTTCCTGGATTTTCCCGAGGTATTCAGCTTTGAGAAAGCCGCCGGGCACACGGATTCTGGAGGACGTGACGCCTCTGTTCTTCGTTACGCGAAACGCGTTTTTCTTGAGTTGTTTGGTGTTGATATCCATCGTCATCCTCCTTAATCGACCATCGTCTTGCTCTTCAGATACGGGAAAACCGGACCGTCGATGCAGACGTAGGTGTTGCCGATTTTGCAGTGACCGCATTTGCCGAGACCGCAGCACATTTTCCGTTCCTGAGACAGCCAGATATTTTCTTCTGGAATCCCCAGCTCGATCAGTCCTGCGATGGTAAAGCGCATCATCGGAGGCGGCCCGACGACAATCGCCTTCGTGTTCGCCAAATTTTTCGGCGTCAGTTCCGGCACAACCGCTGTGACAAATCCTTCGCGGTAGCCTGGCTGGCCCTTCGCGCTGTCCACGGTCATTCTCAAATCGATGTGTGCGTCCCAATATTTCAAATCGTCGCGGAACAGCATATCGTCCGGTGATTTAAACCCAACAATAGCCGTCATACCGTCTACAGCTTCAGGATGATGGGCGTAATGGTCGATGACGCCGCGAACCGGTGAAACCCCAGTCCCGCCGGCGACCACGATCAGTTCGGAGCCGTCGTAATCGGCAAAGTCGAAGCCGTTGCCGTAGGGCCCGCGGATCAACAGGCTCTGGCCTTCGTAGTGTTCGAAAACTTCGTTGGTCACGACGCCGACGCGGCGGATCGTGAAATCGATGGTGTCGTCGCCGATCCCGCTGACTGAAATTGGCGCTTCGCCGTATTTCGGCATGGAGATTTCAAAAAACTGACCGGGTTTAACCTTTTCCTTCGCCCCGTCAAAATGCATCCGGAAGGTGTATTCCGTCTGGGTGTGACGGATGACTTTTTCAATTTTTGAAGCAAATGGAATGTATTGATTCTTAGTCATTGCCGCGCACCTCCTTCATGCCGTCTTCCAGGTGGTTGATGATGTTTGAAAATGAAATGTATTCCGGACAGATGTCATCGCATCGGCCGCAGCCTACGCACATCTGATAGCCAAAGCGTTCTTTGAAATCCAACACTTTGTGCAGGGTTTTAAAGCGCATCCGCTGGCCGTTTTTCTGACGGTAGCTCCCACCGCCGGCCACATCCGTGTAGCCGTCGACCATGCAGGAGGCCTGAACCCGGCGCCGTTCGCCGATCTTGCCGTTGTCGTCGTAATACACATCCTGCATCGTAAAGCAGGTGCAGGTCGGGCACACGAAATTACAGCGGCCGCAATTGATGCAGCGGCTGTCGTACTGGTCCCACATCGAACTCATGCCGACCTTGTAGCTCAAGTCTTCTGGGATGTTCACCTTCACCTTATTTTCAGTGACCCGCTGAGGCGCCACGTCCGCGGATACCGCGCCGGCCGTCTTCAACCATTCGTTCCATTCGTCCTTTTTACAATCCAGACGATATCGGCCGTCTACCAAATCGACACTGAAGTCGTAGTTGTCGGCCATATTGGACTGCATCGAGACGCAGAATCCGTTTTCGCAGGATTCAGAACAGCCGATTAAGGCAAAGGCCATATCCCTGCGTCTTCTTTCATAGTAATAGTCCGGATCGCCATTTTCCATGTAAATTTGATCCATCCGTTTCACCGCGGCCAGATCACAGCTTCTCAGAAATACCAGTTTTTTCTTGGCTGGCCCTTCTGTTTCGCCGGCGTGATTTTCCGCGAAATAAAACAGCGTTTCCGATGGCGGCAGTACCGCCTCTTTCCACGAATACGCGGACTTTTCGTTCAACTCAATTTCGTCCGGCGATTCGATGACAGCGTAGCGGACCGCATCCGTGTCGGAAAAGCGTCCCCCGCCCTTAAACTTCTTCGGTGCCCAGATTTCGTACTCTTCTTTCAGCTTGCTGATGAAATCTGAAAATTGCTCCCGATCGGCAATATAACCCATAAATCCTCCTTCTGTATTAGCATAATTTTATTATGCAAACCATTTCTGTATTAATTTTAGCATTTTTTATTGTTTTTGTCAGTTGTTTTTACAACGATATGGTCATTAATTGTTTAATTCGTGTAAATTTTATCAATTATTTTTGAAAATTTTCAAATAATTTTACAATCCGCTTTACAAAACGACAGGGCCGTGATAAAATGCAAAGCAAATTCAATATCGGTGAAATTGGAAACGCACACTCCTGAAGTGATAACGAACAACACGGTGATCACGAGAGGAGTTTTTTTATGCCTAAAAACAAATTTGAAAACTTTATTTTTACCGTCATCATGGCTTTCATCATGGTTTACGCGATGATCTGCTACAACATTTCGCTGAACATTGGCGGCATGACCAATCAGGTCTTCCTGATGGCCTTCTCTGAGCTGAGAATCATGTGGCCGGTGGCCATCGTGCTGGAAATGTTCGTGATGGAAAAACCGGTCATCTACCTGACAAACCGCGTCGTCACAAAAGACATGCCGTTCATTTGGATCCTGTTAATCCGCTGCTCGCTGACCGTCTGCCTGATGTGCCCGTCGATGAGCTTCGTCGCGACACTGCTCTTCAAAAACTTCGCGCAATCCGGTTTTGTCGGCATGTGGCTTCAGACTACGGCCATGAATTTCCCGATGGCGCTGGCCTGGCAGATCTTTTTCGGCGGCCCCCTTGGACGCCTGTGCTTCCGCCTGATTTTCAGAAGGCAAAAGGGTCAGGCTCCCGCTGCCGCTGAAAGCCTTTCAGAATAATCGCTGTCTTTTCGATGAATTGGGTGCGCCCGCCTTCTTGTTGACATGGATGTTACACTTAAATCAAAAACAAAGGAGGTGGACCGATGATTTTATATTCCAGCATGCGCACGGACATTCCGGCGTTTTACAGCGATTGGTTTTACAATCGGATTGCCGACGGTCGAGTCCTGGTCCGCAATCCTTATTATCCCCAGCACGTGTCGCAATATCGGCTCACGCCCGATGTTGTCGACATTTTTTACTTTTTGACGAAAAATCCCGAACCGATGCTGAGCCGCCTCGACCGGCTTAAGGCCTTCCGCACCTTCTGGCACATCACCCTCACGCCCTATCAACGGGATATCGAGCCGAACGTCCCGGACAAGCGGGACATCGTCCGCGCCTTCAAAGCGCTGTCCCGCCGCGTCGGGGCAGACCGCGTCGAGTGGCGGTACGATCCAATTTTCGTAACCGGCCAATACAGTGTCGCCTACCACATCGACGCCTTCGAAAAACTCGCGTCGGCGCTGGAGGGCGCCACACACCGCTGCGTCATCAATTTTATCGATCTGTATCAAAAGGTTCGTAAAAATTTTCCTGAGGTCACCCCGATTACGGCGTCGCAGCGCCAGGCCATCAGCGCGGCCATTGTCAAAAGCTGCCGCGCCCACGGCATGATCCCCTGCGCCTGTGCGTCCAACGGCGATCTCGCCGCTGTCGGATTCGACTGCTCCGGATGTATGACAAAGGAAAAGGTCGAGCGCCTCTACCACGAAGCGATCGACCCACCGGCCTCTCGGATTGGCGCCGGCACCGGCGCCCTGGCCGGCTGTCCCTGCATCACCGGCTACGACATAGGCGCCTACAACACCTGCCCCCACGGCTGCAGGTACTGCTACGCCAATTACGATTTAGAAACCGTTCGAACCAATTACCGTAAACACGACCCCGCCGCACCGTTTTTAATCGGCGGCTCGCTGCCGGACGATATCCTGCACGACGCCCACCATACCTCCTGGATGACCGGTCAGCTCACCTTATTCTAAATTTTTTAGCCTTTTACCAGCAGTGATTTAACGATCACTGCTTTTTTATTTCGTCAACGCCTTAGCGCACCAGATGTACCCCGCCGCGCAGCGTTTTTCATTATCCTTGAAGTGGTTGCCCGGATGCCATGCCAGCGTGCAGCTTTCAACCGACGCATTTTGTTTGAGCACGTCGTATTGGTGGCGGATGTTGTCGCCGACCTGCGCCATAACCTGATTGCGTGTCTTTTCCTCTTTATCGCCAAGGCTTAAATAAATCGCCGGCACCTTGGGCGCGTGGGCGTCGCTGTAATCCCGCCATCCGGGAAACCAGACTGAAGGTGACGCTGCCATGACCGCCGCGAAGGCGTCTGTTTGATAAGCACACCAAAGGGCAAACAGCCCGGCCAGAGAGTAGCCGCCGACGACAATCGGCGTTGTTTCGGAAAGCTTCGCCCGCGCGCGCACTTCTGGGATGAACATCTCACTGACGAAAGCCAAGGTGTCTGCCGCGCCGTGACCAAAACCTTCCTTTCCGAAAACCGGCGGCGCGTCCCACGGTGTCAGATCGGCGTTCCAATCGCCGACGTAAAAATCGGCAAAAACAAAGGGCTGTTCGATTTGTTGATTCATGATCTCCAGCATCGCGGGAAAGCCCTCAGCGTCGTGATCGTCTACCGCCTGAATGAAGATCAGTTCTGCTTCCCGGCCGTCACCGTCCGGCGTGTACAGCTCGCAGGCTTTTCCCGCCAGTTCAAAGGCTGCCTTTTCCATTGATTTTCCTCCTGTGGTTATTTTATGTCATTATAGCACAGCGAAATGTCTTCAGATATATTTTCCCGTCATGCTTTCTGCACAATTTTTAACAGCTTCCACCGTCCCGGCCGCGACGATGCGCCCGCCTTCTTCGCCGCCGCCCGGCCCCATATCGACGAGGTAATCGGCGTTGTGAATCACGTCGAGATCGTGTTCGATGACCACAATCGTCGCGCCAAAATCAATCAGCGTCTGGAAGACCGTCAGCAGTGTTTTCACGTCGAGGGGATGCAGGCCGATGGTCGGTTCGTCGAAGACGAACAGCGCGTCCTTTTGAGGGCGCCCCATCTCGCTCGCCAGCTTGAGCCGCTGGGCCTCGCCGCCGGAGAGCCCTGGGGTCGCCTCGCCCAAGGTCAGATACCCCAGGCCGAGATCGTGAAGCACCTGAAGGCGCCTGCACACCGCCGGCAGGCCCTGACAGGCGTCAAGCGCTTCGTCGACGCTCATCGCCATCAGCTGCGGCAGCGTCAATGCTTTTTTTGCTTTGTTGTGCCAATGGATGTGGTCCGCCTCCGCGCTGTAGCGCCTGCCGCCGCAGTCCGGGCAGGTGATTTCCACATCGGGTAAAAACTGTACGTCCAAACTAATCGTGCCCGTCCCCTCACAGATCGGACATTTGAGCGCGCCGGTATTGTAGGAAAAGGCACCGGGCTTAAAGCCAGCCGCCTTCGCTTCGTCTGTCTGCGCGAAAATCTTGCGCAGCCTGTCGTGAACGCCCGCGTACGTCGCCACCGTCGAACGGACGTTGATGCCAATGGGCGTCGCGTCGATCAGCTTGACCTGCTCAATCCCCGACGCCTCAATTCCTTTGACGTGCGCCGGAAGTGGCCGCCCCTCGATTTGCGCCGTTAGTCCTGGAATGAGGCTCTCCAAAATCATCGTCGTCTTGCCGGAGCCGGAAACCCCGGTGACCACGGAAAGCCGCCCTTTCGGGAAGGTGACGTCTAATGGCTTCACCGTGTGAATCGGTCCGGTTTGCATGCGAACGGCTCCGTTGTCAAACAGCTCCGATTCCGGGCAGCGCTTTCGAACCTGGACGGTATCTCCAGAAAGATAGGGCCCAATAATCGACGCCGAATCCTTTTCCATTTTTTCAACTGCTCCCTGGGCGATGACCTGTCCACCGTCGGCGCCGGCCTTCGGTCCCATTTCAATGAGCCAGTCCGCCTGTCTCAAAACCTGCGTGTCGTGATCCACCAACACCACCGAATTGCCGTCGTCAATCAAATCGCCCATCACCCCGGTGAGCCCTTCGATATTGGCCGGGTGCAGCCCAATCGACGGCTCGTCCAATACGTAGAGTACACCGGTCGTCCGATTGCGCACGGCCCGGGCCAACTGCATCCGCTGACGCTCGCCAGTCGACAGCGTCGACGCGGCGCGGTCCAATGTGATGTAGCCCAGCCCCAGATCCAAAAGGCGCTTCGCGGTGCCTTCAAAAGACGCACAGATGCTCGCCGCCATCGGCCGCATCTCGTCCGGCATCGTCCCCGGCACGCCTTTGACCCACCCGCAAAGGGCGGTAAGCGTCATTTGGCAGGCCTGATCCAGCGTAATCCCTCTGAGCTTCGGCGCCCGTGCCGCTTCGGAAAGCCGAGTCCCGCCGCAGTCCGGGCAGACTGCCGTCTTTAAAAATTTTTCGACCCGTTTCATGCCCTTCTCGTCCTTGACGTGGGACAGCGCGTTTTCCACAGTGTATTTAGCGTTGAAATAGGTGAAATCCATGTCGCCGGACGCGCCGCTGGTTTTGTTCTGATAGATGATGTTCTTTTTGACGGCTGGGCCGTTAAACACGATGTCCCGCTCTTTGGGCGTCAAATCCTTGAAAGGCACGTCGGTGCGCACGCCCATTTCTCTGGCGATGTCCTTCATCAAAGACCACATCAGCGTCTGCCATGGGCGCACAGCGCCCTCGTCGATGGACAGGGTTTCATCTGGCACAAGGGTCGCCTCGTCGACAGTACGCACCAGCCCCGTGCCTTCGCAGGTCGGGCAGGCGCCGCGGCTGTTAAAGGCCAGATCTTCCGCGCCTGGCCCGTAAAACTGCGCGCCGCACGTCGGACAAGTAATGGCCTTCATCGCCGCCACATTGAGCGACGGCGGCACGTAATGACCGTTGGGGCAGCGGTGGCTGCCCAATCGGGAAAATATCAGGCGCAGGCTGTTCAAAAGCTCGGTCGCTGTGCCAAAGGTGCTGCGCACCCCTGGCACCCCCGGGCGCTGCCGCAGGGCCAGCGCTGCTGGAATATAGCGGACCGCCTCCACCTCTGCCTTTTCCGCCTGGGTCATGCGCCTGCGCGTGTATGCGGAAAGCGCCTCCAAATAACGGCGGGAGCCCTCAGCGTAAAGGACCCCCAGCGCCAGAGACGACTTGCCCGATCCCGAGACGCCGGCGATGCCGACCACTTGATTGAGCGGAATGTCGACATCGATGTGCTTGAGATTGTGGACGTCCGCACCCCGCACTTCGATTCTATTTGGCACTTTTTCGTGATTCTGCCCCATCAGCCTGCCTCCTGCATTGCTACAATATTTTATTTATTGTACCATTACTTGAACTGGACGCTTTAATGATTACGCAATAAAATTATTTGACAAAAATTTTTCTGTCATTTAAGATAATATTAAAGTCTTTTCAAGCGACACATGATGTCCTTTGTAACGGCTTTTTTCTTTTGACACAGTTTGTGTCCCATTTTCACAACTAAATAAAAGACAGCTCAAAGCAGAACCCTTTCGGAACTGTTGTCTGGCGTTTGTTCGGCCAGTCCTACGTCTAAAAGATGTCGCGACCTGTCACAGGAAAGGAGTTTTTTATGAACAATCCAAAACCCGTGAAACACGCGGCAGCTGTCTTAACGGCCATTGCACTTGGCGCTTTTCTGGCGACATTTAACGAAACCTTTTTAAACGTCGCCTTGACGCCGATCATGCACACCTTTCACATCAATTCCGGTCAAGTTCAATGGGTCTCCACTGCCTACATGCTGGTGGCAGCCGTCACCGTACCGATGGTCAGCTTTCTGTTCCGCAGTGTGCCTACCCGCCGCTTAACCACGGTGGCCTTTATCTTTCTGCTGGCAGGCTCTTTAATTGGCGCTTTCTCAACAGCTTTTCCCGTTTTGATTGTCGGCCGCTGTGTCCAGGCCGTGGGCACTGGCATGATCGTCCAAATCGGCATGAACCTGACACTGCTCATCGCACCCAAGGGGCGCCTCGGCACCTATATGGGCGTCGTCAGCGCGGTGACGCTGCTGGGTCCGGCATTCGGCCCCATCGCTGGCGGCCTGTTATTGTCCGTCTCTGACTGGCATCTCTTATTTTTCGTTTTTTCCGCGCTGACGGCCGCGGCTTTGGTCGTGAATCTGGTTTTCATCGACGATTACGCCGTCCTCAGCCACCCTAATCTCGATGTGCCCTCGGTGATGCTGGTCTCTCTGACGCTACTTGGGATCATGTACGGCATTTCGACCATCTTCTCGCAAAGCGTCATCGTCGCGATTCTGGCTTTTGTCATCGGGATCGTTAGCGCGGGGCTGTTTGTCCAGCGCCAGCATCAATTGGCCGAACCCCTTTTGGACCTGCGTCCTTTTCAAGATGCGTCCTTCGTCAAAGGGGTTGCCGTTGTCTTCATCGCCTTCATGTCGGTATTCGCGATGAACATTCTGCTGCCGCTTTACATGCAGAACGCTCTCGGCTTCTCAGCCCTCGATGCGGCACTGACTTTATTGGTGCCCTGCTTATCCTGCGTCGTCTTTGCCCCGCTGGCTGGCAGTCTTTACGATCGATACGGCTTTAAACATTCCCTGCCGATTTCCCTTTTGGTGATGGCTGCCTTTCTGCTCCTCATGTCGACGGTGACCGGCACCCACACCGCAGGTGTGCAGATTGCTCTCATTTACCTGCCGATTCTCGCCGGCTGCAACTTCAGTATCGGCCCAACTCAAAGCTATGTGTTGGACAACTTGTCTGAAGATCTGCATCCCCACGGCGTCACGATCTGCTACACCGCGATCCAAACGGCTGGATGCTTTGGTTCATCCCTTTACGTCGGCATCCTCAGCGCCGTCGAACAGGGTCGGCTCGCCGCCGGTTTTAAAAGCGCGCTGGCCGTCACTGGCGGCTTTCACGTCAGCTGCGCCACTGCCGCGGCTGTCGCGCTCGTCGGATTCGTCGTCGCATTGTCATTAACCTGGCATCCCTTTGCCGCTGCTCCGAAACAAAGCAGCGAACAGCTGTCATAATCCGCTTCAGCTCATCTTTAAAAAGGTCATCTTATTATCCAGATGGCCTTTTTGCTTGCGGTACGATTGTGATGAGATGCGCCGCCTGCAAATCGCCATGTTTTCTTAAGAAGAAATGCGCTAAAATAGAATCAAAATTGTTTATCTGTTGATTATTAATAGAAAAAGGAGAATGCTATGCCTTGTACTACGCTTTTAGTCGGTAAACGCGCGTCCTACGACGGTTCAACGATGATCGCCCGAAATGACGACTCGGGCGCCGGTCACTACACGCCGAAAAAATTTGCCGTCGTCACGCCCGACGCACAGCCGCGCCACTACCGTTCGGTCTTAAGCCACGTCGAAATTGATTTGCCGTACAACCCGATGCGCTACACCTGCGTGCCCAACGCGCTGGCGGGTGAAGGTATCTGGGCCGCGGCCGGCGTCAATGCCGCCAACGTCGCGATGACCGCGACCGAAACCATCACCTCCAACGAACGGGTGCTCGGCGCAGATCCGCTGGTCCATTATCTGTCGGCTGACGCGTCACCGGACGGTATCGAAAAACCCGGCGGCATCGGCGAAGAGGATTTCGTCACCCTGGTCCTCCCCTACATCACAAGCGCGCGGGAAGGCGTGATGCGCCTCGGCGCGCTGCTCGAACAATTCGGCACCTACGAAATGAACGGCGTGGCCTTTTCCGACGCTGATGAAATCTGGTGGATGGAAACGATCGGCGGTCACCATTGGATCGCGCGCCGCGTGCCGGACGACCGCTACGTCGTGATGCCCAATCAGCTCGGGATCGACCAATTTGATCTCGAGGATGCTTTCGGCGAACAGCGCGATTTCCTCTGTTCCTCTGATCTGAGGACCTTTATCGCCGATCATCACTTAAACCTGTCTTTTGACGACAGCCTTAATCCCCGGGAGGCCTTCGGCAGCCACGACGACGCGGATCACGTCTACAACACGCCGCGGGCCTGGTTCATCGGGCGGTATTTCAACCCGACCACGTATATCTGGGACGGCCCAGACGCCGACTTCACCCCTGAAGCCGACGACATTCCTTGGAGCTTTGTGCCCGAACGGAAAATCACGCCGGAGGATGTGAAATACGTCCTCTCCTCTCACTATCAGGGCACCCCCTACGATCCCTACGGCAGCTATGGCGAAGATAACCGCCGCGGCGCTTACCGCTCCATTGGCGTCAACCGCAACGATTTTCTCGCCATGCTCCAGATCCGCCCGGACATGCCGGCACACGCTCGGGCTTTGCAATGGCTGTGCTTCGCGTCTAATCCGTTCAACGCCTGGATTCCGCTGTACACCCAAATTGACACCGTGCCCGCTTTTCTTGCCACGACAGGCGAACACACTTCAACCGACAGCTTCTACTGGTGCAGCCGTCTAATCGCTGCCTTGGCCGACGCCGGCTATCAAAACTGCCTGAATCACATCGAGCATTACCAACAGGCCGTCCAGTCAAAGGGACAGGCCATGCTCGCCCATTACGATCCGCTGTTGAAGCAATCTGACCCCAGCGAAGCTCAGGCCCTTTGCGAAGAGGCCAATGCCGCCGTCACCGATGCGCTGGAAAAGCTGTGTCACAACACGCTGGATCTCGTCCTCTTTGAAACCAGCAATTTGATGAAAAACGCCTACGCGCGGTCGGATGCGTAGGTGTGACGCCTTTCACCGGCTCTAAAATTTTAAGCCTGCGGTGAAACCTTATACGTAAATCTGTTTTCGTTAAATTTGAAGGCTATGATATACTTTAATTAATCATCATAGAAAATTAATATGGAGGTATGCTATGGAGAAATCCAAGGTTTATTTCACCGATTTTAGAACACGGCTTGGTGTCCCGCTCACGACAAAGCTGCAGAAACTGATCAAAAAAGCGGGAATCGGCGATATCGACATGCAGGGCAAGTTCGTCGCCATCAAAATGCACTTCGGCGAACTCGGCAATCTCGCCTACCTGCGGCCGAACTACGCCAAGGCGGTCGCCGACATTGTCAAGGAACAGGGCGGTCTACCGTTTTTGACCGACTGCAATACCCTCTACCCTGGCAGCCGCAAGCACGCGCTGGAACATTTGGACTGCGCCAATCTCAACGGCTTCAATCCAACGACGACAGGCTGTCAAATCATCATCGGCGACGGGCTCCGCGGCACAGATGACATCGAAGTGCCGGTCCACAACGGAGAATACTGCAAAACCGCAATGATCGGCCGTGCGGTAATGGACGCGGATATCGTCATCAGCCTGACCCACTTCAAGGGGCACGAACAGGCCGGCTTCGGCGGCTGTATCAAGAACATCGGCATGGGCTGCGGCTCCCGCGCCGGCAAGATGCTCCAGCACCAGAGCGGCCACCCCCACGTGATCGAAGACGCCTGCCGGGGCTGTCAGCGCTGCGCGACAGAATGCGGTTCTGACGCAATCACGTATCTTGAAAAAGAAATTGACGGCAAAAAAGTCAAGAAGGCGTATATCGATCCGGAAATCTGCAAGGGCTGCGGCCGCTGCATCGGCGCCTGCGCCTTCGACGCCATTGAAAATGATAACTGGGATGCGCCGGCACTGCTCGGCTGCCGGATGGCCGAATACACGCAAGCCGTCTGCTACGGCAGACCGACCTTCCACATCAGCCTCATTACCGACGTGTCGCCGAACTGCGACTGCCACGGCGAAAACGACGCGCCGATTCTTCCCGATATCGGAATGCTCGCTTCCTTCGATCCAGTCGCACTCGACCAAGCCTGCGTTGACTTGTGTGAAAAGGCGTCGCCGATTCAGAATTCTCAGCTCGGGGACAACATGGCCTCACCAGATTTTCACGATCACGGTGATGTCTGGCTCAACAGCAACCCGAACGTCGCGTGGAAAGAAACCCTCGAACACGGTGAAAAAATCGGACTGGGTTCGAGAGATTACGAACTTGTCACAATGAAATAATTTTAAATTTGCCGCTCCGGCATCGGTTTTGCGCCGATGTCGGAGTTTTTGCGTTGATCTCTAAAAATTTTTATTGTTATTTTGCAAGCTTAGGAAAATGCTCAAACACAATGTCATTCAGCTGTTTCCTAATTATTGAAAAATCTTGATTCAAATCGAGCGTTCGAACGCTGATTTTGTTGCCACTCATATGATAAACATGATTCGGTTGAATGACTTCATCCGTTTTTGCATACAGCAGCATGCCAGATACTTTGTGTTTCTGATCTGTCATCTCCGCTTCTTTATTTTTTACATAGGTAAAAATTTGATACAAATTTCCCGAGTGAATCGTTCGTTTATTGAAGTGCTGCTGCGTTGTATGTGCGTAGTACTTCGCGTCGATAATCAAAATGTTGCCTCGGTGAGACAACATAATATCCGACTGCATCATCGGAAGCATCGCATCTTCATTGTCATCAAGCTGCCACGGAATCTGCGATGCACTGGCATGAAGATCTGGAAACTCCTTTTTGTAGTACTCTAAAATAAACTTTTCATAGAGGTGATACATGTGCGCTTCATCAAAAAAATCCATAAGTTTTGTTCGCCCCGAGGCTGTCGTCTGGATTAATCCTTTAATGATTAAATTACAAATCGCTATCAGCATCCGATATGTGGCATTACATCGATTGAATTGCAGCCGCCAGTTTATGCGATGGGGATCCAAAGATTCTACATTTCCGAAATAAACAAGTAGTTTTCTTAACGATTTTTTCCGCTTTTTCGATAGATCCGAACGAAGCAAAAGTGCCATTGTTGTTTTAATGATTCTGTTCATATAGTTGTTCTCTGAAAAATCATCGAAAGAGCAGATCATCTGTTTATTCAACATACTTTGTTCTTTGATCGATTCAGACAAATTGATCTTTCCGCGCACAGCTGAAAAGGCGCCCTTTCTTTCAATGTATTCACGTCCCAGTCCGCGTTTTAATTGAACCGACACCCCTTTTGTTAAAATCGCTGAACACAATTCTATCGCATTATCAAACGACTCTGTTGCCACCTCCCTATAACCTTGCGCGTTTAGCACCTGAAACACATAGGCAAGCATATAATAAACATTCTGGACCGGAATCACTGAATCGCACTCCTAAGATTATCGCTCCATTCTTTGACTTTTGAAGCTTCATCGAACCAGTATTCCTTCAAAAGCGGAATAAGTTCGTATTCCACGATGCTGAATAAGGCCTTATCATTGACCATCTCTGGCTTAAGACAAAAATAGCTATGACCGATACAAAAGCCTTTTCCCAGGGAATCGTCATCAGCGATGACCTCATTCAAATCGACGACGCATGCAATCAACCGATCGAATTTTTCGTTGTTTAGACTTTCCTGATACGTTTTAAAGCCTTCTGTATTAAATCCCGGCTCGATTTCGATAAAAGCAAATCGCCGGCGCAGCGCGTAGTCCAGCATCGCAAGGCTGCGGTCAGCCGTGTTCATCGTCCCGATGATATGGACCCGTTTCGGAATGGCAAACTTTTCATCCGAGTAGAGCATCTGAATCTTGTGCTCCCGCTTGTCATTTTCAATCAGCATGAACAGCTCGCCAAATATTTTGCTGAGATTGCCGCGGTTGATTTCATCGATGATGAAGAAATAATCGTTGTCGCTGTCGATTTCAGCTTTCTTGCAAAAATTGTAAAACACGCCTTTCTTCAGCTCAAAGCCGCCCTCTGTCGGTCGAAAGCCCATAATGAAATCTTCGTAGGTGTAGCTCTGGTGAAACTGAACCATCAACACACGGTCGACGTCCTTCACGCCCATCATCGAATAAGCCAGCCGTTTGGCAATAAAGGTTTTACCAACACCGGGCGCGCCTTCGAGAATGATGTTTTTCTTATAGCGGAGCAAACGGACAATGTTCTGGTACTTTTCCTCAGACATATAGACCTCGCTTAAAAAATCATCTTCTGTATACAATGGATAATTGACGGCTTGATCATCGTCCTCGTCGAGCGCATCACTTTCGAATATTTCCTTTAATTGCTGAACAAAACCGTTATAAGGCGTGATGTCGGTCAAAGTTTTCATCGCGGTGCGCTCCTGAAGCATCCAGCTTCCGCGGTCGGTCCAATTAACGTGGCGCAGGTGATTGAAATGATCGGTCCGGTCCGCGTCGTATTCGTAATCCGATGTCACGATGCCCCGTCCGATGATTTCGCTCATGCCGTTCTTGACGAAAATGACGTCACCGGGTTTCATTTCTCGAGCAAACTGCCACGTCGCGTGGGCAGAGTTTTTGTAAGAGGTGTCTTCTTGATAGATCTCCTGCATCTGTTTACGCATAGCCGATTTGGATGTAAATGCGTTCAGGTCGCCGATCTCGCCCCAACCGAGAAGCATGATGCCCTTTTGATAACATTCGTCCCACTTTTCCGCTTTTTGACCCGGTGCGTAAGTCCAATAATGAACGGTTGGAATCTCGTCGTCATTTTCCGGCTTGCCCTGTGTCTCAACCCAAGCGGCGTTAGACAGTTCTGGGAAGGTTGTGTACGGATATTGCCCGCTTTCAAAGACGGCCTTGCAGGCATCAATGATGTTAAGGTAGTGTTCAGCCGACGGCACCTTGGCGTATGTCTTGATATAAGGCTGATAACGCGCGACAAAATCCGCCGGCATGTGTTCGATATTGTAGAGGAATTTTCGATTTCGGGAATCGAGATTTACGTAAAAATACGGTCTGATCCAATAGAGTCCCATCGTGATGTTCCACTTAATATACCGCTGGGAAAGCGCCGTATTGAACGCTTCACAAAAAGCTTTTCGGTGATCATCGCTGGCATTTTCCGCCAATTTTAAAGCACTTTCAAATAATTGCCAAAGATGATCGATGTCATTCGCTTCTCTGTCCCCTGCAAATCCATAGAAAGCAGCATTCATATGATTGAGGACTGGAATGCCCGATAAAGACTGCGGCACTTCCGCCGAGATATCAAAGGCTTCCGCGATGCCTTTCATGATATGAATACGATTTTCATCTTTGATACCTTTGTTAAACAGTCCAAAAACCGTAAAGGGATCGATGTCAATCGGTATGCCGCCCTTTTCCAATTTTGGCAGCTTCATCTTGATCTTTTCGAAAATCCGGCAAATCCTTTGAACCAGCTCCGCACGGTCTGATTTGAAATTTAATAGTTTATCGGCCAACTCTGCATAAAAAGCCGTCCATTCATAATGGCCTGCTTCCATATCCATTCCTCCTCACGCATTTGATTAAACAAATTATGCCATTAATAAATGAAATCGACAAGCCTGTCCATCGATTCCTTACAGATCAAAATGAGGCGCATGACGACGAAATAACCGCCTATAAACCGCAAAAAGGGAGACATTCTGTCTCCCTTTTCAGACTGTCGACAAAGTCTAGAGGGAAACGCTCTAGGCTTTGTTTTTTTATAGCAGTCAGTCATTTTTCACCTGTCGCAATACAAACGTGGTAAAATAGCAATAATAGAAACAGGCCATGCAT
>Ga0214929_100085_pt1 | contig 56285 bp, 54 predicted proteins | sample Stichaenrichm17X_FD_168613 | JGI IMG/M metagenome (GOLD analysis project Ga0214929, IMG submission 168613) | Xylose enriched microbial communities from anaerobic bioreactor in Madison, Wisconsin, United States - 17X | ecosystem: Engineered > Bioreactor > Anaerobic > Unclassified | place: USA... | reverse complement strand
GACTACCAATCGCCAGATCGCCGCCACCCACCGCGGCATTCTGGCGGATGGCTATGTCCTGTGGTGATTATAGGGCCGCGGAGCTAGTCCTGGCGGAAGACCAACTTTCTGCAAAAGCGGATTTTTCGTCTCAAAAGCCGTGCGAGCTCCGGTGAGATTAAGCATCGCCGTCAAATCATCCGTGCGAGCCCCAGAAAAGCTAAGCATCGCGACACCGCCAACCAGGCAGTCGCCGACTGGGTCACCTGGGGTCGGTGATCTCCCTGATGCGCGCGATGACCTCGGCGCGTCTGGGACGAGGCAGCGGGACCTGGGTCCCGTCGGACATCGAGAGCGAGTCCTCGTTGAACGAGCGGATGTAGCGCGGGTTCACGAGGTAGCTTCGGTGTGCCGCCAGAAGCTCGGGGAACTGCCCCCGTGCCTCCGTGATTCCCATGCGGGCGTCAATGTCCTCGTAGGTGGTGCGGACGAGGCACCGCTTCCTTCTCGCCTCCACGAACACGACGTCGGAGGAGGACACCAGGTGCATGGTGCCGCCGGCATCGCGCAGGGGCACCCGGCGGAGGTCCGTCTCGGCCGCCACGCGCTCGTCCAGGTAGTGCTTTGCCATGCGGCCGATGGCGTTCGCGAACGTCTCGCCCCGGGCAACGGCAAGCTCGCCGCGCGGGTGCGAGATGTAGAGGGACCTCACCACCAGCCGGTCGCCAACGAGCTCCCAGTTGATCTGGGTCCTCTGCTGCACCTGCAGGAAGATGGGCGCGCCGGCGTCGGTCGTGACCAGGTAGCGGCCGATGATCGAGAGGGCGCGGCCGCAGTTCTGCACCACCGTGAACTCCACGTGGGACATGTGGCAGGGAACCAGCTCTCGCAGGTTGGCCTCGAGGTCTGCCCGCATCGCGTCAATGCCGCGCATGTAGCGCTCCTGTTCGGGCATGACCCACATGATGTCGTCTGCCGCGAGCGAGAGAATCGGCTTGATGTCCAACTGCCAGAAGCTGGCGATGGCCTCGTGCGTGAGGCGCAGCGCCTCGGCCTCGAGCTTCCTGTTCATAGCGTCACCGCCAATCCGTCGGCACCGGGCGGCATGGCGTCCCGGCGCATGGGAGTACCCCCCCTCATCCATAGCTCCAACAGGCGAGAGGGGAGACCGTCTATTCTGCGTTTGGGTGAGGGGTGTCCGCGAGGGCCGCCAGGGCGGCGAGCGCCTCCGCGTGACCCCCCCTCGGGAAGTGTCCCTACGCGAGCGCGTGGTGGGAGAACGGCAGGTCCAGGGACGAGTCGTACATGCCGTAGCTGTGCTCGCCATCCTTGGGGATGCCCACGCTGCCCGGGTTGAATACCCAGCACCCGGGATGCTCGGAGCTTGCCATGCTCACCCGCTTGTGGGTGTGGCCGTAGACCAGCGCGGACCCCTCGGGGATCTGGGGCCAGTTGTCGACGCTGTTGTGGACCCCGGGCCCGTACACGTGGCCGTGGGTGAGGAACAGCTCGCGATCCCTGTCGGGGTCGTACAGCACGTTGTACGTGGCCATGCAGGGGAACGAGAGGACCATCTGGTCCACCTCGGCCTCGCAGTTGCCACGCACGGCGATGACGTCGTCTGCCAGCGAGTTGAGCATCGAGATCACGCGCTTGGGGGCGTAGTCCCCCGGAAGGTCGTTTCGTGGGCCGTGATACAGAAGGTCGCCCAGCAGCACGACCCTGTCGGGTTGCTGCTCGTCGATCGCCCGCATGAGGCGCTCGCACCAGTCCGCCGCCCCGTGGATGTCGGATGCGATGAGAAGGCGCATGTGTCTCTCCCCCTTTGTGGTTGCGTGTGTGGGGCGAGGCAGTCTCGCCCGCGCCACACGATGGTGCCACAACCAAGGCCCGCGGTGGCGCGATCACGGGGGAGTCGCCCCCGACTCCATGGCACCTCTAACCTCGGCGGGAGGGCCAATTGCGGGCACTTAGGGAACCTATAATCTCAGCCTCAAAAAATCTATTAGTGTCAGACTTAGATAATGTATAGAATCGGAGCGCATGGGAAAAATAGCAGACGTAAAGAAAGGCGCGAGGCGGCATGGGGCCGTTGGCAGCCGGCAGCCGCCGGAATCGCGCGCAGGCAGAAAGGACTCACACCATGGCAAAGATTCTGGGAATCGACCTTGGTACCACTAACTCCGCGATGGCGGTTCTGGAGGGTGGCTCGCCCACCATCATCGTCAACGCCGAGGGCGACCGCACGACCCCGTCCGTGGTCGGCTTCCGTCCCGACGGCGACCGCATCGTGGGCAAGGCGGCCAAGAACCAGGCAGTCACCAACCCCGAGAACACCGTCTTCTCCATCAAGCGCTTCATGGGCCGTCGCTACGACGAGGTCACGAGCGAGCTCAAGACCGTCCCCTACAAGGTCAAGGCCGGCACCGGCAACCGCGCGGTCGTCGAGATCGATGGCGAGGACTTCACGCCCGAGCAGATCAGCGCCATGATCCTCTCCAAGATGAAAGAGGACGCCGAGAAGTACCTGGGCGAGAAGGTCACCGACGCCGTCATCACCGTCCCCGCATACTTCAACGACGCCCAGCGCCAGGCCACCAAGGACGCCGGCAAGATCGCCGGCCTCAACGTCAAGCGCATCGTCAACGAGCCCACCGCCGCGGCACTTGCCTACGGCCTCGACAAGAAGGGCATCGACCAGAAGGTCCTGGTGTTCGACCTGGGCGGCGGCACCTTCGACGTCTCGCTGCTCGACCTCGCTGACGGCGTCGTCGAGGTCCTTGCCACCAACGGCGACAACCACTTGGGCGGCGACGACTGGGACCAGCGCGTCATCGACTGGATGGCGGACAAGTTCCAGCAGGAGAACGGCATCGACCTGCGCAAGGACCCCATGGCGCTCCAGCGCCTGAAGGAGGCGGCGGAGAACGCCAAGAAGGAGCTCTCCAGCGCCCAGCAGGCCGACATCAACCTGCCCTTCATCACCGCTGACGCCAGCGGCCCCAAGCACCTCAACTACACGCTCACCCGCGCCGAGTTCGAGCGCATCACGCGCGACCTTCTCGACCGCTGCAAGGAGCCTGTGACCAAGGCGCTGCGCGACGCCAACCTCCAGATGTCCGACGTCAACGAGGTCATCCTGGTCGGCGGCTCCAGCCGTATGCCCGCCGTTCAGGAGCTCGTCAAGCAGATGACGGGCAAGCAGCCCAACATGTCCGTCAACCCCGACGAGGTCGTTGCCGACGGCGCGGCCGTGCAGGGCGGCGTCCTCACGGGCGACGTGTCCGGCATCCTGCTGCTCGACGTCACCCCGCTGTCGCTGGGCGTCGAGACCATGGGCGGCGTCATGACCAAGATGATCGACCGCAACACCACGATCCCGACCTCCAAGACCGAGGTCTACTCCACGGCGGCCGACAACCAGACCTCCGTCGAGATCAACGTCCTGCAGGGCGAGCGCGAGATGGCGAGGGACAACAAGTCGCTCGGCAAGTTCAACCTCACCGGCATCCCCGCGGCGCCTCGTGGCGTGCCCCAGATCGAGGTCACGTTTGACATCGACGCCAACGGCATCGTCAAGGTCACCGCAAAGGACAAGGGCACGGGCAAGCAGCAGCAGATCACCATCTCCGGCTCCACCGCGCTGTCTGACGACGAGGTCGACCGCATGGTCAAGGACGCCGAGTCCCATGCCGAGGAGGACAAGAAGCGCAAGGAGGACATCGAGGTCCGCAACCAGACCGACTCCCTGTGCTACAGCACCGAGCAGACGCTGAAGGACCTTGGCGACAAGGTCTCCGAGGACCAGAAGAAGGAGGTCCAGGCGGCCATCGACGAGACCAAGAAGGCGCTCGACGGCACCGACATCGACGCCATCAAGGCCGCTGGCGAGAAGCTGCAGGAGGCCAGCCACAAGCTCGCCGAGGTCGTGTACTCCGACGCCCAGGCCCAGACCGCGCAGGGCGGCAGCCAGCAGCCCAGCGGCAGCGCCAGCAACGGCGACGACGTCGTGGATGCCGACTACGAGGTCGTGGACGACGACAAGGACAACAAGTAGCAGTCGCGCGCCCGTCACGGGCAGTTGAATGAACGCGAGAGGGGGCGGCCGCAAGGCCGTCCCCCCAGGACTATCCCGAGGAGGGTGACGTGAAAGTGCCGATCGAGGTCAACGACGACAAGAGGCCCGACGACAAGGGGGACGAGGGGGTCTCTCCTGCGACCACCCCTGAAGAGGACGAGGTCGCGATGGTCGAGGCCGCCAAGCGTGCGGGCGAGAAGGCGGCGGCCGACGAGCTCAAGGTCGACGTGGAGAAGGTCCGTGCCGAGAGGGACGACCTGCAGAGGAAGCTGGATGGCGTCGAGAAGGAGATAGCCGACGCCAAGAAGGAGGCCTCCGAGTCTGCCGACAGGCTCGTCCGTCTCCAGGCAGACTGGGACAACTACCGTCGCCGCACCGCCCAGGAGCGCCTGGACGAGCGCGAGCGTGCGGCGGAGAAGCTCGTTACCAACCTGCTCCCGGTGCTCGACGACATGGAGCGCGCCACCGAGCACGCGGCGAAGGGCGCCGAGGGCGACGAGAACCTCGAGCAGTTTGTGAAGGGCATCGACGCCGTGCACGACAAGATGCTCTCGATCCTGGGCAAGGAGGGCGTCGAGGTCATAGACCCCAAGGGCGAGCCCTTTGACCCCCTGGTCCACCAGGCGGTGGGTCGCGAGGAGAACAAGGACGCCTACGACGAGACGGTCGCCCAGGTGTACCAGCGGGGCTACCGGATGGGTGGCAAGGTCATCCGCAACGCCATGGTCACGGTGACCTACGGAGGCCCGAAGAGGCCCCAGCCCGAGGAAGGCAAGGACGCCTCTGACGGCGGGGACTCGGAGAAGGCCCCCGGTGGCGACGGAGACGCGAAGTAACGGTCAGTCGGCGCGCCCGGGCCCAAACGGTTCGGGCGCGTGCATGTGAAAGGAGGCGTTGGCTTCTCATGGCTGGAAAGCGAAACTACTACGACGTGCTTGGTGTGAAGCGTGACGCCACCCCCGACGAGATAAGGAAGGCGTTCCGAAAGCTCGCCGCAAAGTACCATCCCGACGCGGGCGGGGACGAGCAGAAGTTCAAGGAGGTCAGCGAGGCGTACACGACCCTCTCGGACCCCCAGAAGCGCAAGGAGTACGACCAGCTGCTGATGTTTGGCGGCATCCCCGGTTCCGACTTCGGCGGCTCCGGCGGGCGCAACCGCACGGGCTACACGTACACCACCAACATGGGCGGTGCCGACTGGGCGGACATCTTCGACAACATCCGTGGCGGCGATGGCGCCTTTGGCGGCTTTGACTTCTCGTCCATCTTTGGCGGGCAGCCCGGAGGGGCGCGCGCGACCAACCGTCCCGTCAAGGGCGGCGACCTCACGATGAGCATCGAGATCGGTGCCGACGAGGCGTTCAAGGGTGCGCAGCGCAAGGTCAGCTACACCATCCCGTCCACGGGCGAGCGCCAGTCCATCACGGTGAAGGTGCCCGCCGGCGCGGTCGACGGCGGCAAGCTCCGCTATCGCAACCGCGGCGAGTACGGCGTGAACGGCGGGGCGCGCGGCGACCTGGTCATCACCACCAAGGTCCAGGAGCACCCGCTGTTCAAGCGTGACGGCGCGGACGTGCGCATGGAGCTTCCCGTGAGCGCGTACGAGGCGGCGCTGGGCACCAGCGTGGACGTTCCCACGCCCGACGGCACGGAGGTCCGCCTCAAGGTTCCCGCGGGGACGCAGGACGGCAAGACCTTCCGGTTCCGCGACCTCGGTGCCCCCGACGTCAAGCACAAGGGCACCCGTGGCGCGCTGTACGTGAAGGTGAGGGTGAAGGTTCCCACGAGGCTCTCGGCAAAGGAGCGCGAGGCGCTCACCGCATTGCGCGATGCAGACAAGCGCGCATACAGGAAGGACGTCGACCGCTATGGCGCATAAGGAGGGCGAGGGCAAGGACAAGCCCCTCTACATGATCAGCGTGGCCGCGGAGCTCACGGGGATGCACCCCCAGACGCTGCGCGTCTACGAGCAGAAGGGGCTGGTGAACCCCGGCAGGTCGCGGGGCAACACCAGGCTGTACTCGCAGCACGACATTGAGCGGCTCAACCTCATCAGCAAGCTCACCGACGAGGGCATCAACCTCGCGGGCGTCGTCCGCATCCTGGACATGAGGGAGCGGGCGGAAGAGCGCGACCGCGAGATCGACGAGCTCAGGGCAAGGGTGCGCGAGCTCGAGGACGAGGTCCACGAGTTCAGGATGAGGGAGAAGATCACGGCCCTCGCGCGCTACGACGGGTCGAGTCCCGAGCAGGTCATGCGCGGCCTTCTCTCCAACGGAAAGGACCGCGACGCCTGAGGCCCCTGGCGTCTCTCCATGGTGGTTGCCGCATGGGCAAGCCCCTCTCCCCAATGGTGCGGGAGAGGGGCTTTTTGTGTCTGGGTCGAGGGCATGCTGGCGGCCGGGACACCTCCCGGTGGCGCTTGGCTACTCGTGAAGCAGCTTATGGGCGAGCTCGATCTTGTGCGCCACCGAGAGCTGCTCCCTCTGCTCGCGCACCTTGTAGCTGAGGCCGGTCACCTTGGCGACCTTGTCCAGGCGGTAGCGCACGGTGTTTGGATGCTGGTCCAGGGCCCGCGCTGCCCCCTCGATGGAGCATCCGGCGTCGCAGTAGGACGCGAGCGTCTCCATGAGGTCCGAGCCGGTCTCTGCGTCGTGGCTACGCAGCGGCTCGAGCACGTCGTTTGCGAAGTCACGCATCTCGGGGCGGTCCGCAAAGGGCAGGAGGACCCGTAGGACCCCCAAGTCGGCATAGCGCACGGTGCCACCGCCGCGTCCTCGTGCCACCAACGCCGAACGGCGCGCCTCCAGCACGGCATGATTCATCTCGCCCAGGTCGTAGTGCGTCTCGCTTATGCCCACCGAGGCCGAGACCTCATGGTCGAGCACCTCAGCTCTGAGCACGCTGACCATGTCGTCCACCTGCCCTCGGTCGCCAATCGCGTCCGAGTCGCCGCTCGTCACGTAGAGCAAGCCCTCCCCATACGGCGCGAACAGGTTGCGCAGGCCGGAGAGCCTGCTCTCGTGATAGCGTGAGAGGGCTTGGGCAAACCCCGCCTGCGACAGGGGCTCCGCGACGTAGACGACCACGTGCTCCTCGTCAAAGCTGGGGTTCAGCCGCAACGCGTGCTCGCGAACCTGCTGGGTTGGTGTGTCGTCGCGCGTCATGATGTCAAGCTCGTTCTGCGCGAACGAGGCGTCCGCCAGCTCCGCCACGCGTCGGTCGACCTGGGCGATCACCGTGTCGAAGAAGAAGCCGTCACCGCTTGTCACAAATAGGGGGAAATCGCGCGCATTTGCGTAGCGCACGGCGGAATCCGGGATTTCGAGGTGGAGGACGTTCTTGATAACCAGTCCGCTGACGCCCCTGCCGACCAGGTACTTCACCGCCTCGCCGATGAGCCATGAGTCGTCCCTCGCATAGATGAAGGTACTTAGCACCAGCTGGTCGGGCTCGAAGTTTACGCGCTGGTAGCGAGTCTTGAGACCGGGCATGAGCTCGTAGTCCAGGATGCCGACCTGGCCAATAGCGCGGGAGAGTCCGCCCTGGCCAGCGATGAGGCGGACGCTTTCTGCGTACGAGTTCAAGAAGTCAGATACGGTGTATATCATGGGGACTAAAACCTAACAAAATTAGATATGAATATTGTACAGAAACACAATAAATATTGGATGAATGGTAACAAATCGATGAATAGGATATGGAACAGTTTAAACTAATTGTAATCCACTACAAAAACGAACCCTCGAAAGTTCACCTACGCGCGCGTAGAGTCATCGGCATACGAGGCGCGGGCAATGGGGCCCGCGCGACGGGCAGGCCGGAAACAGGAGCCCGTGACAGAACGGATGAGCACATGGCGCAGATCAGGGTTCTCTCGGCGGATGGCATCTCGAAGGTCCTCACCGTGACCGATGCGGTTGCGGCGGTCGAGGACGCATACCGCCAGAAGGCAGAGGGCGAGGGTACCGCGTGGCCGATGGTGTACGAGCAGTTTGAGCCGGGCGTCTCCGACATGGACATCCGCTCGGGCGAGCTTTCCGCGAGTGGGCTCTTTGGTCTCAAGCTGACGGCATGGTTCTCCCGCAACCCGAGCCGTGGCCTCCCGGAAATCTATGGCACCACGTTGCTGTGCGATGACACCACGGGCGCACCCCTCGCCCTGCTCAACGCCTCCGCCATCACGGGGCTGCGCACCGGCGCGGCTGCTGCATTGGGGGTCAAGTGGCTTGCCCGGAAGGATGCCCGCAACCTGATGGTTGCCGGTGCGGGCCACATGAGCACCTTCGTGGTGGCGGCGACCCTTGCCGCCTGCGAGTCGATCGAGCGTGTCGAGGTCTGGGACCCCCGCAAGGAGGAGGCGCCGGAGTCCCGGGTGGAGCTCATGCGCGAGCAGGTGGCGCAGATTCTCTCCCAGGCAGGCGTCGAGCGCTCCTTCCAGATCGTCGCGGTTGCGAGCGGGGAGGAGGCCGCCCACAAGGCGGACGCGATCATCACGGTCACCCCGGCGACCGAGCCAATCATCCAGGCGGAGTGGGTGAAGCCTGGCACGCACATCTCCGCCGTTGGTGCCGACATGGAGGGCAAGCAGGAGCTCTCCTCCAAGCTGGTCAGCAGCGCCCGTCTCTACGTGGATGACCGTGCACAGTCGGTCGCGTCCGGCGAGCTTGAGGTTCCCGTGAGCCAGGGGGCCATCACGGCGGATGACATCGTCGCCGAGCTGGGCGAGGTCATTGCGGGCAAGGCTGTTGGACGTACGTCCGACGAGCAGATCACGGTGTTTGACACCTCCGGCATTGCGGTGCAGGACCTGGCTGCCTCCCGCATGGCGTATGACCGTGCGGTCGAGCGCGGCCTGGGGACCACGGTGGAGCTCTAGGTTCCGGTTGCACCCGAGGGGATCTGACGCATGGATGACGGGCACCAGCGCCCGGGACGGAGGACAGCATGAAGATCAAGGACTTCAAGGTCGAGCAGTGGATGAACTCCTGGGAGACCAAGTGCAAGTACAACGTTGCGGAGACCTGTACCTACTCGATTTCGCTCGACGAGCTGTTTGAGCTGTGCGAGGGCTCGACCGACGCGGGACGCGCCGCGCGCGACGCCTTCCTGAACGAATTCTGCGCCCGCCGACTGACCTATGGCGACATCGAGGGCAACCCCAAGTTCCTCGAGGGCATCTGCAGCCTGTATCAGACGGTCCAGCCGGGTCATGTGATTCCCACGCACGGCGCCGCCGGGGCAAACCACCTGGTGCTCACGACCCTTTGCGAGCCGGGTGACCATGTGGTCTCGGTTATGCCTACCTACCAGCAGCTCTATTCGATTCCGGAGATGTGCGGCGCTAAGGTCGACATTCTGCACCTCGAGAAGGAGCGGCGCTACCACGTCGACGCGAAGCGTCTCAACGAGCTTTGTGGGAACGACGTCAAGGTCATCTGCATCAACAACCCCGACAACCCCACCGGCGCGCTCCTCTCCGAGGAGGAGATTCGTGGCATCGTGGAGGTGGCCCGCAAGCATGACGCGTGGCTCGTGTTTGACGAGGTCTACCGTCTGCTGGTCCAGGACAGCGACGCCTTCACCACGTCGCCAATCGACCTGTACGACAAGGCCGTGGTCGTGAGCTCCATGTCCAAGGTGTGGTCCATGGCGGGAATCCGCCTGGGTTGGTGCATCACGAAGGACGAGAAGCTGCGCCACGACCTGCTGAGCCACCGCGACTACAACCTCATCAGCTGCGGGCTCTTTGACGAGGAGGTTGCCGCGTACGCACTCGCCCATCGCGATGCCGTCCTCGAGCGCAGCCACCGCATCGTCCGCCAGAACCTGAACGTTCTGCAGGAGTGGGTCGATTCCGAGCCGCACCTCTCGTTCGTGAGGCCGGAGGCAGGAACGACCGCCCTCGTGTACTACGACTACGACATCGACTCCTACGACTTCTGCGTGGACATGGTCCAGACCACCGGGGCGCTGGTCACTCCGGGCGACGCCTTCGAGGAGCCTCACAGCATGCGCATTGGCTACGCGTACTCGGACAACCCTGACGACCTGCGCAAGGGCCTTGCGGCAATCTCCGCGTTCATGCGCACGCTGGAATAGGGGTGCGCAGGAGAACGTTGCGACTTGATGTATGTGGGTAGCCGGGTGTGCTGCGGCGGCCGAGGGGGAGGGACCTCTCGGCCTCCGCTTTTTGTTGGACACACTTGCCAAAATATGTCGGTGAACGGTGTTGAAGAGAAATCGATGTGATATCAGAATTCCCTCAACGAGAATGGCGTCACCAACCGGGGGACGCGTTCTCCGCGAGCGAAAGGAACCCTGATGACCACCGAGAAGAAGGCACACGCCGCAAGTGGCTGGCTCATGCTGTGCGTGACGGTGCTGGCGTACGTCTGGTCCGTCTACGTGTTTGTGACTGCCGCCATGGGGATTGACTCGTACGACGAGATGGGCCTGGATGCCCCCGGGTCCCTCGTCGCGATGATGGTGGCGAGCATCGTCGTCTTCATCGCGGCAACCTTCCTGAGCAAGGGCTTCTTCAGCCTTCAGCCCGGTCAGGCGCGGATCTGCGTGCTCTTTGGCAAGTACGTGGGAACCGTCCGCGACGATGGCCTCCGCTGGGCGAACCCGCTCTATGCGCGGAGCCTTGGCAGGAGCTCGGATGCCCTGGATGATGGTTCGAGCTCGGGTCTGCGTTCCCTGGGCGGGCGCAAGCATGGCTCGATCATCTCGACACGTGCGCGCACGCTCAACGGTGACCGCCTGAAGGTGAACGACAAGATGGGCAACCCCATCGAGATCGCGACCGTGGTGGTGTGGCACGTGGAGGACACGGCCAAGGCGGTCTTTGACGTGGATGACTACGAGAGCTTCGTCTCGATGCAGACCGAGACCGCGCTCAGGCACGTTGCGAGCGTCTACGCCTACGACCACATGGAGGACGACGAGGCGGACTCCTCCTCCATCACCCTGCGCTCCAACATCGAGGAGGTGGGCGAGACCCTCAAGGCGGAGCTCGACCGTAGGCTCGCCCCGGCGGGCGTCACGGTGGACGACGCCCGTCTCACCCACCTTGCCTATGCACCGGAGATCGCGCAGGCAATGCTGCGCCGCCAGCAGGCGGAGGCAGTTATCGCAGCCCGCAAGAAGATCGTGGAGGGCGCCGTCTCGATGGTGGACATGGCGCTGACGCAGCTGTCCGACGACGGCGTGGTGGAGTTTGACGAGGACCGCAAGGCGGTCATGGCGTCAAACCTGATGGTCGTGCTGTGCGGCGAGTCCGACGCCCAGCCCGTCCTCAACGCCGGCTCGCTCTATCAGTAGGCTGCAGGAAGGCACGTCGAGTCCGTCGGGGGAGTCGCTCATGTCGGCACGAAAGCAGTATCCGCTCCGCATTGACCCAGGGGTCTGGGCCGCTGTCGAACGCTGGGCGGCGGACGACATGAGGAGCGCCAACGCGCAGGTCGAGTGGATCTTGCGGGACGCCCTGAGGCGCGCGGGTCGCCTTCCGGGGAGGGACAGGGCTGACGCGGACCGCAAGCGCGAACAAAACGACGAGTAGGGCCGGACGGCACGACGGGTGTGTAAGGGCGACCGGGGGAGAGATGCCCCCGGTCGCTTTTCTTGCTTGCGGAGTCAGAAAATCTAACATACATAGACTTAGATAATGTATACAAACCAGTTGATGCGGGAACAATATCCTGCGATAAGCAGCGATCCCGCAGGCTCTGCCTTGCAGGGACGGAGAGGTGATGTGTGTATGAGATTTGACAAGTGGGCAGTGACGGCCCAGGAGGCCCTGCAGTCCGCGCTCTCCATAGCGGCGGACCACTCGGCTGGCCAGGTCCAGCCGATACACCTCCTCAAGGCCCTCCTCTCCTCGGGCGAGAGGAACATCAGCGCGATCATCGAGCGCGTGGGCGCAGACCCGGCACAGCTCGAGGCACAGGTGGACGATGCCATGGCGCGCGAGCCGCAGGTGTCGGGCGATGCCTCGCAGATGGGGCTCTCCAACGAGCTCGTGAGGGTGGGCGACGCCGCCGAGAAGCTCGCCAGCAAGATGGGAGACTCGTACGTGACGAGCGAGCACCTGCTGTGCGCCCTCGCCGACGACAAGACGTCCGCCGGCAGTGCGCTCAAGAGCATGGGCGTCACGTCCAAGCGCGTACAGGAGGCGTTCAACGACCTTCGTGGCGACGACAGGGTGACCTCGCAGGACGCCAAGACCGAGTTCGAGGCGCTGGAGCACTATGGCCGCAACGTGACCAACATGGCGCGCCAGGGCAAGCTCGACCCCGTCATCGGTCGTGTGGAGGAGATTCGCCGCACCATCCAGGTGCTGTCGCGCCGCACCAAGAACAACCCCGTCCTCATCGGCGAGCCCGGCGTTGGCAAGACGGCAATCGTCGAGGGCCTTGCGGAGCGCATCGTCGCCGGCGACGTGCCCTCGACCATCCGCGACAAGGAGATCATCGAGCTCGACATGAGCGCGCTGGTCGCGGGCGCCAAGTACCGCGGCGAGTTTGAGGACCGCCTCAAGAGCGTCCTCAAGGAGGTGGAGAAGTCCAACGGCAGGATCATCCTGTTCATCGACGAGCTCCACACCATCGTGGGCGCCGGTGCGACCGAGGGCTCCATGGACGCCGGCAACATCCTCAAGCCCGCCCTCGCACGCGGCGAGCTCCATGCCATCGGCGCCACCACGCTGGACGAGTACCGCAAGTACATCGAGAAGGACCAGGCGCTCGCCCGCAGGTTCCAGACGGTCATGGTGAGCGAGCCCTCCGTGGAGGAGACCATCAGCATCCTTCGCGGCCTGAAGGAGAAGTACGAGCAGCACCACCGCGTTCGCATCACGGATGCCGCGCTCGTCTCCGCCGCCGACCTCAGCAACCGCTACATCAGCGACCGCTTCCTGCCGGACAAGGCCATCGACCTGGTGGACGAGGCCGCGTCTCGCCTGCGCATGGAGCTCGACTCCATGCCCGCCGACATCGATGCGGTCGACCGCCAGCTCACCCAGATGCAGATCGAGGAGCAGGCCCTCATGAAGGAGGAGGACGCCGCGAGCCGCGAGCGCCTGGAGGCCCTTCGCAAGGAGATAGCCACCACGCGCGAGAAGCTCGACGGCATGAAGGCCAACTGGCAGAACGAGAAGGGCGCCATCGACCACGTCCAGGACCTCAAGGCGAAGATCGAGGAGGCCAAGACCGAGATGGAGCGCGTCACGCGCGCCGGCGACCTCGCACGCGCCTCCGAGCTCCGCTACTCGACCATCCCCAGCCTGCAGAAGGAGTACGACGAGGCCGAGAAGGCCCTGAACCAGAAGCAGGAGGCGGGTGGCATCCTGAAGGAGGAGGTCACCAGCGAGGAGATCGCCGAGGTCGTGAGCGCCTGGACCGGTGTGCCCGTGTCCAAGATGATGCAGGGCGAGATGGACAAGCTCAAGAACCTGGAGTCGGAGCTCCACAAGCGCGTCGTGGGGCAGGACGAGGCCGTGAAGGCCGTCGCCGCCGCGGTTCGCCGCAGCCGCGCCGGGCTGTCCGACCCCAACCGTCCCATTGGCAGCTTCTTCTTCCTCGGCCCCACCGGCGTGGGCAAGACGGAGCTGGCAAAGGCGCTGGCAGAGTGCCTGTTCGACGACGAGCGCGCGCTCGTGCGCATCGACATGTCCGAGTACATGGAGAAGTTCAGCGTCCAGCGCCTCATCGGAGCGCCCCCGGGATACGTGGGCTACGACGAGGGCGGTCAGCTCACCGAGGCCGTCCGCAGGCGTCCGTACAGCGTCATCCTGCTGGACGAGATGGAGAAGGCGCACCCCGACGTCTTCAACGTCCTGCTCCAGGTGCTGGACGACGGCAGGCTCACCGACGGCCAGGGCCGCGTGGTCAGCTTCAAGAACACGATCATCATCATGACGAGCAACGTGGGCAGCCAGTTCATCGCGGGCGCCAACGCCTCCACCGATCCCGACGTGGTCCAGAAGCAGGTCAACGACGCCCTGAGGCAGACCTTCAAGCCCGAGTTCCTCAACCGCATCGACGACGTCGTGGTCTTCCACGCGCTTGGCCTCGACGACATCGAGAAGATCGTCGACATCCAGCTGCGTGACGTCCGCGAGCGCCTTGACCGCGAGAGGATCAAGCTCGAGCTGAGCGACGGCGCCATCCAGTCGCTTGCGCTCGACGGGCTCGACCCGGTCTACGGCGCGCGTCCCCTCAAGCGCCTCATCCAGCGCCAGGTGGTGGACAACGTGGCCACGCTCATCATCGACGGAAAGCTCCACGAGGGCGACACCGTTCGCATCGACGTCGGCCCGGATGACAACCTGGTCGCCACGCGCGACGAGGAGGCCAGCCGGAGGAGCCAGGAGGAGGCCCGTGCCGCGGTCGAGCGCGAGGCATCCGGCACGGACGAGGGTCCCGTGGAGCCCGACACCATCGAGTAGGCGGCGAGGCCTTCCGGGCGAAGGAGATTGCGGCGGCGGCCGTGGGCAGATCGAGTGCCCGCGGCCGCCGCTCCCGTGTCGGCGTGCGTTGCCGAGCCGCCGCGAAGTGGGAGAATCCCGTTAATGGAAACCCATCTGCCAGGACGGGAGGCGTGCGAGATGAGCGAGCCCAGGGAGGACGTCCCGATGCCCGTCGACACGGACGACGACGAGAGGCATGGCTGCGGCCGTACCGTCGCGGCGGTGGTCCTGGTGGTCGCGCTCCTCATTGGCGGCGGCGCGTTCGTCTCGTATGGGCTGGAGCTCTGGGGCGGACGCACGGTCCCCAAGGTCGCCGGCAAGTCGCAGGCCGTGGCCACGGCGGCGCTCCAGGAGAAGGGCTTCTCCGTCAAGGTCCAGGAGGTCGCCGTGGACGACGGCGTGGGAAAGGCCGTCTCCACCGACCCCGCAGCCGGTAGCAGGATCGACTCCGGCAGCACGGTCACCCTGAGCATCGGGAAGGCGCGGACCATCCCCACGGTGGTGGGCAAGAGCCTCGACGAGGCCCGCAACGCCCTCGAGGACGAGGGTGCGGGCGACGTCGCGCTCCAATACCAGTCGTCTGACGGCGACAGCGGCGTGGTGCTGTCCGTCTCGCCTGCCGAGGGAAGCACCTTCACCTCGCGCGACAAGGTCACGCTCACGGTGTCGCAGCCCGTCACCGTCCCCTATGTGGTCGGCAAGAGCGAGGAGGAGGCGACCAAGCTCCTTGAGGACGCCGGCCTCACCGCAAGCGTCGCCTACGTGGACTCCGACCAGGAGGGCGGCACGGTCGTCTCGTCCAGTCCCGCCCAGGGGACCAGGCTCGACGGTACCAAGGTCACGCTCTCGGTGTCGAGGAAGGGGCCCTCCGACTACCATCACCTGGCAGACTACCTGGGGTACTCCTCCAAGGCGCTCGACGCCTACCTGGCCGGCAAGGGGTTCACCCTCAAGTACTCGCACACCAACTCGGACGGAATGGCCCAGGCCCTCTACTCGGGAGGCGACAAGGGCACCATCACCTTCAGCTCCATCCCTTGGTCGCACACCTTCGAGACCGGCAACAACTCGAGCGACAACGTGATGGCGAAGGGCGCCGACTACGAGGGCGTGCGCTTTGACGTGCCCAGCTCGGAGTGGCCCAGCTCGGTCAGCGACCTGTCAAAGGACTCCATCCAGGGGGTCATGACGCTCTGCGGCCTCACGGGCATGAGGGGGAGCTGCAACAACTCCACGATCAAGCTCCCCTCTGGGACCAAGGAGGCGTCGGCTGCGTTCGTGTGCGCGTATGGCGAGATGGGCGACCTCGTGTGGACCGTGCTCATCGCGAACGAGGGGAGCAACACGCGCGTCTCGGTGACCTGTGCCCCCAAGTCGCTGTACGCGAACTACGACCTCTCGCCCTTTGGCGGGAGCTACTGTGACATGGCAGCCTACATCGACGTGTACAAGTGAGCGCGCACCAAGGACGCGCCAGGCGAAGGGAGAGGGGCAGTGGACGCTGACGAGGAGCCCCTGGAGGACGACGACCTGCTCGACGACGAGGAGGGCGACGCGGGGGACAGCGAGGGCGAAGACGGAGCGAGGCTGGGTTCCAACTCCGGCAAGGGCGCTCGCGCGAGGGGGCCGAGGAGCGAGTTCCTGCGCGCGCCCAACGAGGACGACGACGGGTACGACCCGTACTCCGACCGCCCGGCACGGCGCGAACCGCTCTTTGAGCGCGATCCCTGGGGCTAGTGCCCGTCCGTCGCTAGCCTGCGGCCCCCATCAGGCGCCAGATGATGACGGCGACGATGACGAGAAGGACCACGACCACGATGAGGGAGAGGATAGACCTCCGGCGCCGAGCGCGCTCCCGCGAGGCGAAGATTGACCTGCGGCCCTTGGGAATCTCGAGGTAGCGCCCGTATTGCCCCTTCTGGATGCGGTCCATGCTCCCACGGCCGCGACGGTACTTGGCACCGCCCGAGAAGGCGCCTCCGCCCACCGTGATGTTTGAGTTGTGGGTGTATCCGTCCGGATAGCTCACGTCCTGCTCGAGGTCGTTGATGGCCGCCTGGGTGCGGTGTGGGGCGCGCTGGCGGACGTAACGCTGGCGGTACTCCGCGGCGGGCCTGTGCTGCGGCTGGCCCTGCTGCGCTAGTTGCGTGCCCTGGTCTGGGGTGGGCATCTGGGGTTCCATGGGGGCCTGTGCCCGCTCGGTCACCCGCTGCTCGTCCTGCTGGAGCCAAGAGGGGGCGTCCGCGTGCGCATCAGCCGAGGGCTCCGCGGGGGCGGGGCTGCCCTGGGCCGGGTCCTGCCCCTCCTCGAGCGGCGTCGCCGACAGGGGATCGGGAACCCTCGCGGCGTCGACGGGATGCTCCCTGCGGGGATGGGACCCCGTTGCATGCCTGCCAGTGTTCAAGTTGTCGTTCATGAGGGTGCCTCCGCGGGAGCGGCATTTTTCAAGCAGATAACGGGCACCATGATAGAACACGGGGGCTGGGCTAGCGACCGTTTGAACGCCACATCCGCGCATCTGCCATGTCTCTCGCAGTTGCCCAAACCGTTGCGGCATCTCTCAACATCTAACAAATTGGACTTAGATTTGCTTAGTCACAAAAGCTAAGAAAATCTTGTCGTGAGGTATAAAGCACCCTCGCATGGGAACAAGTACGAGTGAACACAGGGACGCACGGTAACGGGGCGTCCACAAGGCATCATCAGGGAGTGATGAACATGACGAGCATGATTCCTTATAGCAGCTATGACAGGGCACTTCGCAGGGCCTTCCCGTGGGATGCGTTCGACGACTTCTTTGGCGGCCCGCTCGTCTCGGCGGCAGAGGGCAACGTCTTCAAGATGGACGTCGAGGATGCCGGTGACAGGTACGTGGTCTCGGCCGAGCTCCCCAACGTCAAGCGTGACCAGATCGACGTCGAGCTCAACGAGGGCCGCCTCTCGATCTCGGTGGACAAGAAGGAGTCCGACGAGGAGAAGGGCAAGAACTACCTGCACAAGGAGAGCGGCGAGTGGCAGGCCACCCGTGGCGTGTACCTCAAGGATGCCTCCACGCAGGGGCTGACCGCAAAGCTGGAGAACGGCGTACTCACGGTGAACGTGCCCAAGATCCAGGAGAAGGACAGCGTCACCAAGGTCGCCATCGACTAGCACTGGCAGGCGGCGATGCGACGGGCGGGGACGGCGCGAGGAGCGTCGCCCCCGCCTTTTTGTGCGTGGGACTGGGCGAGAGGGAGAAGACCTACCAGATGACGAGGGGCCGGTCCTGGTGGGCGCAGCACAGGCTCACGGCGCCGTCATCCGTCCTGGCCTCGGGCCCGTCCTCGCCGTCCAGGAGGGTGGCGCCCAGCGCCCCCGCCAGGGTCCTCATGCAGACGGAGGGGCGGTTGTTCCTCTCGCTCAGATGGAGGGCGACGACGGTCTCGGTGTCGTCTCCCACCAACAGGGGCAGCGCGTCGGCGCACTGCTCGTTGGACAGGTGGCCGGTCTCGCCGCCGACCCTCCGCCGCAGGAAGGCGGGGTACGGGCCGGTGCGGAGCATCTCGACGTCGTGGTTGGACTCAATCCCAAGGATGCGCACGTCGCGCAGCGAGCCAAGCGCCTCCGCGGTGAGGAAGCCCGTGTCCGTGCACCAGCCGATGGCGTCGAGGGCCACGTCCCCGTCGCCTCGCACCTCGACCCTCATCCCAAAGGGGTCGGCCACGTCGTGGCTGGTGGGGAAGAGGGTCACGTGCATGCCGGCCACGTCGACCACGTCGTCGTGCGAGACGAGCGTGAAGGGGACGTCGAGAAGGGCCTTTCCGCCGCCCGCCGTCCCCGCGGTGGCATAGAGCGGGCACTCCATGTGGGAGGCGAGGACGGGGATGCCGCGCACGTGGTCGCCGTGCTCGTGGGTCACGAAGACCGCCTGCACCCGCCCCAGGTCCACGCCCGCATCGTCGGCCCGCCGTCCGAGCTCCCTACGCGAGATGCCGCAGTCGATAAGGATCGCCCCGTCCGGCCCGTCGATCACGGCGGCGTTGCCCGCCGATCCGCTCGCGAGCACGTAGAGATGCATGAGTGGAGTCATGGTCCCCTCCTCGGGCGTTGGCCCGGCATAGACGTACACTCTTCCACAGCCGCCCGCCAGGGGCGGCGGCAACGCAGTAGGGTACACGAAGGGGGCGTGGCAGAGGTGACGAGCGTGATGCGCAGGTATGCGACTTCCGGCGGCCCGTTTGAGCGACCGTCCTCCCGCCGCGACGACGCAATGCGCGCCCCCGTGGTCCTGATGGTCTCGGGTGGTGCAGACTCCACGGCGCTCCTCGTGCTCGCCGCCACGTCCGAGCTGGACATCGACGACGGGCGCGGCGTCGCCCGAATCGCCCGGGAGCGCCTCCACGTGCTGCACGTGAACCACCAGCTGAGGGGGCTGGACGCCCGGGAGGACGAGGAGTTCGTGCGCGACCTCTCCGGTCGCTTTGGCATCCAGTGCGACGTGGTGAGCGTGGACGTGCGCGCGCTGGCGGGCGAGGCGGACGGAAACGTCGAGAACGCCGGCCGCGAGGTGCGGTACAGGGCCGCCAACCGGCTGGCGAACAAGCTCTCGGAGGAGTTTGGCACGCCCCGCTCCGCCGCCCGCATCCTCACGGCGCACACGGCCAACGACCGCGCCGAGACCTTCTTCATGAACGCCATCAGGGGCAGCGGGCCCTCGGGCCTCTCGTCCATACCGCGCCGCCGCAACCGCATCGTGCGGCCCCTGCTCGATCGCACGCACGAGGAGCTGTGCGACCTCCTGCGCATGCGCGGAATCGTGTGGCGCGAGGACGACACCAACGGTGACACGCGCTACCTGCGCGCCTACGTGCGCCACGAGGTCATGCCTGTGGTGGAGAGGCGCAACCCGCGCGTCGTGGCGAGCCTCACGGCAACCTGCGACATCCTGGGCGACGAGGACTCGTACATGACCCAGGTGGCCACGCGGACGTTCCGCGACCTGGTGAGGCGCTCCTCCGACGGCATGGTGGCGCTCGACGCGGCACGGCTTGGTGCCTGCGACGTGGCAATCGCCCGGCGCGTGGTGCGCATGGCGATACTGGGGATCTGCCCGGGCGCGCGCCTCGAGGCCCGGCACGTGGCGCAGGTCCTCTCGCTGGTGGCGAGGGGCAGCGGCTCGGCGAGCACACCCATGGGCTGCGACGCCCGGGTCGAGTACGGCCTCCTGTTCCTCCGCACGGCCGCTCCCGCCGGCTCGGTCGGCCCCGCGTGGCTCGAGATCCCCGGTCGCCTGGAGCTGGGGGATGGCCGTGCCGTCGTCGCCCGCCTCGCCCAGGTTCCCGCCGGCTCCAAGGCCCCGGACGTCGCCCGCGCCCACTCCCGCGAGTGGGGCCGGGCCTCGGTGATGCTCGACGCCGCCTCCTGCGGCGTGGACCCGGTCCACGGCGGGCGCCTGTGGGTCGACGCCCCCGCCCCCGGCGACGTCCTGCGTCCCCTCGGGATGCACGGTCAGTCCAAGAAGCTCTCGGACCTCCTCAACGAGGCGCGCATCCCCGCGGCGGAGAGGGGCGCCGTTCCCGTGCTCCGCACCTCTCCCACCGGCAGGGTGGTATGGGTTGCGGGGGTCCGCCCGGACGAGGGGGCGCGCTGCACCCCGGACACCCGCACCGTCGTGGAGCTCACGCTGCTGGAGCGGCAGGACCCACGTCCGTAGCGCCGGTGAACACTGCGGGTGAAGGTTGCCGCCCCTGGGGGTTTGCGCACTTGGGGCGTAGTACCATGGCATAGCATGTCGCCCCGAGCTCGCGTCCAGAGGCAGCCGCGGGGCGCGCGACGGCAACGCAGAGGAGAAGGGGCAACGCTCATGGCTCAGGAGATCAACGAGGACGTTTCCGAGGTCATTCTGTCCGAGGACGACATCAAGGGAATCGTGTCGCGGCTTGGCGCAGAGATCTCGAGGGACTACGCCGGCAAGAACCCGCTCATCGTGGCGGTGCTGCGCGGCGCCTTCGTCTTCACGGCGGACCTCCTGCGCGCCATCACGGTGCCCTGCGAGGTGGACTTCATGGCCGTGTCGAGCTACGGCGACGGCGTCAAGAGCTCGGGCGTGGTGCGCATCCTCAAGGACCTCAGCACCAAGATCGAGGGACGTGACGTCATCATCGCGGAGGACATCCTCGACTCCGGCCTCACGCTGAGCTACCTGGTCGACATGCTGCGCGGTCGCGGTCCCCGCTCCGTCAAGGTGTGCGCCTTCTCGCTCAAGGACATCCCCAACCACACCCCCGCCATCAAGCCGGACTACCTGGGGACCCACGTGCCCGACGAGTTCATCGTGGGCTACGGCCTCGACTACGCCGAGCACTATCGCAACCTGCCCTACGTGGGCATCCTCAAGCCCGAGGTCTATTCGAGGTAGCGACCTCGCACGGGCCCGTCACGCAAGGAGCTGTTTCGTGGCAGACAACAACAACCCAAATCGCAACGACCTTCTCGGCGGCCCCAAGGGCGACCCCGGAAGGAGGCGCCAGGCGGCCATCGTCACGCTCATCCTGGTTGCCCTCATCGCCTACGGCGTCTACTCCGCCGCCCAGGGCGTCATGGGGTCCGATAGCACCAAGACGCTTGCCACGAGCGACTTCGTGGCTGCCGTCAAGTCGGACGAGGTGAGCGAGGTCACCTACAAGACCTCCGACGGCAGCCTGCGCGGCAAGATGTCGTCCGACGGCACGTCCACGAGCTTCGTGAGCTACTACGTTGGGTCCGACAGCCTGCAGGAGCTCATGGCAAGCCATCCCAAGGTCAAGTTCAACGTGGATACCTCGTCGCCCGACGTGTGGGAGAACGTGCTCGTCTCCATCGTCCCCACCGCCATCGTGGTCATCGCGATGCTCTACTTCATGGGGCAGATGCAGAGCCAGAACGGCCGTGCCATGAACTTTGGCAGGGCCAACAAGGCGCGCACCACCGAGCAGACCCGCCCCAAGGTCAAGTTTGACGACGTTGCCGGCGTGGACGAGGCGGTCGAGGAGCTCAAGGAGATACGCGACTTCCTGCGCGAGCCCGAGCGCTACCACAAGATGGGCGCCAAGATCCCCCGCGGCGTCCTGCTGGTTGGCCCTCCGGGCACCGGCAAGACCCTCATGGCCAAGGCGGTTGCCGGCGAGGCGGGCGTCCCGTTCTTCTCCATCTCCGGATCCGACTTCGTGGAGATGTTCGTCGGCGTGGGCGCGAGCCGCGTGCGCGACCTGTTCAAGCAGGCCAAGGAGGCTGCCCCCTCCATCATCTTCATCGACGAGATCGACGCGGTCGGTCGCCAGCGCGGCGCGGGCCTGGGCGGCGGTCACGACGAGAGGGAGCAGACCCTCAACCAGCTGCTCGTCGAGATGGACGGGTTTGACGACAACAGCTCCGTCATCCTCATCGCCGCGACCAACCGCCCCGACATCCTGGACCCCGCGCTCCTGCGTCCCGGTCGCTTTGACCGCCAGATCACGGTCGACGCCCCCGACGTGAAGGGTCGCGAGAAGATCCTGAGGGTCCACGCCGCCAACAAGCCCCTGGAGCCCGACATCGAGTTTGGCTCGCTCGCCAAGCTCACCCCCGGCTTCACCGGTGCCGACCTGGCCAACCTCATGAACGAGTCGGCGCTGCTCGCCGCCCGCAGGCACAAGGACACCATCGGCATGGGCGAGATCGAGGAGTCCATGGAGCGCGTCATCGCCGGTCCCGAGAAGAAGGGCCGCGTCATGAGCGAGAAGGAGCGTCGCGTCATCGCCTTCCACGAGAGCGGCCACGCCCTTGTCGGCCACGTGCTGGAGAACAGCGACCCGGTGCACAAGATCAGCATCATCAGCCGTGGCCGCGCGCTGGGGTACACCCTGCAGCTCCCCGAGGAGGACCACTTCCTGGAGACGCGCGACTCCATGCTCGACCAGATCGCCGTGCTGCTGGGCGGTCGCACCGCCGAGGAGCTGTTCTGCGAGGACATCACCACCGGCGCGAGCAACGACCTGGAGCGTGCCACCAAGATGGCGCACGAGATGGTCACCCGCTACGGCATGAGCGACGAGCTGGGCACGCAGGTGTTTGGCGACCAAGATCACCAGCCCTTCCTGGGCCGCGACTACACCACGCACCAGAACTACTCGGGCGAGACGGCCAAGAGGATCGACGACGAGGTCGAGCGCATCATGCGTGAGGCCCATGCACGCGCCCGCCAGGTGCTGGGCGACCGCGCGGGACAGATGGCGACCATGGCGAAGGTGCTCCTCGCCCGCGAGACGGTCGAGGGCGAGGTCGTGGACGCCCTGCTCGACGACAAGTGGGACGAGTACGTCCAGAGCCACCCCGAGGCGGCGGTGGAGGGGGCGTAGCCACGTTCCTCTCGCCCGAAGCCTGGGTGATGGTAGCTTCCGCCTGCCGGGGATGGGCCGCTGGGTCCGTCCCCGGTTTCGTTTTGCGCACGCGCGTGACGGCACGTGGCGCGCGAACCTACAATTGCCCCACGGCAGTCTGACCGCAACGACCAACCGGGGGAGAGGGGAGACCCTTCATGTCCATAAACCAGCAGAGCTACGCCTATGGCGCGCAGAAGTCGAGCATCCGCGAGATCGCGGCGTACGGGGCGCGGCGCAAGGCGCAGATCGGCGCCCAGAACGTGTTTGACTTCTCGCTGGGCAACCCCTCCGTCCCCGCACCGGAGGAGGTCCGCGAGTCCATCCAGCGGAACCTCTCCCTCCCCCCGACCGAGCTCCATGGGTACACCCCCGCGGCGGGCTACCCGGCAACGCGCAAGGCGGTCGCGGACTCCCTCAACCGTCGCTTTAGCACGTCGTACGGGCCCGACGAGCTCTACATGACCTGCGGCGCCGCGGCGTCCATCAACATCGTCCTCAACGCGGTGGTCAACCCCGGGGACGAGGTCATCGTGATCTCCCCCTACTTCCCCGAGTACCGGGTGTGGATCGAGAGCGCGGGGGCGACCTGCGTCGAGGTGCCCGCCGACCCCACGACCTTTCAGATTGACCCCGACGCGATCGGAAGGGCGGTGGGAGAGAGGACCAAGGCCCTGATCGTCAACTCGCCCAACAACCCGGTGGGCTCGGTCTACTCGCGGCAGAACCTCAACGACCTCGCCGCCGTCCTGCGCGACCGCGAGACGGCCCTGGGCACGAGCGTGTACCTGATCGCGGACGAGCCCTACCGCGAGATCACCTATGGGGCGGAGGTGCCCTGGGTCCCCGACGTGTACGACCGCACGCTGGTGTGCTACAGCTACTCAAAGTCGCTCAGCCTCCCCGGCGAGCGCATTGGCTGGGTCCTGGTGCCCACCACCAACCCGGACCACGACGAGCTGCTCCCCGCCGTCGCCGGCTCGGGTCGCAAGCTCGGCTTTGTGTGCGCGCCCTCGCTGTTCCAGCGCGTGGTCGCGGACTGCGTGGACGTGCCGAGCAACGTGGAGGCCTACGCCAGCAACCGGGAGGCACTCACGAGCGGACTCTCGAGGCTGGGCTACGAGTACATCGAGCCGCAGGGCGCCTTCTACCTGTGGGTCAAGGCGCTCGAGCCCGATGCCAACGCGTTCTTCCTCAAGGCACGCGAGCAGGAGCTTCTCCCCGTGCCCTCCGACAGCTTTGGCTGCACGGGATGGGTCCGCGTGGGGTACTGCGTGAGCCACGAGACCATCGTGGGCTCCATGCCCGCGTGGGAGCGCCTTGCGGGGGAGTACGCGCGCTAGGCGTGCCGTGCCGGCAAGGTGCGACAATGGCTTCTGGCCTACCGTCTGACCTTTGGAGGGAGAGCGAACGTGCTCCGCAACGCCTGCGACATCCACACCCACACCATCTACTCCCGCCACGCCTACTCCACGATCGAGGAGAACGTGCGCGCCGCCGCCGAGCTGAGGCTCGAGCTGCTGGGATGCACGGAGCACTTCTCGTCGATGCTCCATCCCCCCGTCGCCACCGAGGACGGCCGGCTTGCGTGTGACACGCGAGACTACCAGTACTTCTACAACTTTGGCTGCTGGCCGAGGGTGTGGCACGGCGTGAGGCTGCTCCATGGCTGCGAGGCGGACATCGTCGACCTCGAGGGCAACCTCTTTGGCCACGACGTCGTGGTCGACGAGGGCATCACGGGAGATGCCGAGTCGCCCGCAACGCTCAAGGACCGGGTGTTCTCGCGCTGCGACTACGTCATCGCCAGCGTGCACGGCAGGGACTTCGCGCGCGGGGCGGACCTGTCCGCCACCACCAAGATGTACCTCTCCGCGCTCCAGGACCCCAAGGTGCTGGTGCTGGGCCACCCGGTGCGCGGCAGGGTCCCCTTCGAGCATAGGGAGGTCGTGAGGGCGGCCAGGGACCTCCACAAGCTCATCGAGATCAACGCGCACAGCATCGACGCCGTCATCGGGCGCAAGGACACCATCGACGGCTGCCAGGCGCTTGCCGAGCTGTGCGCCGAGGAGGGCTGCAAGATCGTGGTGAGCAGCGACGCCCACATCAGCTGCGGCGTGGGTGGGTTCGACCCCGCCCTCAGGATGCTCGAGCGCATCCACTTCCCCCAGGCGCTTATCGCCACGCGTGATGCCGAGAGCTTCCTGCGGGCGATGCGCGAGGGTGTTGGCACCACGATCGAGTAGCCTGGTCGCCTCGGGGCGGATGCCGTGATGCCAGGGGAGAGACGCCCCGACACCGGGGCGCCGAGCCTCTCCCCTAGATCGCGAGCGTGAGCTCCACGGGGCAGTGGTCGCTTCCGTAGACGTCGCTCAGGATGCGGGCGTCCCTGACCCTGTCCGCGATGCGGTCGCTCACCAGGAAGTAGTCGATGCGCCAGCCCGTGTTCCGCTCGCGAGAGCGCATGCGGTAGCTCCACCAGCTGTAGGCCCCCTCGAGGGTGGGGTGCAGGGCGCGGAAGGTGTCTGTGAGCCCGGAGTCGAGCAGCTTGGTGAAGCTCTCGCGCTCCTGGTCGCTGAAGCCGGCGTTCTCGTGGTTGGTGTCGGGGTTCTTGAGGTCGATCTCCTCGTGGGCGACGTTGAAGTCGCCGCAGGTCACCACGGGCTTGTCCTGCGAGAGCTCCGACAGGAAGTCGCGGAATCGCTCGTCCCACACCATGCGCTCGTCCAGGCGCAGCAGTCCCTGCTTGGAGTTGGGCGTGTACACGTCCACAAACCACATGGAGGGGAACTCCAGTGCGCAGACGCGGCCCTCGTCGTCCGCGACCGGGGAGCCGATCTGGCGAATCACCTGCAGCGGCTCCTCGCGGCTGAAGACGGCGGTTCCCGAATAGCCCTTTCGCTCGGCGTAGCTCCACGTCTGCACGTAGCCGGGGAGGTCCAGGCTCACCTGGCCCTCCTGCAGCTTGGTCTCTTGTATCGCGAAGACGTCCGCGTCACACTGCCCAAAGATCTCGGTGAAGCTCGGCTCCTTCTTGAGCACAGCCCGGAGGCCGTTCACGTTCCACGAGACGAGGCGCAGCTCGCGTTCCTCTGCCATGTCGGTCCTTTCGCTCGGCGCAGTCCGAGGGGATTGTCGCATACGCCGCGGCAGTGGTCGGGCCTCACTGCGAGATCGTGATGTAGCCCTTGTCCTCCGCCTCGACCTCGCGAAGGACCTTGGGGTCGGGCTTGGGCCCCGCGTCGGGCGCCCCAAAGAGGAACTCCCTCCACCGCGGCAGCTCGCGCATGCCCTGTGCGTGGCCATGGTCGTACGCCTCGTGCAGCTTGCGGGTGTCGGTGGTCCCGCTCGTGAGCGGCATCTCGTCCGGATAGACGATGTAGGCCCTGCCCTCGCGCGCGAGCTCCTCCAGGCGGGTCAGCTCCACGTTGTAGCGCTCCCAGCGGGTCAGGAGGGCGTTTCTCACATAGGGGTTGCCCTTCGAGACTGCCAGCAGCATGCGCCTCTCGGCGCCCGTGGGTGGGAGCTTGCGGTAGCCTCGCGGCCTGGTCGCCACAAAGAAGAACCGCCTGTATCCCGCGTCCTCCGCAAGGTGGAGGGGGATTCCCGCGCCCTGTCCCAGGCCGCCGTCGTACATCACGTGCCCGTCGATCTGTATGGGCTTCATCATGCCGGGGAGGGTCGAGCTGGCGCGGACTGCATGCATCATGGACTCCATGTCGGGCATGTCGTCCTTGGTGAACGTGACCGAGCGCCCCGTGTCGCTCTCAAACGACTGGACCGCAGCCTGCGCCGGGTTGGCGTGGAAGGTCTCCCAGTCAAAGGGCATGAAGCCGTCCTCCACGCATCCCTCGTACAGGTAATCGGCGTTGAAGTAGCGGTCGCCCCGCAGCATCGATCCCAGGCCGTTGATCTGGATGCCCTTGGGCCTCTCCCCCAGGAAGGCGAACCGAGTGCGCCAGAGGTCGCGCGAGAGGTAATCCACGGTGTGGCTGGCTCCGGCGCTGATGCCGCAGACAAAGTCGAAGTAGATGCCCTGCTCCAGGAGGACGCGGGCGAACCCCGCCGTGTAGGCGGCACGATAGCCGCCGCCCTCGAAGACGAGGGCGCAGTCGGTGACGTTGCTCACAAGGGGCTGGGCCTTGGGTTGCTGGGTCATGTGCGCCGCACCTCCCGGTGATAGAGTTGGTCCAAGCAAGCAGTGGAACGGGAGGCCATCATGGCGAAGACGATCACAGACCCCAGCGAGGCGGCCCAGGAGCTCAAGAGTCATGTCGAGCGCGCCAAGAGCGTCGTGTTCTTTGGAGGCGCTGGCGTTTCCACTGCCAGTGGTATTCCCGATTTCCGGAGTCCTAACGGGCTCTATCACCAGCGTGGCTACAAATATCCGCCCGAGACCATGCTGAGCCACAGCTTCTACGAGTCGCACATGGAGGAGTTCTACGACTTCTACCGCCACGTCATGTGCGCCCCCGACGCGCGGCCCAACCAGGCGCATCGCAAGCTCGCCGAGCTCGAGGCCGAGGGAAGGCTCACGGCGGTCATCACGCAGAACATCGACGGGCTGCACCAGGCGGCGGGCTCCAAGAACGTCATCGAGCTGCACGGCTCCACGCATCGCAACATATGCCGCCGTTGCGGCGAGGTGTACTCGCAGGAGTGGATCCTTGCGACCGACGGGATCCCCCACTGCGAGAAGTGCGGGGGCGTGGTGAAGCCTGACGTGGTGCTGTACGAGGAGGCGCTGGACCAGGGCAACATCAGCCGGGCGGTCCGCGCCATCGAGGGGTGCGACATGCTCATCATCGGCGGGACGTCGCTCGTGGTGTACCCCGCGGCGGGTCTCGTCCAGTACTTCCGCGGGAACGACCTCGTCATCTGCAACCTTGAGCCCACGCCGCAGGATGGCATGGCCGACCTCGTGTGCGTGTGCGACATCGCGAAGGCGTTCGAGTTCTGACGTCCCCTCGGGACGCCGGCCGAGCCCCTCTCCGGCAGGCCGATTGGCAGGGAACTCCCCAAGCGAGCGCTCATGTCGGGCTCCCGCCGCCAGGGTGGTCGCTCGCCCGGGCGTCATCCCAGGTGGGCTCCAGCCAACCCCTGGACCGTGGCGGCAAACCCCTGGCGTGAGCACTCACATCGGGAATCCCTTGCCATTGGACCCCGTCCCGGGCCCCGGATGGCAGCAAGCTCCCGACGTGAGTGCTCATTAGTGGCGTCTGCCGCCAGCGTTGGGGCGCCTGGGGCAGGCCCCGGCCCTCCCGCCTGCACCGATGTGGGGCGGCACCCCTCCCTTCGCCAGATGGGTGGGCCGCGAAAGTGCTCACATCGGGCTTCCGCCGCCATGGTTGTAAAACCGATGCGTCAGGAGTCGCTTTCGGCGGGGGAGAATGCCGCGGCGACGATGCGGGCGTCGCGCCGTCCAATTGTGCGGCCGGGGGGAGCGAGGCGTCGTGCCTCTCCCCTTCACGGGCATCTTTCCTCCTAGTCCCTGTTCTCCGCACGACCAGAGCGGGAACCGGATCCACAAAGCGCGGTGCGCAGTGGTACCGCCCGCGCCCCCTTCGACGGATCCGTTGCCCGGGGCTGCCAAACGCCCGGGGCGCCGCGTGGGCGCGCCGGCTCCCAAAGCGACTACAATTGTGAAGACTATCTCGGGGCGCCGCGAGCGCCCCGCTCACTTTGGGGGAGGCACGACCCATGCTTCGACAGGACTACTCCATCTGGCGCTGCGGACGGCACGAGATCTCGCTTGCCCGCCCGCGCGTGATGGGCATCCTCAACGTGACGCCTGACTCCTTCTCGGACGGGGGAGAGCACGATGACCCCAAGGTCGCGGTGGACTACGCCCTGCAGATGCTCGACCAGGGCGCGGACATCATCGACGTGGGTGGCGAGTCGACCCGTCCCGGCCACACGCCCGTCTCCCCCGAGGAGGAGGCAAAGCGCGTGGTCCCGGTCATCAGGGGAATCCTCCAGGCGGCGCCCTCCGCGATCGTCTCCATAGACACGCGCCACCCTGCGGTGGCCCACATGTGCGCTCGCATGGGGGTCTCGATCATCAACGACGTCTCGGGCTTCACGGACCCGGAGATGGTCCGCGTTGCCGCCGAGTCCAACTGCGGCTGCGTGGTCATGCACTGGAACAGGGGAGAGGGGCAGGCGACCAGGAAGTTCGTGCAGCTGGACAGCGCGCGGCCCGCCCGTGCGCCCCAGCGCAGCATCCCCACCAGCACCCGCCGCTTCACGCTGCCGGAGGAGGCGCCCATCATGCGCGACGTGATGGGCTTTCTCGGTGACCAGGCCCGCATCCTCATGCGTGCCGGCGTCAGCCATGACCGCATCTGCATCGACCCCGGCCCCGGCTTTGACAAGACCGCGGACCAGGACGTGGTCATCCAGCGTGCCACCCGCAAGCTCGTCTCGATGGGATATCCCGTGCTCACCGCCGTGTCGCGCAAGCGGTTCGTCGGCGCGGTCTCGGGCATCGCGGTCGCTGCAGACCGTGACCCCGCAACGATGGGAATCTGCCTGTCGGCGATTGAGTCGGGCGCCCGCATCCTGCGCGTTCACGACGTGGCCACCGCCTGCCAGGCAATCGACTCGTACTGGTCGGTTGCGAAGGCGGACCCGCGCCAGGGCTTCGTCTCCATCGGCTCCAACGTGGGGGACCGGCTCGAGAACCTTACCCAGGCGGTCCGCCTGATCAACCAGATTCCCCTCACCTGCGTGGTGCAGGTGAGCCACGCGTACGAGACCGAGCCCGCCTACGGCATCAAGACGTCGGTCGCCAATGCCGTGGTCGAGATCCGCAGCGAGCTTCATCCCATGGTCCTCCTGGACGACCTCATGGACGTGGAGCGCCAGCTCGGTCGCGAGCGCGATCCGGAGCAGGCGGGGCATGGCCCGCGGACCATAGACTGCGACCTGGTCTACGTCGAGGACGAGGAGCACGCCGGTCGCAAGCTCACCCTGCCCCACCCGCATCTGGGCGAGAGGGACTACGTCCTGGTCCCCATGGAGGACCTCATGCACGACCCGGTCAGGTTCCTCATGCACGCCGGGGTGCCCGTCTACGCGCCCGAGGAGCGCGTTGGCCACGTGGTGTCCGAGCTCGGCGTCCTCGACTGGCAGTAGGCGGTCGTGATGGGAGACGTGCAGCTGACGGTGCGGCCCGCGGTGCCCATGGGCTTCCTCGTGGCGGCACCCGCCATCGCCGCGATGGGCGTGGTCGACGCCGCGACGGCATCTGGTTCGGACGAGCTGGGAATCTACTGGCCCCACGACGTCGTGGTGGCTGCCGAGGGCACGCCCGTCTGCGCGGTGTCCGCTCGTGGCGGCTACGACGAACAGGGGGTCTTCGTGCGGATCGACCTCACGCCGGGTGACGGCGCATCGGCCCTGCCCGCGGATGCCGACCTCGAGGAGGCCGTCAGGGCCCGCTTTGACCGGTGGGAGAGGGACGTCTCCAGCGGCCGGTCGGCGGGGGGTGCATGGGCGTCGTTCCTCTCGGACTACTTTGACCGCGAGCCACGCCTGGGGAAGAGGGTCGAGGTCGTCTACCCAAACGGGCGCGTGGCGGCAACGGGCACGTTCGCCGGCCTGGACGTGTGGGGTCGGGCGACGGTCACCCTGGACTCCGGCAGGCAGCTGGAGTTCTCCCCCGAGCAGGCGGGGATTCGACTGGCATGAGCCGTCCGTCTCGCCCTCCTTGTCAGGGGCGGGCGGCGTTTTGGGTGGGAGGCGTGCGATGAGGATTGCCCTGCTTGAGCCGCTGGGGATTCCCAGCCAGATGGTGGAGGAGCTTGCCAGGCCGATTGCCGAGGCCGGGCACGAGTTTGTCTCGTATGACCAGAGGACGACCGACGTCACCGAGCTCACCCGACGCAGCTCCGGCGCGGACGTGGTGATGATCGCCAACACACCGTATCCCGCCGACGTGATTCGCTCGACCGAGTCGCTCAGGATGATCGCCGTCGCCTTCACCGGCATCGACCACGTTGGGCTCGACGCCTGCAGGGAGCGCGGCATCACCGTGTGCAACTGCGCTGGCTACTCCGACACCAGCGTTGCCGAACTGACGCTGGGGCTTGCCATCGACGTCCTCCGCAAGGTCGTCCCCGGGGACGTCGCGGCGCGCACCGGCGGCACCTCTGCGGGGCTGATGGGCAGCGAGATCAGCGGCAAGACCGTGGGCGTGGTGGGGACCGGCCACATCGGCACCCAGGTCGGGCGCCTCTTCGGGGCATTTGGCGCCCGCGTGCTGGGCTACGCCCGCCACGAGAACCCCGAGGCCACCAGGGCGGGCATCGAGTTCGTGCCAAATCTGGACGACCTCCTTGCACGGAGCGATATCGTGACGCTCCACGTGCCCAGCGACGCGAGCACGCGTGGGATGATCGATGCCAGGGGCCTCGAGCTCATGCCCCAGGGGTCCGTCCTCATCAACTGCGCCCGTGGCGCGGTGGTGGACAACGAGGCCCTTGCGAGGGCTCTCGACCAGGGACACCTTGCCGGGGCCGGCGTGGACGTCTTCGACATGGAGCCGCCCCTGCCCGCGGACTACCCGCTCGCCCATGCGAGAAACGTTGTCCTCACGCCTCACGTGGGATTTCTCACCCAGGAGGCGATGCGGCGCCGGGCGAGGATTGAGTTTGACAACGTGACGTCGTGGCTCGAGGGCGAGCCGCGCAACGTCTGCAGCCTGTAGCCTCCCCGTCTACGCGCGGGCGGCGCGCTTCTCCGCGCGGTGCCTCCAGATGAGGTAGACGCCACGGATGGTGAGGTCTGGGTCCAGGGCGTCAAAGAGGTCCGTCGCCTTGGCGATCTCGTGCGAGAGGCCGCCCGTGCCCACGACGGTGCAGTCCGGCTCCCCAAGCTCGTCTCGGATCCTCCTCACGAGCCCCTCCGCCTGCGCCGCCGCGCCAATCACGATTCCCGACTGGACGGCGGACTCGGTCGTGTCGCCCAACGCATGCGCGGGGGCGACGAGGGGCACGCTCGCAAGGCGGGACGCACGGGAGAAGAGCGCCGACGCGGAGAGGAGCAGGCCCGGCATGATTGCGCCTCCCCTAAAGGAGCCGTCGGCATCCACGACGTCGATGTTCGTTGCCGTGCCAAAGTCGACCACGATGACCGGCGCCCCGTACGTCTCCCGCGCCGCCACCGCGTTGGCTATGCGGTCCGCCCCCACCTGGGTCGGGTCGGGCATGCTCACCCTGATGCCGCAGTCCCTGCTGGCGTCGACGAGAAGGACATCGTCCGCGTTGAGGATGTGCCGCATCATGTACAGCCACTCCTGGGTGAGGATGGGCACCACGCTGGCTATGGCAACGTCGGTGACGTCCGAGAGCCTGAGGCCAAACATCATGAAGTAGCCAAACAGGCGCTCGTGCAGCTCGTCGGCCGTGTCGGTCTTGTCGGTGGCCATGCGCCACTGGCGCGCAACCTGGCCCCCGCCGTCAAACAGCCCCAGGGTGGTCTGGGTGTTTCCGACGTCAATGGCAAGCAGCATCGCGTGACCTCCGGGTACGAGCCGACCCCCTCCGGGACGGCAGGGCAGGAAACCACAGTCTACCGCGTGCTGCCGTGGGGCAGGAGAGCGGACGGCCGCATTCGAGTGCACGTTCTCTTCACATCGCCCAGCGGTCGATTTGCTATACTCGCAAAGCTTGACTGTCTCGGCATGGGTCGAGACAACCCCTCGCCTGGTCGGAAACCAGGCCGATCGAAGGAGTCCCATATGAAGCAAGGCATCCATCCAGACTACGTGATGTGCACCGTCCGCTGCACCTGCGGCAACACCTGGGTCACCCGTTCCACCAAGAGCGAGATGACCATCGACCTCTGCGACAAGTGCCACCCGTTCTACACCGGCCAGCAGAAGCTCGTCGACACCGGCGGACGCGTCCAGCGCTTCTCCGACAAGTTTGGTGGCGCCGCCCAGGCCCAGCTCGCCAAGGCCAAGGCTGCCAAGGAGGCCAAGGCCAAGAAGGCTGCCGAGGAGGAGGCCGCCCGCAAGGCTGCCGCCGAGGCAAAGGCTGCCGCCAAGGCAAAGCGTGCCGCCGAGTACGCCAAGAAGGCCGAGGCCGAGGCTGCAAAGAAGGCCGCCGAGGAGGCCGCTGAGGCCGAGACCGCCGAGGCCACCGTTGCCGAGGCCGCTCCCGCCGAGGAGACCCCCGCGGAGTAGCGTCGCGGCGATTGCAACGCGCGCAATGGCGAGGGCCGTCCGGATTCGTCCGGGCGGCCCTCTTCCTGTTCCATGGCAGATGCCTGGGGGAGACGCACGTGGCCTCTCGGCAGTGAGCTACACCAGGGGCAGGCTCGCGTCGAGCCCGCTCGTTCCCATGGGGCCGGGCGTGACCGTCCCCTGGCCGTTGCGAAGCATCTCCTGCAGGCGTCCCTCCGCCTCCTGCGGCGTCTCGTAGCTGTAGGTGCAGTCGCATTCCGTTACGACGATGTCAGCCGCCTTGTTGCGGAGCGCGGTCCTGGCGAGCGCGTCGTAGCTACCGTCAGCCCGCGCCCGCCTCGCGACCTCCGCCAGCTGCGCCGGCGGGACCCCGAGCAGCCGCGGCCACTCCCCCTCGCTCGCGGAGAGTCCCCTCTCCCGTGCGTAGGCGTCTAGGGCGGCCCCCTGGGTCGCCGCCTCGCGCGCCTGGCTGGCCAGGCTCCTCTCCAGGTCCTCCCGTGAGGTCCCGGTCTGCTCGCAGAACCCCTTCACCGTGAGTCCGCTCTGCGCCAGGTCCTGTTCGAGCCCTGCGCGCATGCCCTGGCGCATCTCGTCAACCACCTGCTCGGGGACCTCCTGCTGAAGTCGGGAGGCAAGCTCGGCAAGGCAGAGCGCCCCCTTCTGGCGATCTGCGTCGCGCATGTTGGACGCCAGGATGTCGTTCCTCACATCCGCGCGCAGCTCGTCGAGGCCTCGCACGCCAAAGGCCTGACGCACCCAGTCGGTGTCCGAGAGCCGGGACTCGTCCGCCCCCGCCTGCTGCGCCATGGAGGAGAGTGCCAGGTCAACCTGGGTGTCCGTGACGCAGGGGACGCGTACCTTCACCTTCACGGGCTCGTAGCTCGAGAGCGTGTACAGGGGCTCCTCCACCGCCCTGCGCGCCCGCTCCATCGCAGAGCGGACGACGGCGTCGACCTCCTCCTCAGAAAGGGTGGGCCTGCTGCCTGCAAAGTGCTTTCCTGCGGCCATGGCCGCTCCTCTCCGTTCCCACGGGCGCATCCGCCCGACGTTTGGTCTTCCCTAGGGTAGCGCCAACCCACCTCCACTCCGCCGTCACCCCTACCGCGCCTCGGCGTGCGACTGATACAATCACGTGGTCGCACGAAAGGAACAGCCATGACTGCCCAGCGCATACCCTCCTCCACGGACGTCCTCGTCATAGGTGCCGGACCGGCAGGAATCTTCACCGCCCTCGGGCTCATCCGATCCCACTTCGCGGGCTCCATCACCATGGTGGAGAAGGGCCTTCCCATCGAGCGCCGGAGCTGCCCCAAGGAGCGCCTGGGCCATTGCGCGGACTGCAAGCCATGCCGCATCACCACGGGCTTCTCGGGCGCCGGCGCGTTCTCGGATGGAAAGCTCTCGCTGTCGTGCCATGTTGGGGGAGACCTGCCCGAGCTAATAGGGGAGGGGCTCGCACAGTCCACCATCGAGCGCGTCGACCAGATGTACCTCGACTTTGGGGCCGACCCGCACGTGGAGGGGCTGGGGCATCCAAGGGAGGTCGCGGACATCCGCCGCCGGGCCATCCAGGCGGGCCTCAAGCTCGTGGACTGCCCCATCCGCCACCTTGGGACCGAGCGGGCCCAGGAGATCTACGCCACCATCGAGCGCGCCCTCCTGGACGCGGGCGTCAACATCCTCTTCGAGCACGAGTGCGTGGAGGTGCTCGTCGAGGGCGGCGTGTGCCGCGGGGCCATGGTGCGCCCGACGGCAGGGGGTGACGCCGTCGCCATTCGCGCGGCGCAGACCGTGGTCGCCACCGGCCGCCGTGGGGCGAGCTGGTTTGACGACATGTGCGAGCGCCACGGGATCAGTCACTCTGCCGGCCCATGCGACCTGGGCGTTCGCGTCGAGGTCCGCAACGAGGTCATGGAGAACGTCAACAACGTCCTCTACGAGAGCAAGCTCGTGGGATACCCCAACCCCTTCCGCAACAAGGTGCGCACCTTCTGCCAGAACCCCGGCGGCTTCGTGAGCCAGGAGAACTACGACGGCGGCCTGGCCGTCGTGAACGGACACAGCTACAAGGAGCGCAAGAGCGACAACACCAACCTCGCGGTCTTGTGCACGTTCAACTTCCGCGAGCCCTTTGACCAGCCCATCCTCTACGCGCAGATGGTAGGGCGCCTGTGCAACATGCTCGGCGCGGGCCACATCCTGGTCCAGCGCTTTGGCGACATCCTGGACGGCAAGCGAACCTGGCCGCGCGAGCTCTCGCGCTCCAACCTCGTGCCCACCATCCCCGACGCGGAGGCGGGCGACATCACCGCGGCCATCCCGTACCGGGCGATGATCGAGATCGTCAACTTCATCAAGGCCGTCGATCAGGTGGTCCCGGGCTTCGCCGCCGAGGAGACGCTCCTCTACGCGCCCGAGCTCAAGTTCTACAGCAACAAGGTCAGCATGGACGAGAACCTCGACACCAACGTTGCGGGACTCCACTGCCTGGGCGACTCGAGCGGCTGGACGCGCGGCCTCATGATGTCCAGCGTCATGGGCCTCCTCATGGGGGAGGGGTTGGCGTCACGGTAGGTCGGCCGTCTCTCGCGACTCGCTCACACGAGCCTTACAAAAGTTCGCGCTCGCGACTCCGCGTCCGTACGACTGTATTAAACTAATTAGTACAGTTAGAACGGATAAGTGGGGGAGGCGTGCATGATCCAGATAAGCTACCGAGACGCACGTCCCATCTACGAGCAGGTCAGGGACTCGTATCAGCAGCAGATTCTGGCGGGGGTCCTCTCTCCCGGGGACAAGCTCCCCAGCGTGAGGGAGCTCTCCTCCGCGCTTGCCATCAACCCAAACACCATCCAGAGGGCGTACCGAGAGCTGGAGCAGGGCGGATACATCTGCTCCGTGCGGGGGAAGGGCAGCTTCGTGGCAAACGCCGCCCATGCGGCGGACGTGCGCCGGAAGGAGCTCCTCCAAAGGTTCGACGAGGTGACGGGCGAGCTGATGGCCCTTGGCTGCACGGAAGAGGAGCTGCGGGAGAGGATCGGGGGAGGTGCCGACCGTGCGAGCGGCGATTGAGGTACGGAAGCTCCGCAAGGAGTTCGATGACGTGGCGGCGCTCGACTGCGTCAACCTCACGGTTCCCGAGGGGGCGGTCTACGGCCTGGTCGGACCAAACGGTGCGGGGAAGTCGACGCTCATGGGTCACCTCACTGGGGCCCTGCGTCCAACCGAGGGGACGGTGAGCGTCCTGGGCGAGCCGGTGTGGGAGAACCCCGCCATCAAGGCGCGCATCGGCAGCGTCCCCAGCGACCCGTTCTTCTTCTCGACGGAGAGCATTCGCGGGATGGCGCAGTTCTACTACGACGTCTTCCCCGGCTTCGACCTCGCGCGCTTCGAGGCCGTGGGCAAGAGCTTCGACCTCGACCGCAAGCGCCCTCTCCGCAAGTTCAGCAAGGGGATGAGGAAGCAGGCGGCGTTCTGGCTCACGCTCTCGCTCAAGCCCGACGTCCTGCTCCTCGACGAACCCATGGACGGCCTCGACCCGCTGGTGCGCAAGCGCATGTGGCGCCTCGTGCTGGACGACGTGGCGGAGCGCAACACGACCGTGCTTGTGAGCAGCCACAACCTGCGCGAGCTCGAGGGGATCTGCGACCATATGGGCATCCTGCGCCAGGGGACCATGCTCAGGGAGTACGACCTCACCCGCGCGAGCGACGGCCTGGTTAAGGTCCAGGTCGTGCTGCCCGAGGGCGCGGAGCTTCCGCGTGGCCTCTGGGTTGCCAACCGGGTTGCCAGCGGTCGCATGCAGACCCTGATAGTTCACGGCGACGTGGGGCATGTGCGCGAGGTCCTCTCGACGGCGCATCCCGTCTACATGGAGACCGTTCCCCTGTCCCTCGAGGAGCTCTTCCTCTACGAGTTGGGAGGTGCGGACGATGAGCTCAAGGACCTCGTCCTCTAGCATCGGCATCTTCAGGGACGCCTGCCTGAGGCGCGCCCATGTTGCATTGGCATACCTGGTCATCTGGCTGGTTCCGCTCCTCTCGCTGCTGTATCGCGGCAGGGCGATGGCAGACGGCGGCATGGAGGCGGGAGGCCAGCAGCTCCTTGCGTTCTCGTCCGTTCTCGGCGTGCTCCTCACCCTCGTCGCCTCCTACGCGGCGGTCCTGCGCAACCTCAACTTCGCCTTCGACCGCGTTGCCGCTCCCTTCTACGGCTCGCTTCCCGTCAGGCGCAGGCCGCTCTTCCACTCGCTGTTCCTGGCCTCGCTCGTGCCGCTCATCCTGGCAAACCTCGTCCTCGCCCTGCTCCTCCTGGTGCTGGGCGGAATGGCGGGCATCGGTCCCATGGACGTGCTGGTGTGGTTTGCCGAGCAGGGGCTCATGTGCATCACGTTCTGTGGCATCGCGTCGCTTTGCATGGTGGTGTCTGGACGGGCGTCGGTCGCGACGATCCTGTTCTGCATGGTCAATGGATACGTTGTGGTGGTCCAATGGGGCGTCCAGCAGGTCGTCTCACTCTTGGCGCCGAGCGTCCACAACGGGTCGTCCCCGTCGCTCGCCTGGGCCTCCCCGGCGGTCTACCTCGTCAAGAGCCTGAGCGCCTTCCAGAACGGCAGGGTCCCATGGCTGGCGCTTGTGGCGTACGCCCTCGTGGGCGTTGCCTGCATGGTGGTTGCCGCGGAGCTGTCCGCGCGACGCGACCTCGAGAGGGCGGGGGACGCCTTCGCGTTCCGTCCCGTCCACGAGGTGGCGAGCGTCCTGTTTGCCCTTGCGGCCGGCCTGGGCGTGTCTCTGACCGTCCTCGCGCTGTTCGCCGACTCCGTCTCGGGGAATCCACTCGCGGTGGGGACGGTGGTGGTCGCGAGCTGCGCGCTGGTGTTCTGCGTCGCAGAGGCTGGCGTGGGCGGCGGTGTCTCGGCGCTCCGGCGCAGGAAGGCCGGCCTCGTCGTTACGGTTGCAATCAGCGTGGCGTTTGCCGTGTGCTGTGCCACCGACGCGATGGGTGTGGTGAGGTACGTTCCCTCGGTGGACGACGTCAAGAGCGTGTCGGTTTCCAACCCCAACCTCACGTTCGAGTCACGTGAGGGCATCAGCCAGGTGGTGGGCCTTCACAAGTCCCTTGTCGCGGGTGGTGCCACCAACCTGGCGAACGGCTCGGCCACGGACGATTCAGCCGAGTACAACACGGTGGACATCACGTACACCCTCAAGGACGGCACCCTCATCAGCCGGGAGTACACGATCGACCTCTCGTCCAAGAGCCTGTCGGACACGGGCTCCACGGGAAGTGCCTTCAAGGCGTTCCTCCAGAGCGAGGCGGCAACCGATGCCACGTGCTCCATGCTCCAGCGCTCCCTGGTCAAGGATACGAGCGCCACGGACGTGAGCCTTGACTACTGCCCATCGCCAGACGCGACCACCTGGCACAGCGAGTCCATCGCCGGAACGGACTACAAGGCACTCGAGGCGGTTCTCGAGCAGGACGTCAGGGCGCATGGGGCGTATGCCGCCTCGTACATGCAGGGGACGTACGACACGGCGCTCGCGGCGTCCCTCTCGGTGGGGGCGGTGGCACCCGGGTCCAACGACTACCAGGTCCTCACCTTCACCCTGAGCGAGAGGTACACGCCCAAGACCGTCGAGTGGCTCAAGCAGCACTGCCAGGTCTCGTTCATCAAGGCAAGCGAGGCGAGCTAGTCGGGCCCAGGCGGGCGTCGTGCGGGCGGCATGCGGTGTTGCTTCCGTGTGCCGCCCGTGCCGTGCGCGGCCGCAACCCCGCCGCCTGACTACGAATACCCCCTTGGTGGTAGACTTTCCCATGCTGAACACCTATGCCGCGTCACCGCACAGCGCCGCGGCCGCATCAAGGAGACCCACATGCGAGACAAGCTCGAGAAGCTCATCGCGGCGTACGAGGAGCTTGAGAAGAAGATGCTGGACCCGTCCGTCGTGTCGGATCCCAAGGAATACGCCAGGATCGCAAAGGAGCATGCCAACCAGGCCGACCTCGTCGCCAAGGCGCGGGAGTACGTCCAGGCGCTCGACGACATCGATGCCGCCAAGGAGATGATGCACGAGACCTCCGATCCCGAGGAGAAGGAGATGCTCCAGGAGGACATCTCCTCCAACGAGGAGAAGCTCCCCTCGCTCGAGGACGAGATCAAGATCATGCTCATCCCCGGTGACCCCAACGACGAGAAGAACACCATCGTCGAGATCCGTGCCGGCGTCGGCGGCGACGAGGCGGCCATCTTCGCGGGCGACCTCTATGCCATGTACGAGCGCTTTGCCCAGACGCGCGGCTGGAAGACCGAGGTCCTCTCCAGCAGCCCCGGCGAGGCGGGCGGCTTCAAGACGATCGAGTTCAAGGTCACGGGTGACAAGGTCTACTCGGTCATGAAGTACGAGAGCGGCGTGCACCGCGTGCAGCGCATCCCCAAGACCGAGAGCCAGGGTCGCATCCAGACCTCCACGGCGACGGTGGCGGTGCTTCCCGAGGCGGAGGACATCGACATCAAGATCAACCCAGAGGACCTGAGGATCGACACCTACTGCTCCTCGGGCCCCGGAGGCCAGGGCGTCAACACCACCTACTCGGCGGTGCGCATCACTCACCTGCCCACCAACACGGTGGTCCAGTCGCAGGACCAGCGCTCCCAGATACAGAACCGCGCGGTCTGCATGGAGATGCTGCGCGCGAGGCTCTACCAGATGGAGCTGGAGAGGCAGCAGGCGGAGCAGGGAGCCGAGCGCATGAGCCAGATTGGCCACGGCAACCGCTCCGAGAAGATTCGCACCTACAACCAGCCCCAGGACCGCGTGACCGACCACCGCATCGGCTTCAACTCCACGTACAACGGCGTCCTGCTGGGAGACCAGCTGGGCTCCGTCATCGAGGCCCTTGCCGCGGCCGACAGGGCCGAGAAGCTCGCGGAAACCGTGTGAGGCTAGGCGACGATGCCGTCGCGGCGTCGGCCCTGGGCCGGCGCCGCTTTTTAGTTGGGGCCTGTGCCCCGGAGGGGAGTGAGCGTGGCGGAGACCTGGACCGTCGGCAAGATGCTCAAGTGGACCGAGGGCTACCTAAAGCGCAAGGGTGACGAGCGCCCGCGCCTCTCGGCCGAGTGGCTGCTGTGCAACGTCACGGGCCTCTCGCGGGTGCAGGTCTACATGGACTTCGACCGCCCGATGGTGCGCGACGAGCTCGACCGCATGCACCAGGCGGTCGTCAGGCGTGGCAGGGGTGAGCCCCTCCAGTACGTGACGGGCGAGATGCCCTTCCGCCACATCGTGCTTCGCTGCGAGGAGGGTGTCCTAATCCCCCGGCCCGAGACCGAGATCCTGGTCGACGCCGCGCTCGAGGGCGTAGACCAGGCGCCGATGACCTTCCCGCCGGTCATGGGGGAGGAGCCAAGCCGCGAGTCCTCCGAGGGGGATGACGCTGACGGCGGGGACGCAGGCGCGGAAGACGGGTCTGCGGCCGACAACGGCGGCGAGGATGGGGGAGAGGTGCGCGGCGAGCCGGTCCAGGTCCTTCCCGCCGGCTGTCGCGTCCTCGAGGTGGGCACCGGCACGGGGTGCATCGCGCTCTCCATTGCCGGCGAGCGACCGGGCACGCGCGTCGTGGCAACGGACCTCTCGCCCAAGGCGATCGCCCTCGCCACGCGCAACCGGGACGCCCTCTCGCTCCAGGACGCGGTCGCCATAGTGGAGTGCGACCTGGCGTCGGGCGTGGACCAGGGGCTCATGGGCACGTTCTCGGTGCTGGTCTCCAACCCCCCGTACATCCCCTCCAAGGTCCTCGCGAACGAGGTCCCCTCCGAGGTGCGCGACCACGAGCCCGCGCTTGCGCTCGACGGCGGGGAGGACGGGCTCGACGTGTTCAGGAGGCTCCTCGAGCTCGCCCCCAGGGCGCTCGCCCCGGGCGGGATGTTCTGCGTCGAGCTGTACGAGGGGGCACTCGATGCCGCTGCGACGCTGGCTCGCGGGACGGGGGAGTGGGAGTCCGTCGAGATCCGCGAGGACCTGACCCACAGGCCCCGCGTGCTCGTCTGCAGGCTCGCCCGCCGGGATTCCTAGCAGGGTTCTGCACTTGGAGGTTGCCATGGGTAAGGTCATGAGGGTGGACCAGCAGCATCCCGGCGACGGGTGCGTCGCGCGGGTCAGCGAGGTGCTTGCGGGCGGAGGCGTCGTCGTCATGCCCACGGACTCCGTGTACGGCATCGGATGCGCGGCTCTCCCCGGCAACCCCGGCCTTGGGAGGATCTTCGACATCAAGCGGCGCGAGCGCACCCAGACGCTTCCGTGGCTCGTCGCCGACGGGGACGACCTCCTCCGCTACGGTCGCGACGTCCCCGAGTGGGCGTCCCGCCTCGCGCGCGAGTTCTGGCCGGGCGCCCTCACCCTCGTCGTGCATGCGTCGCGCGAGGTTCCAGGGGAGTACCTGCGGCCTGGCGACGGGACCATCGCGCTCAGGCTCCCGGACTCCAACCTCGTGCGCCAGGTTGCGCGGAGGGTTGGCGTACCCCTCGCCACCACGAGCGCGAACACGCATGGCGCGCCGTCCGCCACGAGCGGGATGGCGGTCGAGAGCCGCCTCGTCGAGCTCTCGGACCTCACCCTCGATGGCGGCCCGGCCCCCATCGCGGTTGCCTCCACGATCGTCTCGTGCCTCGGGGACGCCCCCGAGGTGCTCCGCGAGGGCGCCATTCCCGCCAGGCGCATAGCCGAGGTCGCCGGCCGCTAGGACGGCCGCCTTCCCCTCTCGCCATGGGGTCGCGCGGCGCCCGTGGAGGTGTTGCGAGCGCCCGTCCCCCGCGCGTCTCTCCCCGACGGAAGCGGACCCTCCGCGCTGTATCCTAGGCCTGCGGGCTTGCCCCGCGGAGTCGCACGAGGGACGCAAACAGAAGGGGGCTCCCGCATGAGGATTGCCATTGCATCGGACCACGCCGGATACGACCAGAAGCCGGGGATGGTCAAATACCTGGAGTTGCTCGGCCACGAGGTCATCGACCTCGGGCCCATGAGCGCCGAGCGCTGCGACTACCCGGACTTCGCAGACAAGGTCGCACGCTGCGTCGCGCGCGGGGATGCGGACAGGGGCGTCCTGATCTGCGGGACCGGCATCGGGATGGCGCTCACTGCCGACAAGGTGCCCGGAATCCGCGCCGCGGTGATCCAGACCCCGCAGTTCGCCGAGCTGTTCCGCGAGCACAATAACGGAAACGTCCTGTGCATCAGCGGCAGGTTCACCCCGTTCGAGACCAACAGGCAGATCGTGGACGAGTTCCTCACGACCGAGTTTGCCGGCGGCCGCCACACCGGTCGCGTGGAGAAGATCATGCGAGAGGACGATCCCTCGTTCGGGGGCGTCCCCGCCGACTTCGGGATGGAAGGGTAGGGAGCCGGATGGCCGACACGATTCCCACGCTCAGGCGACAGGACCCGGAGCTCGCATCCCTCATCGAGGAGGAGCTGGGGAGGCAGCGCGACTCCATCGAGCTCATCGCATCGGAGAACTTCGTCTCTCCTGCGGTCATGGAGGCGGTGGGTACCGTCCTCACCAACAAGTACGCGGAGGGCCTCCCCGGGAAGCGCTACTACGGTGGGTGCTGGGCGGTCGACAAGGTCGAGGACCTTGCCCGCGAGCGCGTGAAGGCGCTCTTTGGGGCGCAGTACGCCAACGTGCAGCCGCACTCCGGGGCGCAGGCAAACTATGCCGTCGAGACCGCGTTCGCCAAGCCTGGCGACACGATCATGGGGATGGACCTCAGCAATGGGGGCCACCTCACCCACGGCTCCCACGCCAACTTCTCGGGGAAGCTGTTCGACGTGGTGAGCTACGGGCTCGACCCCAAGACCGAGCGGATCGACTTCGAGGACGTCGCGGCGAAGGCCGAGCAGTGCAAGCCCAAGATCATCATCGCGGGGGCAAGCGCCTACCCGCGCACCATCGACTTCGAGCGCTTTGCCCAGATCGCGCACGACAACGGCGCGATCCTCATGGTGGACATGGCCCACATCGCCGGCATCGTGGCCGCCGGGCTCCATCCCAGCCCCGTTCCGGTTGCGGACGTGGTCACCTCCACCACGCACAAGACCCTGCGCGGCACGCGCGGCGGCATCATCCTGTGGAACGACCCCGACTACACCAAACGCATCAACTCCTCGGTGTTCCCCGGGACTCAGGGAGGCCCGCTCGAGCACGTCATCGCTGGCAAGGCAGTGGCGTTTGGCGAGGCGCTCAAGCCGGAGTTCAAGACCTACATCCAGGGCGTGCTCGTCAACGCCAAGGCCCTTGGCCGCGGCATGCAGGCAAAGGGGCTGCGGCTCGTGACCGGTGGCACCGACAACCACCTCCTGCTCGTTGACCTCACGCCCGCGAAGTCCGTCACCGGGCGCGATGCCGAGCAGGCGCTCGAGTCGGTGGGCATCACGGTGAACAAGAACACCATTCCCGGAGAGCAGAGGTCCCCGTTCGTGACGAGCGGCATCCGCGTCGGCTCCGCCGCGATCACCACCCGCGGCTTTGGTGAGGCGGAGTGCGAGCGCGTCGGCGAGCTCATAGGAGAGACCGTGTTCGCCCTCGAGGAGGGGGAGCCCGAGAGGCTCGATGGGGTGCGCGCCGAGGTCGCGTCCATGCTCGCGAGTCACCCCCTGTACCCCAATCTGGACTAACATCCCAAGGCGACAGAGGACGGGCGTCTCGTCGGGCGCCCCTTACGTCTTGGCGTCGAGCAGAGAGAGGCACCCATGGCAGAGTTCGACCAGAGCAGGTTCACCGTCGTCGACCACCCGCTCGTGCAGCACAAGCTGCACATCCTGAGGGACAAGGAGACCAGCACCAAGCAGTTCCGCGAGCTCGTGACCGAGCTCGCCATCTTCGAGGGCTACGAGGCGATGCGTGACTTCCCCCTCGAGGACGTCGAGGTCGAAACGCCCCTCGAGAAGACGGTCTGCAAGAGGATCGCTGGCAAGAAGGTTGCCATCATCCCCATCCTCAGGGCAGGCTTGGGCATGGTGGACGGCATCCTCACGCTGGTGCCCTCCGCGCGCGTTGGGCACGTGGGCATGTACCGCGATCCCGAGACGCACGAGCCGCACCAGTACTACTGCAAGTTCCCCGCCGACGTGGACAAGCGCACCTGCCTCGTGGTCGACCCCATGCTCGCGACGGGAGGATCGCTCACCGCTGCGATCCAGTTCCTCCGCGAGGCGGGGGTCAAGGACATCCGCGCCCTCACCATCGTCTCGGCACCCGAGGGGGTCAAGGCGGTCCTTGACTTCGACCCCGAGGTCAGGCTGTTCACCTGCGCGCTCGACCGCGAGCTCAACTCCGACGCCTACATCCTCCCCGGCCTGGGCGATGCGGGCGACAGGATCTACGGCACGAAGTAAGCCCGCCCTTCCAAAATCTCACCCAACGGAAGGGATTGTGTCGGTTAGTTGTTAATCGTCTTTTTAAAACGCATTTAAAAAAGCTCGCTTCCTGAACTTGGGCTAATACCAGCGGTTTTACGGCCCCGCCACTGACTTCCTCATCGGTGGCGGGGCCGTTTGCCAATCCGAGTTATGGCTTTTCTCCGCAAATACGGCTAAGATTCACTCCGCCTGCAGTGAGTTACTCCTCAAAGGGGGCCTGGCTTGGGGGAGACGATGACGGTGCTTGCGGGGGTCGCATGCGGCCTCGTTGGGTGCATACCGCCAGCGGTCTTGTTTGAGCGTGCCCTCAAAAGGGGTAAAAATGCCGGTGTGAGCGTGGGCGTCGGGCTGGCGTCCATTCTCATCTCGTTCGTTGCTCTGTCGGCGATGATCTTCGCCGTGTACGTGAGGGAAAGTGGGGCGACCCTGCGCTTTGGGTGCGCCCTCGTGGTCACATTCCTCGCATTTTGGGGAGTGGAGTCGCTAAGGGCCTGGCGGGCCGCCAACAGCGGGAGCCAGGCCGGAGGGAAGGACGAACAGTGAACGCGCTTTCTAAGCTGCCCGAGGCCATGGACGAGCTGCTCGATGGCTTCATGACGCACGCGGTGGTCGGCAACACCACGGTTGGCCTGACCCAGTACATCTTCTGGATGTTCGTGGCGCTCGCCCTCTTCGTCGTAGCCATCCTCGTCTTCAAGAAGAAGCAGGCGCAGAGCCTCGTTCCGCACGGCTTCTTCGTCAACGGCATGGAGTATGTGGTCGAGTTCGTGCGCGACGACATGTGCAAGTCCATCCTCGGTGACACGTGGAAGAAGCACTTCCCCTTCATCGCCGCGCTCTTCTTCTTCATCCTCTTCAATAACATCGTGGGCATCATCCCGGGGTGCCACCCCGGCACCGGCACCATGGGCGTGACCGCGGCCCTCGCCCTGTGCTCGTTCGTCTACTTCATCGTGGTCGGCTGCAAGCGCATGGGTGTAATCGGGTACCTCAAGAGCCTGGCCCCCAAGGGTCTTCCCGGGCCCATGGCCGCCATGGTCTGGGTCATCGAGCTCTTCTCCACGTTCCTGCGCCTCATCACGCTGGCCGTCCGACTCTTCTGCAACATGTTCGCCGGCCACGTCGTCATGGGGACCTTCGCAATCCTGGCGTCGCTCTTCTTCGAGCCCCTGCTCCAGGGCTTCTCCGCTGCCGCCCTCGGCAGTGCGGCGGGCTCCGTGTTCTGGGTTCTCATCCTGATCATCATCTACCTGGTCGAGATCCTGGTCGCCGTGATCCAGGCATACGTCTTCACGCTCCTCTCGGCCGTCTACATCCAGCTCGTCGAGCAGGAGGAGTAGGCACGGGATTTCACCATCGGCTTCATGCGAGCCCCACGCTCGCTTGGGCATAGTTTGAAAGCTTGGAAATCGTCCTTGTGACGAACAACAAAGGAGGAATCGTGGGAGTCATCGGTTATGGTCTCGGCGTTATCGGCGCGGGTATCGGCATCGGTCTGGCGGCTTACGGCGCGACCACGTCCATGGCCCGTCAGCCTGAGGTCCAGGGTCGTCTGTTCACGGTCTTCATCCTGGGCTCCGCATTCGTCGAGGCACTCGCCCTCATCGGCTTCGTCGTGACGCTGATCGCTTCCTAACGGGTGCGATACCCTCACGACGTACACCGAGTTGGAGGCAATATGAACAGGAACACTAAGGAGCTTGGCGACAAGCTGGCCGCCGGAGTCGCGGCCGTTGGGGCGGGCCTCGCTGTTCCGTCCCAGGCGCTGGCGTCATCCATCAGTGGCCCGGACATCCTGCTGCCCAAGCCCGCGGAGTTCTTCCCGGCGCTCATCGCTTTCCTCGTCATCTGGCTGGTCATGGCAAAGGTCGCGTGGCCCTCGATCCTGGGGATGATGGACAAGCGCCAGCAGAAGATCCAGGATGACCTCGACAGCGCCGCCAAGGAGAAGGCAAAGGCCACCGAGAGCGCCCGCGCCTACGAGGAGAGGATCGCCGAGGCCAACCGCGAGGCGGAGGAGATCATCTCCAACGCCAAGAAGGAGGCCGAGGAGGAGCGTTCGCAGATTCTCGCCAAGGCCCAGCACGAGGCAAGCGCCATCGTCGTCAAGGCGCATGGCGCGGTTGAGTCCGAGCGCAAGAAGGCGATGATCGAGCTCTCCAGCTCCGTCGTCGACCTCTCGGTCGAGATCGCAAGCAAGATCATTGGCAACGACCTGAGCGAGGACGAGCAGCGCAAGCTGGCCGAGAAGTACCTCGCGGAAGTGAGCGCACCCGATGAGCAATAAGCGTAGCGAAGACGAAAAGGTCGAAGCCTACGCTCGCGCCCTCATTGAGGCTGGACGTGCCGAGGGCAGGGCCAACGCTGACCTTGTCCAATGGGAGCATGCACGCAAGTTCTCACCCGAGGTCCTCGAGACGCTCAGCGCAATGCAGGCGAGCGACGACCTCGACCTCGTTACCAAGGTTGCCAGCGAGTACAAGTCAATCCTTGACAGCGAGGACAAGACGGTCTCCGTCACGGTGACCACGTCCGTGCCCATGGACGACCATCTGCGCGCAAAGGTGAGGGAGAGGGCCGAGAAGCAACTCAAGGCCCCCGTCTACCTCGTCGAGCGCGTCGATCCCAGCATCCTCGGGGGCATAGTCATCGAGGCACGCGGAAAGCGCTTCGACGCCTCCATCAAGGCGCAGCTCTCCAACATCCGCAAGACCCTCGGTTCGACCTTCGTCGGAAGTGATAAGTGACATGACAGAGAAGATCAGCTCGACAGAGATCATGGACTCGCTGCGCAGCCAGCTGTCCAAGATCAATGCCACGGTTGACCAGCAGGAGGCATCGGTCGTCACCGCCGTGGGCGACGGTATCGCCCACGTCTCTGGCCTCAGGACCGCGATGGCCGGCGAGCTGCTTGAGTTCACGAGCTCCAGCAGCGGCCGAACGGTCTATGGCCTTGCCCAGAACCTGGACGAGGACGAGGTCGGTGCGGTGCTCTTTGGTGATGTCGACATCATCAAGGAGGGCGACGAGTGCCGCACCACGGGGCGCGTCATGGACATCCCCGTGGGGCATGCCATGCTCGGTCGCGTGGTCAACCCGCTTGGTCAGCCCATCGACGGCCTTGGCGCAATCGACACCACGCACCGTCGCCCCATCGAGTTCAAGGCCCCCGGCATCATGGAGCGTCAGCCGGTCTGCCAGCCCGTCCAGACGGGCCTCATGGCCATCGATGCCATGGTCCCCATTGGTCGTGGGCAGCGCGAGCTCATCATCGGCGACCGCAAGACGGGTAAGACGGCCATCGCCATCGACACCATCGTCAACCAGCGCGACACCGACATCATCTGCATCTACGTGGCAATCGGCCAGAAGGCATCCACTGTAGCGGGCATCAGGGAGTCCCTTGCCAAGCAGGGCGTCCTGGACAAGACGGTCATCGTCTCCGCCACCGCAGCCGATTCCGCACCCATGCAGTACATCGCGCCCATGGCCGGCGCCGCGATCGGCGAGTACTTCATGTACAACGACGAGAACGGCAATCCCGCTGACGCCGAGCACCCCGGCGGCCACGTGCTCGTGGTGTACGACGACCTCTCCAAGCAGGCCGTCGCCTATCGTCAGATGTCGCTTACGCTTCATCGTCCGCCCGGACGCGAGGCATATCCCGGCGACATCTTCTATCTGCACTCTCGCCTTCTGGAGCGTGCGTGCAAGCTGTCTGACGCCAACGGCGGTGGCTCCCTCACCGCACTCCCGATCATCGAGACCCAGGAGGGCGACGTCTCGGCCTATATTCCGACCAACGTCATCTCCATCACCGATGGCCAGATTTACCTGCAGACCAACCTGTTCTTCCAGGGACAGCGCCCTGCAGTGGACGTTGGCATTTCGGTGTCCCGAGTCGGTGGCGACGCTCAGCTCAAGTCGATGAAGCAGGTTGCCGGTACGCTCCGCCTCGACCTGGCGAGCTATAGCGAGAAGCAGGCCTTCGCGCAGTTTGGCTCCGACCTCGATGCGGCGACGCAGTATCAGCTCAACCATGGCGCCCATATGATGGAGCTCCTCAAGCAGGGCCGTTACTCGGCTCTCGACGTGGCGGACCAGGTCATTGCGATCTTCGCCGCCAAGGAGAACTTCATCGACGACATCGACCTCAACCACGTCACGCTCTTCCGTGACAAGCTCGCCAAGTACATGCAGGACAAGCATCCCTCCTGCCGCGAGCTCGTCCGCCAGGGCAAGATCGACGACGCACTCGCCGAGAGGCTCAAGGGTCACATCGCTCACTTCAAGGAGCAGTTCCTCCTGCAGCACCCCAACAAGGCCAAGCAGGATGACGTGGAGCAGAACGCGGAGCCCGTGGTCGTTGCCGAGGACGAGGACGCAGGAAAGGCCCAGGAGTAGCACACCATGGCGAACCTTCGCGAAATATCGAGGCGAATGGGCTCCATCCGGAGTACCATGCAGATCACGCGCACCATGGAGATGATCTCCACCGCCCGCATTCAGAAGGCTCTGAAGCGGGCGGAGGAGGCCACGGCCTACAAGGACGCTATCACCAACATGCTCTCGAACGTCGCTGGCTCTGCGCCGAACTCGTCGCAGCCCCTGCTGACCGTTCACCAACAGGAGAAGTGCGTCTTGTTCATCATCGTCGCCTCGGATCGTGGGCTTGCGGGAGGGTTCAACATCCTCCAGCAGCGCTATGTCGAGCACCAGATGAACGAGCTCGCGTCGCGCGGGATCAAGTCCCAGGTCATCACCTGTGGGCGCAAGCCGACGGAGTACTTCACGTATCGCAAGGTGAAGCCCGTCCTCTCCTTTGTTGGCATCTCCTCTGAGCCCACGATGGACGAGGCGGATCGAATCGCGACGTATGCCATGTCCGGGTACGAGTCGGGCGAGATTGATCGCGTCGAGATTCTCTACTGGCACGCGAAGAACCGCGTTGAGCAGACGCAGGTGACGGAGCGGCTGCTCCCCATCTCGCAGGAGCGTCTGATGATGCCCAACAAGCCCCGCAATCCCGAGGCTATGTCCGAGATCGGGCAGACCTACGCCCACAACTACGAGTTCGAGCCTTCCGCGTCCGAGGTCCTGGGCTATCTGATGCCCGCATACTTCAGGACGGTCATCTATCATGCGCTCCTCGACTCCGCTGCGGCGGAGCACGGGGCAAGGCGACGTGCGATGAAGTCCGCCTCGGACAACGCGGAGTCGGTCCTCGAGACACTCAACCGCACGTACAACCGCGAGCGTCAGGGTGCCATCACCACCGAGCTCAACGAGATCATCGGCGGCGCTTCCGCATTGGAGGACAAGTAATGTCAGAAACCAAAGAGCAGGCGCGTACCCCCCTTGAGGAGGCCGCCTACAAGCAGTTGAACAGGAGCGTGGGCCAGGGCACCATCGTCCGGGTCGTCGGCCCCGTCGTGGACGTCAAGTTCGACGACAAGGTACCGGCGATCTACACGGCGCTCAAGGTCGACGACGACACCCCCGTCGGCAGGGTCAGCACCGTCCTCGAGGTGGAGTCCCAGCTCCCCGGTGGCGTCGTCCGCACCGTCGCCATGTCCTCGACCGACGGCCTGCAGCGCGGGCTCAAGGTGAGGGACACCGGGCATCCCATGATGATGCCCGTCGGCCCCTCCACGCTCGGTCGAGTTTGGAACGTCATGGGCGAGCCGGTCGACGGGGGAGAGGTTCCCGACGACGTCGAGTACTACCCCATCCACCATCCCGCACCCGCGTTCGAAGAGCTCACCACGCAGACCGAGATCTTCGAGACGGGCATCAAATCCATCGACCTCCTGGAGCCGTACGTTCGTGGCGGCAAGACTGGCCTCCTCGGGGGCGCCGGTGTCGGCAAGACCGTCCTGATCCAGGAGCTTATCAACAACCTGGCACAGGAGCACGGCGGCACCTCGGTGTTCACGGGCGTCGGCGAGCGCACGCGCGAGGGCACCGACCTGTATCTCGAGATGAGCGAATCTGGTGTAATCAACAAGACCTGTCTCGTCTACGGCCAGATGAACGAGCCGCCGGGAGCCCGTCTTCGCGTCGGCCTTGCGGGCCTCACCACCGCGGAGTACTTCCGCGACCAGGGACAGGACGTCCTTCTCTTCATCGATAACATCTTCCGCTTCTCGCAGGCCGGCTCCGAGGTCTCGGCACTGCTGGGCCGGATGCCCTCTGCTGTCGGCTACCAGCCCACGCTTGCGACCGAGATGGGCGACCTCCAGGAGCGCATCACCTCGACGAAGGAGGGCTCCATCACCTCCGTCCAGGCGGTCTACGTCCCGGCCGACGACCTGACCGACCCTGCCCCCGCGACGACCTTCACGCACCTGGATGCAACCACGGTCCTCTCGCGCGCAATCTCGTCGCTGGGAATCTATCCGGCCGTCGACCCGCTCGCCAGCTCGAGCTCCGCCCTCGACCCCTCGATTGTTGGCGAGGAGCACTATCGCGTCGCCATGGCCGTTCAGGAGATCCTGCAGGAGTACTCCGACCTCCAGGACATCATCGCGATTCTGGGCATGGACGAGCTCTCCGAGGAGCAGCAGCTCACCGTTGCCCGTGCCCGTAAGATTCAGCAGTTCCTCTCGCAGAACTTCCACGTTGCGCAGAAGTTCACCGGCGTTCCCGGCGTGTACGTCACCGTCGAGGATACCGTCCGTTCCTTCGCCGCTATCGTGGACGGCAAGTGCGACGACATCCCCGAGCAGGCGTTCCGCTACGCGGGCACCATCGACGACGTCATCGCACGCGCCCGCAAGATGAAGGACGAAGCGAAGGACAGCGAGTAGGGAAGGTCAGATGGCAGAGCTCAACTGTCAGTTCGTGCGTCCGGACAGGCTCCTCTACGAGGGGCCTGTCAAGAGCCTCGTCTTGGTCACGCACAGTGGCGAGCTTGGCGTGTGGCCTGGCCATGCGCCGGAGATCTGCTCCCTGGGCGATGGGGTCGTGCGGCTCCATATGCTCGACAAGGATGGTGGCGATACCCGCAAGGTCGTGATCTCGGGTGGGTATGCCGAGATTAACGAGCGGGGCGTCATCATCCTTGCCGACCACGCCCGCGAGACCAACGACATCGAGCCCGACGTGGTTCGTCAGACGCGCGAGGCCGCCTTTGATGCCCGGGACAAGATTCCCGAGGGCGATCACAGGCGCACGTACTACGACAACAAGATCAACTGGTGTAATCTCCTGCTCAAGACGGCTGCCGAGAATGGGCAGGCGTAGTTCTCGGGAGGATTGAGTGGAAGTAATTCGGGTTGAGGGCGGGTTTCCCGTCGAGGGCGAGGTCACGGTAGAGGGCGCGAAGAACTCCGCCCTCAAGCTCATGGCGGCGACGATCATGGCGCCAGGAGTCACGACGCTCACCAACGTGCCTAACATCTCTGACGTTCATGTCATGGGAAAGGTGCTCAAGTACCTTGGTGCAAAAATCGACGTGACCAACGAGCATGAGCTAGTCATTGACACGTCCCAGGTCACCAAGTGGAAGACGCCCTATCACCTCGTCGCGCAGATGCGCGCCTCGACAGCCGTCCTCGGCCCGCTGCTCTCCCGCTTTGGCAAGGCTGTCGTAGCCATGCCCGGCGGTTGCAACATCGGCGCCCGCAAGATCGACATGCACATCCTCGGGCTCGAGGCCCTGGGCGTCAACTTCCAGATAGACCATGGCAACATCCATGCAACCAGCCCCAATGGACTCAAGGGAAACACGGTCACACTCGAGTTCGCGAGCGTGGGCGCGACGGAGAACCTCATGATGGCCTCCGTCCATGCTGATGGCATCACTACCATCGACAACGCCGCGAGGGAGCCCGAGATCGTGGACCTTGCCAACATGCTCAACGAGATGGGGGCAAAGATCCGGGGTGCCGGCTCGCCCGTCATCGAGGTCGAGGGGGTAAAGGAGGAGCTCCACCCCGTGACGCATCGCGTTGTGGGCGACCGCATCGAGGCGGGAACGTTCCTCGCGATGGCGGGCATCTGTGGAAGGCCCGTCACGGTTAAGGGCTTTGAGCCGGTGCACCTTGGCCTGGTACTGAAGAAGTTCGAGAGCATGGGGCTTTCCGTGGAGCGCGGCGCGCATCGGTGCACGGCCTGGCGAGAGGGCCCGATCAGGTCTATCGACATCCAGACCCTTCCGTTCCCCGGCTTTCCAACCGACATGCAGGCGCAGACCATGTGCCTGCTGGCCTTGGGCGATGGCAGCTGCGTCATCACCGAGAACGTCTTCGAGAACCGCTTCATGTTCGCCAGCGAGCTCCAACGCATGGGTGCGGATATCCGAATCGAGGGACACCACGCCATCGTGCACGGTGTGCCTGGCTTCTCGGGGGCAGAGGTCAAAGCGCCGGATCTCCGCGGCGGCGCGGCGCTGGTCATGGCTGGCCTCGTTGCCGATGGCTACACCACGGTCTCCCAGATTCACCACATCGACCGTGGGTACGAGAGGTTTGTCCCCAAGCTCCAGTCGCTTGGCGCGCACGTGGAGAGGCTCGAGGTGCCGGATCCGGAGGAGCCCTAGTCCCTCTCGCCCCATGAAGCTACTGTGAAGTGCATGGCCCCCCATGCCCGACGAACGGGCTGGGGGGCCGTTTGCCGTCTGGGAGAATGAAAAATAATCGAACGTCGCCATCCGTCTATAGAATGGGGCGTGCGGGTCGCGCGGGGGCTTGGGTATAACCCCACGCGAACGAGTCCCCGAGGACCGGAGGAGGGAACGCATGCCCAGAACTCAGGGCGAGAAGCCCGAGCACAACCTTTCGATGGCGAACGAGGACTATCTCGAATCCATCTACAGGATCATGGAGGAGACCGGCGAGAGCGACGGCATCAAGTCGGTGACCGTGGCGGAGCAGCTCAACGTATCGAAGGCGAGCGTCAACAAGGCCATTGCCAACCTCAAGGAGGCGGGGTACGTGGAGCAGAACCGCTATGGGCGTGTTCAGCTGACCCCCTCTGGGCGGTCTTACGCGCGCCACGTGTGGCGTTGCCACCGCATGCTCAGGTCCTTCCTGGAGCGCGACCTTGGCGTCGAGCACGACGTGGCGGATGCGGAGGCGTGCCAGATGGAGCACGCCCTCTCGCTCGACACGCAAAACCGGTGGCTTGAGTACCTTGAGGCACAGGGAATCAACGTCGAGGAGTAGGGCTCCTCGATTATCTGAAGAATTCAGAGCGACAGAAAGGACTGCCCATGAAAGCCATCATCCCCGCCGCAGGACTTGGAACAAGGTTTCTTCCTGCGACCAAGGGCACCCCAAAGGAGCTTCTCCCCGTGCTGTCCAAGCCGGTCATCCAGTATGTCGTGGAGGAGGCGCTCGAGCCCGAGGAGGTCGATGGCGTCATCGTCGTGAACTCTCCGGAGAAGCCTCAGATCGAGTCCTACTTCCATGTGGATGGCGGCTTCGAGGAGACCCTGCGCGCCAGGGGTAAGGAGAAGGAGGCCGACGAGATCCATGCGGCAGGTTCCCTGCCCGTCAGCTTCTGCTACCAGCGCGAGGCAAAGGGCTTGGGCCATGCGGTCCTCTGCGCCAGCAGGATGCTCAGGGGAGACGAGCCGTTCTTCGTTCTCCTCGGCGATTACTTTGTGCCAGACCGTCAGATGTGCGTGAAGATGGCAGAGGTCTCGAAGATGCACGGCGGTGCCTCGGTCATCGCCGTTGCTCCGGTTCCCGAGGACCAGGTCAGCCGCTACGGCATCATTGCGGGCGAGTCCGTTGGGTCCCTGGGCGACAGGAACGCCACTGGGGAGAAGGAGGGGGCGGTCTGGAAGGTGACTGGCCTCGTCGAGAAGCCGGCCCCGGAGGATGCCCCCTCTCACCTCTTCATCGTCGGGCGCTATCTCCTCTCCCCGAGGGTCATGGAGCTTCTCGCCACTCAGGGTCCCGGTGCCGGCGGAGAGATCCAGCTGACCGACGCGATGCAGCGCCTTCTTGCGGAGGAGGAGATGTATGCACTGGTCGTTGACCCGGCGGAGGGCTGCGACACGGGCACTCCCGCGGCATGGGCGGCTACGAACGCAAGGATGGCCCTTGCCGACCCCGACTCGAGGGACCTCTTCCTCGAGGCGCTCGGAAACAAGGCGATAGAGCAGCTTCGCTAAGTCCCGGAGGGCAGATGCGCATCATCCACTTCGGCACAAATGGGTGGCGTGAACGCGTGGGCGACGGCTTTGACGAGGAGTCGGTCGCGCGTCTCGCCTCGTCGTTTGGGCTCGTTTGGGGCTCTCGCCACGAAGGGGCCAGGGTGCTTGTGGGGTATGACACCCGCGAGGACGGGCGCTCGTTCGCCTGTGTCGTCGCGGGCGTCGTCGCGGGCTTTGGCCTGGACGTGCGTCTGAGTAACGTGCCGTGCCCGCTGCCGGCGCTCGAGTGGGCGGTTGCAAACGATGCGTCATGCTGTGGCGGGGTCATGGTTACGGCATCTGATGCTCCCTGCGACTACAACGGGATCCTTGCCCGGGGCGAGGATGGCGGCGCCATCTCGGAGGCGTTTGCAAACGAGATAGACCGGGGGATTTCGGCGGAGGCGCCAACCGACAGGGTGGCGTTCACGGAGGTGGACTTCGTCTCCCCGTACTATCGGGCGCTCGTGGGCGAGGTTGACGGCGGGTTGATTTCCAGCGTCACCCCCAGCGTTGTGGTCGACGCCATGTTTGGCCCCGCGCGAGGGGGGTTTGCGTCCGCCCTGCGCAAGCTGGGGTGCAAGGTGACTGAGATCCACTCGTCCGACAGGCCCAACTTCGAGGGGATTCATCCCCGCGTGACCGAGCCATGGGTCGACGACTGCGAACGAGCGGTCCTGCAAAGTGGGGCGGACCTCGGGATTGCCATCGACGGCGATTGCGCCCGTTCTGCGGTCGTCGACGGGGGAGGGAGGCTCGTCTCGCCTCACGACACGATTCCCCTCATCATGCGACACGTGGTGCTGGAAAGGGGGGCGTCAGGGCGCGTGGTGATGACCATGGCCAGCTCCTCGAGGGTGAGTCGAGAGGCGGAGAGGCTCGGGTTGGAATGTACCTCCGTACCCGTTGGCTTCCAGCGCCTCTATGCGGAGGCGAAGGTCGGAGACGTCCTCATGGCAAGTGACGAGAATGGAGGAATATGTTTTCCGACCCACCTCATGGAACGGGATGGCCTGCTCGTCGCGCTTCTCGCCATCGAGGCGGCCTGCGCAAGCGGCAAGGGAATTCGTGGCCTTGTTGATCAGATCGCAAGCGAGAACGGCCACATGGATTACGCAAGGAAGGACCTGCGCCTGGAGCCTGCCCTGGTTCAGAGCTTTAGAAACGTTCTTCCGGGGCTCAACCCCAGGGAGGTGGCGGGAAGGGCGCCTAAGACCATCAGCCATGCGGATGGGCTGAAGCTTGGCTTCGAAGATGACTCTTGGGTCATGCTCCGACCCTCAAGGGCGCAGTCCGTCGTCAGGGCATATGCCGAAGCTCCAACTCCGGAGCAAAGGGATGGACTGCTCGATGCGGTGTGCTCCTTGGCACTTTCCGATAGATAGCCGTTAGCCGGAAGATGGCCGCCGTTGGGCGGCCATCTTTTAATTACAAAGAAAGGGGCAGATAAAGAGAGGGGTACAAAAGGATATGGAACAATTGGACGGGGCTCAAGGAGTGCCGAGTTGTGTGCGTCCCGTGGAGGCGCGCCTTCCCGGCCCCGCGGGGCGGCCCGCCGCGTATAGTTGTTCCTCGCGCCGCACGGGGGCCTCGGGCCCGGCGGGCGGCGGCGAACCTTGAGAACCGGATACT
>Ga0214929_100083_pt1 | contig 62218 bp, 53 predicted proteins | sample Stichaenrichm17X_FD_168613 | JGI IMG/M metagenome (GOLD analysis project Ga0214929, IMG submission 168613) | Xylose enriched microbial communities from anaerobic bioreactor in Madison, Wisconsin, United States - 17X | ecosystem: Engineered > Bioreactor > Anaerobic > Unclassified | place: USA... | reverse complement strand
GGACAGCTGATCTATGCAATATTATACTCAAGTGATACAGAAGAATATATTTAAAATATTTTAATCTATATCACTGCAACTTTTCATGAAAGATCTGTTTTTACAGAAAAAAATTCATACTCTCCAGTGGCAACATTCATAGTTTTTCCTTTTTATTTTTTTATGACTAATTTTTTGTTAATTTTGACAAGTTGGTCGATAACTTCTTTTTGCTCTAATATTACATTGTTCTGCTCGGATAACGAATTTTTTAAAACTGATATGGTATTATTCTGATCATCTATCGTTTTCTTCTGTGTTTCAGTCTGAGTAAGAAGATAATCGGTATATTGCTTCAGAAACGGATCTTGCGTCATTCCGGTGATGTACTGATCTGCAATGGTGGAGTAGATGCTGGACCTTTTGGCATATCTCCACCATATATCTTCGATTTCGTAATGAATGGAGTTCGTAGTCCACGGTTTATAGCTGCTGGAAAAATGGAGGATAGAGGCCTTTTCAGCATCGGTTTCCTTAGCTCCATCGTTAAAGGCCAGGAGGGTGAAGAGATTGTATTTTTCCCAGTCGATATATTTTACCTTTCCAAAAAATACGTAATTTAATATGTCCTGGTCAAAGGCAGGCATCTCAAAATTCCAGTCATTCAATGCATTTACATATGTATTTAGGGAAATGTTATTTTGTTTCATCCAATCGATGTTATAGAGAAGAACGCCGGCATTGAAATAGAACGGTTCGCTGCCTGCGAGTTTTCCAAACATCTCCCTTTGCTTAGGTGAATCGAGCTGCTCTAAAGTAGTTCCGTAGCCATTTCTATCGTATGCACCAGCCAGTGCGGAACCATTTAACACCATGTTATAGAGTTCGGAGATGTCTTTATTTACGATAATATCGACATCCAGATATAGTATCCGATTTACTGTGTCGGGCAGTAGATAGGTGAGCATCAGCCTGAAATATGTTTCAATAGACCACATGTTATTGACAGGGACTTTTTCTGAGAAAACCTGTCTGTTTATTTTTAGCGGGATAATATTGATATCATAGTTTTTTAGTGATTCTTCTATAAAATCTATGTCTTTATCTGTAAGTTCGCAGTGGAGCAGGTATGCATCGATATGCACTGGGTTATTGATGCAGAGTGATGTCAGCATGACTATGGTATAATTTACGTATTTTCTGTTTAATGCTGTGGCGATGTTCATACTGATTAACTCCTCGTTATTTTTTTGAAGGCTGTGTTCGCATCAGATAAATAGCTGTCATTTATATAATCGGAGACGTAGAAGATTTTAATAATGGGGATTTCAGCTATATTAGTGGCAAACATCATAAAAATCTTGTTTTTCATATGAGTTTCCTTAATTAAATGTTGGCTTTGTACTAATTCATGCAGTAGTCTATGAAAATTATTATCATACTTTTCAGGCATAAATGCAATTTTTTTATGCAGTTGGACTGAACGAAGTGAATAGAGTATAATGTCTATGTTGTCTCTATTTCTGTTATGTAAATCTACTAGATGGTATGAATATGAACGAAAATAAAGAAGAAAAAATTAAATTTTCGATAATAGTTCCTGCTCATAGTGAAAATGAAATATTGCGGCGTTGCTTAAATAGTCTGGTTAGTCAGGACTATGAAAATATTGAGATACTTGTAGTCGTAAATGCAGCGACACAGGGAACTAAAGATGTCGCTTTTAAAGCATCAAAAGAATACTCAAATATTAAAGTATTTTATACTGACGAACCCGGTCTTTCTAATGCGCGAAACATAGGACTTGACAATGCCAAAGGAGATATTATCGGATTCTGTGATGCAGATGACTGGTACCAGCCGGGCATAGTAAAAAACGTGGCAGATGTATTCGAAAACGAGCATTGTGATATTGCTATCTGTGGATTTAATACAGTCGGAGATAAGGGGGAAATAATAGAGACAAGATTAGCAGGGCAGGATTTCATTCTGTCTGATGAAGAATACCTGATCGGAATACTGACGAATTTTAATATAATGGGATTTGCGTGGAATAAATTCATTAGTAGTAGATTGATTAAAGATATTCGTTTTAACAAGAAACTTAAACTGATGGAAGACGCTGAGTTTAACATACATGTCATAAAGAACTCAGAAATTTTTAATAATGATTTGAAGATCAATTATATAAATACGATTGGAAATGCATATTATCAAAATCCCAATAGTGCAACACACAATGTATTAGATCATTCGGATCATGGCAAGCTTGGATATATCGCAGATTTAGATACGATAGAAAACGAGTTTACTCTTTCTGAAAAAGAGAAAGACGCTTTAAATGTTGCAAAGATAAGAGATACTTTTGGAATCCTGGTATTATATTATAAATATGGGATGCTCCATGAACCTCAATTTAAGGACATCATAGATAATTCAAGGCAGAATTTTTTAAAAAGTGCTCATTCTATGTACGCCTTTAGCGGTGCTGATGATGACGAAAAGCAGAGTACCTTTATTTTAGCGAATGCAATTATTGAAGCAGAAGCTGAAAAGAAGAACAAAGGGAAGGATGACAAGCCAAAATTTTCTATTATTGTCCCCGCTCATAATGAAGATGAGATGCTGTTGCAATCTATTAACAGTATTGAGAATCAGGATTATGAAAATCTGGAAATTATTGTTGTGGTTAATGCGGCAACGCAGGGAACTAAGGATGCTGCTAAAAAAGCATCGGAAGAATTTCATAATATTAAAATTTTTAATATCGATGAGCCGGGGGTATCAAATGCGAGAAATACAGGTCTTGAAAACGCCACAGGTGACATAATTGGCTTCTGTGATGCTGATGATTGGTATGAACCAGGCATTATCAATAAGGTGTCACAAGTATTTCAGAATGAAAAAAGTGATATTGTAATTTGCGGTTATAGTTTTGCAGGCGCTGAGGGTGAAAAAAAAGATATGCAGGAAGGACAAGATATCGAACTTTCCGAGGAAGACTATTTCACAAGAGTATTGACTGACAATAATATCGCTGGAGTTGTATGGAACAAGTTTTTTAATAGCAATTTAGTAGAAAATATTATGTTTGACGATAAACTTAAGGTAGGGGAAGACATAGAATTTTGCCTTCATATTGTCAAGAATAATAAAAAGCTGAAAATCAATTATATTAATCAGATTGGATATGCCTATTACCAAAATCCTAATAGTATATCTCATAATATGTTGGAAAATTCCGAACATGGCAGACTTGGAGGCTTGATTTCTTTAGATACTATAGAAAATGAATGTGAACTCTCCGAAAAAGAAAAAATTGCCATGGGAGTAGTGAGAGTAAGAGTGACTTTAGGGCCTCTGCTGAAATGTTTAAACAATGAAATGTATAATGAACAGAAGTATAAAGCAGTCATTGAAAATGCCAGGGAGGAATTCTTAAAAAACGCTAAGTATGTCTATATGTCTGGTTATTTTAGTGATGATGAAAAGATGAATATTTTTATATTAGCAAATAAACTCAGTACTGAATGGAAATAAACACGAGAACACAGATACTGGCATTTGCTTTAATAATACATTTTTACTAATACGAGGAGACCTTTATGACTGAATGGAAAAATGAACAGGAAGCCAGAGAGCAGATAAAAGCCCTTGTCGGAGATTATTATCATCAGTTTAAGAGACAAGAGACAGATCACAGTGATTTTAAACCGGGTGACCGCATCTCATATGCTTCAAGAGTTTATGATGAGAAGGAGATGCAGAGCCTGACAGACGCTATGCTCGATTTCTGGCTTACGACTGGAAGGTTTGCAAATGAATTTGAGAGGGATTTTGCAAAGTGGATCGGTGTAAAGTATGCATCCCTTGTAAACTCTGGATCTTCGGCTAATCTGATTGCTTTCAGCGCATTGACTGCACCGGAACTCGGTGACAGACAGATAAAACGTGGCGATGAAGTGATTACAGTAGCTTGTGGCTTTCCAACGACCATTAATCCGATACTGCAGTATGGTGCTGTTCCAGTATTTGTGGATGTAACTGTCCCTCAGTACAATATCGATGTATCTAAGCTCGAGGCAGCTTATACTCCGGGAAAGACAAAGGCGGTAATGATCGCACATACTCTTGGTAATCCATTTGATTTGGCAGCTGTTAAATCATTCTGTGATGAGCATAATCTCTGGCTTGTAGAGGATAATTGTGATGCTCTCGGATCACAATATACGATTGATGGCGTTACAAAGTATACAGGAACCTGGGGAGATATTGGAACCAGTTCTTTCTATCCGCCACATCATATGACAATGGGAGAAGGAGGATGTGTCTACACTGATAACCCAATTTTGAACAGGCTTATTCTTTCTTATCGTGACTGGGGACGTGACTGTTATTGTCCGTCAGGAAGAGATAATACCTGTGGGCATAGATTCGATGGTGACTATGGCGAACTGCCACATGGCTACGATCATAAATATGTTTATAGTCACTTTGGCTACAATCTGAAAGTCACTGATCTTCAGGCGGCTATTGGAGTGGAGCAGTTAAAGAAGTTCCCTTCATTTATAGAAAGAAGACGTCATAACTGGGACAGACTCCATAAAGCGCTTGAAGGAATTTCAGAAAAAATTATACTTCCTGAACCAGCCGAGGGCTCAAGGCCATCCTGGTTTGGATTTCTTATCTCTGTAAGACCTGAATCAGGTTTAAGCAGGAATGATGTAACTAGATATATAGAAGACCATAATATTCAGACCAGATTACTTTTCTCTGGAAATATGACAAAACACCCTTGCTTTGATCAGATCAGAGGAACAGATGCTTATCGTATAGCTGGTGAGCTGACAAATACAGACTTTATAGTTAATAATACTTTCTGGGTTGGAGTGTACCCTGGAATGACAGATGCTATGATAGATTATATGGCGCAGATTATTACGGAAGCAGTAAATCGTTGATTAGATTTTTAATGAGAGCAGCAAATTTTAACTAATGAAAAAATGTAATACAGTTGAGGAACTTCAGGAGGCAGCACTAAAAATCAGGCAAAATCTTCTGAAACTCTGTCATAAAGAAAATATTCATATCGGTGGAGACCTTTCCATTACTGATGTCATGACTGTCCTCTGGCAGTATCAGATGAATTATTATCCGAATGACATTCACAATGAAAATAGAGACAGATTTATTCTTTCAAAAGGCCACGCCTCAGCAGTTACAAGCTTCAACCAGGCTGCTATCGGATGCTTTTCATCAGATGATGTGATAAATGAATACGCCACCGATGGCGGAAGATTTTCGATGCATTCCTGCAATCTGGTAAATCCTTATGTCGAAGTTTCAACTGGATCATTGGGACATGGATTTCCTATAGCCTGTGGAATCGCTCAGGCACTTCGCCTTAAGAACAATACGACGAGTCGTGTTTATGTTGTCATGGGAGATGGAGAGCAGTGTGAAGGCTCCATTTGGGAGGCTGCAACAAACGCAGCAAAACAAAGACTTGGGAATCTGGTTTCCATGGTCGACAACAATGGCCTCGAGGCAGACGGAGCTTTAAAAGATGTTGCAGGAATTTCATCACTTGCAGATAGATACAGGGTCTGTGGGTGGAATGTTGTCGAGCTGAATGGAAATGATATCGTAGAAATAAAGAATGCATTTGATAATCTCCCAGCTGCAACAAGCAGTATCCCAACAGTTTTTATCTGTCATACGACAAAGGGAAAAGGAGTCTCCTTTATGGAGAATCAGGCTCGCTGGCATGCGGGAAAGCTGGATGATGAACAGTATAAAAAAGCTGTTGAGTCTTTGCAGAATGAATATGGAGTCGAAAGCATTAAAAAATGATAAATATAGATCGTACTTCTAAAAACCTTCTCCGAGATGTGGTGGGGGATATTACTACGTCTATAGGAGAAGAAAATGATAAGGTCGCCGTGGTCAATGCTGATCTGATGGGAACCTGCAGGATGCGTTCGTTTAATAAGAAGTTTCCAGACAGATGCTTCAATGTAGGAATCGCAGAGCAGCAGATGGTAAGCTTCGCTGCGGGCCTGGCACATGAAGGATTTATCCCATTCGCATTTACAATGGCTCCATTTATCTCAATGAGAGCATGTGAGTCTGTCAGAGATGATGTTGCTTATGCAAATGCTAATGTCCGCCTGATGGGAACCTATGCTGGTGTTTCAGGTGGAATATCCGGAGCAACACATTGGAGTGTTGAGGATGTCGGCATCATGACAAGTATTCCAAATATAACGGTTATTGAAATATCGGATCCGACCGAGGCAGATCAGCTGCTTCGCCAAAGTCTTGATCAGAACGGTCCTTTTTATTTTAGATACGGGATTATCCCTGTTCCGTCAATTTATAAGAAGAATTATCATTTTGAAATTGGCAGAGCAGAAGTGTTGAATAAAGGAAATGATGGAGCGTTTATCGTTTCCGGAGTAACGGTGCCATATGCCATAGAAGCATCAAATCGGATTGAAGAGAAAACTGGCAGGCATATAATGGTAATCGATATGCATACGATAAAGCCAATTGACCGTGATGCTGTAATGTTGGCAGCGGAAACAGGAAATATCGTGTGTGCCGAGGATCATAATATTTACGGTGGACTTGGCAGTCAGGTTGCAATGGTGCTTGCTGAGGAGGGTCTCGCAGTGCATTTTAAAAATATAGGTGTTCCGGATAGATTTGTAGCAATGGCTCATGCACCTTACCTTTATCATGAGTTTGGCTATGATGCCGAAGGACTGGAAGCTGCAATGATGTCAATGATTTCAGAGGATAAATGAATATGAAAAGAGCCATTATAACAGGACCTACAGGAGAGATAGGAACTGCGCTGACAAAAGAAATGGTTTCACATGGTATAGAGGTTCTATTAATAACAAATCCTAACTCCAGACGGAATGCCACAATAATTGATGATCCGCTTGTATCAACGCTTCCGTGTTCACTCGAAGATTATGCTTCGCTTCAGAATACATCGAAGAAAAAATATGATGTTTTCTATCATCTTGCCTGGTCGGGGGCAATGGGGTCCGGGAGAAATGATATTCACCTTCAGGAGAAAAATTTGAGAGGCGCCATAGATGCAGTTGAACTGGCCAAAAAATTTGGATGCAGCAGATTTGTCGGAGTTGGATCTCAAGCAGAGTATGGCAGGGTTGAAGGAAAGTTGACACCAGATACACCGGTTCATCCTGAAAATGGTTACGGTTATGCTAAATTGTGCGCAGGTGAAATGACAAAGGATTTGGCTCACCAAAATGAAATGGAACATTGTTGGATTAGAGTATTAAGTGTATATGGTCCGAATGATAATCCGAACAGCATGGTAATGTCTACCATTACTAAACTTCAGAATGGTGAAGTACCTGAGTTTACGCCTGGCGAACAGAAATGGGATTATCTTTACAGTAGTGATGCAGCCAGTGCATTAAGAATTGTTGGAGAGCATGGAAAAGATGGTGAAATTTATATTCTTGGAAGCGGAGAAGTTCATCCACTAAAGGAATATATTGAGACAATAAGAGATGTTGTCGCACCACAAAGTGAGCTTGGTATTGGAAAAATTCCATATGCTCCTAAACAGGTAATGTTTTTGTGTGCGGATACGACAGAGTTAAACAAATTAGGATGGAAAGCTAAAGTTTCGTTTAGAGAAGGGATTGAGAATATTATCATGAACATTAATAGAAAAGAAATTGTGTGGGGGGGATAATTAAATGCGATTATAAAAAGGCTGCAGCATATTATTTTATAAATACAATGGAGGATTGCTATGCAGCGTAATCCTCTTGATAATAAAATAATATATAAAGATTGTGAAACAATTTATTTAAATACTGATAAAATTGATAGGCTGAAGAACAAAAATATATTTATCACTGGTGCTGCAGGGATGCTAGCGTCTTATTTTACGTATTATCTGTGTTTTCTTAATGAAAAATACCAAATGGGTATTAATATCTACGCTGGTATAAGAAAACAAGAAAAAGCAATAAAGATATTTGGCAATATTTGTAATAGAGAATATTTTCATATTGTTAATGATAACGTTATTAATCCGGTTAACTCGGATGTTAAATATGATTTCATTGTTCATGCAGCAAGCCTGGCCAGTCCGCAGTATTATGGCAGCAACCCTGTTGAAGTAATAACGCCGAACATATTAGGTACATACCAACTCCTTGAATACGCAAGAGAAAATCATATAGAGGGAATGCTTTTCTTTAGTTCTGGTTCTATTTATGGAGATGGGGACAATCTTACTGTAACGGATGAAAATTCACTTGGACATCTTGATTATCTCAAGTTTGGCAATATGTATGGTGAAAGCAAACAATGTGGAGAGATGTTATGCAAAGCATTTAGTCATGAATATGGTGTTCATGTTAATTGTGCCAGAATCTATCATACATATGCGCCAACAATGGATATTAAAAACGATACCAGAGTTTTCTCAGAATTTGTAAAGAATATGGTATATGGCGAAGATATAGTTATGAAAAGTGACGGTACTTCAAAACGAGCTTTTTGCTATATTACAGATGCTGTAGAAGCATTCATAAAAATTCTTCTCAGTGAAGAAAATGGTGAATGTTATAATATGGGAAACCCAAATGAATTTATTTCGATTCGACAATTGGCAGAGACATTTTGTAGTTTGTCAGATGATGATTGCAAGGTTATCATTCAGAGGCGCGAAGATAAAGGTTACTCGGCAGCAACAGCAGTAAGTCAAAATTTTAGTGTGCAGAAGTTAAAAAAACTGGGGTGGATACCAAAGGTTGGTGTAAAAGAAGGATTTAGACGCTGCATTCAATATCAAAAGAGTCTTTTATAATTAAAGTACTGAGTATAATAAGGAGCAAAAATGTCAGAACTTCTTGATTTTTATAAAAATAAGACAGTGTTAGTGACTGGTCACACTGGTTTTAAGGGAACTTGGCTTACAAGAATACTTCTTACATCTGGTGCAAGGGTAATAGGTTATTCCTTGAAGCCACCAACGAATCCTTCTTTATTTAAAATGGCTGGGTTTGAGGACTATGAAAAAAAAGACCAGCTTATGAATGTAATAGCTGATATTCGTGATCTTTCTAAGTTAAAAGAATCATTTGACAAGTATAAGCCAGAGATAGTTTTTCACCTGGCAGCACAGCCAATCGTTCGTGATTCATATAAAAATCCTGTCTACACTTACGAAACAAATGTCATGGGTACCGTAAACGTTCTCGAGTGTATTCGGCTGACAGATAGTGTTCGATCTTCTGTCATTATTACTACAGACAAAGTTTACAAAAACAATGAGTGGATATGGGGATATAGAGAAGACGAGCCTCTGGATGGTTTTGATCCGTATTCAAATTCCAAATCTTGTGCGGAGCTTTCGGTTCATTCCTATAAAAATTCGTTTTTTAATGAGATGGACGGAAGCGATGGTAAGAGATATTGTGCAGTAAGTACAGCAAGAGCTGGAAATGTAATCGGAGGCGGTGACTTCGCTAATGACAGAATCATACCGGATTGTGTAAGGGCGATGGAAAATGCAGTAAAATCCAGGAAAACTGAAGGAGTGATTGCTGTAAGAAACCCATATTCTACACGTCCATATCAGCATGTTCTTGAGCCACTTGCAATGTATTTGACAATTGCATATAAGCAGTGGGATGATCTGTCAAAATCAAGTTATTACAATGTCGGCCCGGATGATGTGGATTGTGTTACAACAGGCAACCTGGTCGATTTGTTCTGCAAGTGCTGGAATGACTTCGGCACTAATCTTGCGAAAGCCAAATGGGAAAGCCATGCTGATCCGAATGGACCGCATGAGGCAAATTTTCTGAAACTTGACAGTACTAAGATCAAGACAATGCTTGGCTACAAGCCGAGGTGGCACATTGCTGAATGTATGCAGAAGACGGTAGAATTCAGTAAATTATTTATTGAATCACCAGAGTCACTGCCAGGAGAAATGGATAAAGAAATAAAAGAATTTTTTCGCCGATTGTAAAATGAAGTTGGACATCTGAATAAATAATAAGATCCATGGCAGGATCTTTGGTAGAATGTTAATTACCACAAAAAAACTTTCTACAGGAGAATCGTCAAAACAAAATAGCAGTAAAATGAGGTATGACGGATATCATTTGTAAAAAAATCATCTGTTTCATCAGTATCTCTTAACAGCTTAATCAATGGAGCTTGAAATACTCCTTTGGTTGTGTTATATTTTGTTCAGATTAATTTGATTCAAATGAATTTGAATAAAACCGTTCTGAATAAAACTTCAGGAGATGACGTTATGTTTATCGGTAGAGAGCGTGAGCTGAGTAGTCTTGATGAGCTTTACAGTCAGCCTGGTTTTGGGATGACTGTGATCTATGGACGCAGAAGAATAGGAAAGTCTACTCTGATAAATGAGTTCATAAAGGATAAAAAAGCTGTATTTTATACTGCAACGAAGGTTGGCAGGGAAAGAAATCTCGAACTGCTTTCACAGCAGGTTATTTCAACACTTGAGCCGTCTCTTGTTGGGGTTACTTTTCCATCGCTTGAAGCTGTTTTTGATTTTATCTCAAACAGGCTGAGTGATGAGAAACTGATCCTTGTTATTGATGAGCTGCCTTTCTGGGCGCAGGATGACAGGGCGCTGCTTTCTGTGATGCAGAAATATATCGATACGATTTGGTCTGATAAGAACCTGATGATCATTCTTTGCGGTTCGTCCTTAAGCTTTATGGAAAATAAGGTTTTAAGCGAAAAGAGTCCGCTTTTTGGAAGGAGAAATTCGCAGATAAGACTGGAGGCTTTTGATTATTTAGACGCGGCGAAGTTCGTCCCTGCATACTCCTCTGAAGACAAAGCTGTGGTCTATGGTATTACCGGTGGTGTCGCAAAGTACCTGGCACTTATTAATCCAAAATGCAGCGTTGATACTAATATTAAGCGTTTATTTTTCCATACCGATGGCTATCTCTATGACGAGACCAGGAATCTGCTGACACAGGAATTTTCAGATGTCACTATGGTAAACAATGTTATCGAGCAGATTGCGTCCGGTGTAAACACTGTAAATGAGATATCTCAAAAAATCGGGCAGAATCCTACGACTGTTCTCTATACCATAGATAAGCTGATACAGGTCGGCCTTGTAGAAAAAAGAAAATGTATCACCGAAGAAAAAAATAAAAAGAAAACACAGTATATCCTTAAGGATTCGATGTTCAGATTCTGGTATGCGTTTATCCCAAAGGCTACAAGTGTGATAGAGATGGGGCAGGGTGATCGCTACTATGACAAGGTGGTAAAGCCCCAGCTGCATGATTTTATGGGAAATGTTTTTGAAGACATGTGCCGATATTATACTCTGATGAATGGAATAACCGGGGCATTTGGAAGCATGCTTACAAGTGTTGGTGTCTGGTGGGGCACTGAGAACTTCAAAAAAGGTCCAGAAAATATCCATCAGTCAGCTGATATAGATGTGGTCGGAATTTCTGATGTAGATAAAACTGCGGTTATTGGTGAATGCAAGTTTAAAAATGATAGAATTGATAAGAATGTCTACGATACTCTTGTTAGACGATCATCTGTCATTAGCGGAAAATACCGTATCATAAGATACCTGTTCTTTTCCCTGAGTGGTTATACTGATTGGTTTGATACAATTAATGACGACAGCATTGTTCTTTTGACGCTGGATGATTTATACAAGAGTTTTTGATAAGTATCTGCTGAATCTTCTTTGTGATAGAATATAGTATATAACTATCGGATGGGCGGGGAATCATTTATGATGAAAATAAATATCGCTATGATCACGAAAAATGAATCACGCTGCATTGAGAAGTGCCTTAGGGCTGCTGCTCCATATGTGGACGAGATTATTGTAGTGGATACTGGCTCGACTGATGATACCTGTGAGATTGCAGTATCCATCTCTGATAAGATTCATTTGTATCATTTTGACTGGATAAATAACTTCTCCGCTGCCAGAAATTTCTCGCTTGAGATGTCTGAAAAGCATGGTGCAGACTATTCGCTGGTGCTCGATGCTGATGAGTATCTGAGAAAGCCTATGCAGGATATTCATGATTTTCTTGAAGCTTCCTGTGCGAAGTGCGGAGATGCCTGGGCTGGATATCTGTTCAGATACAGTCAGTTCTATGGTGATAATGATCAGATAGATATAGAGGAAAGTAGGATTACACGGCTGATTCCCCGGGGTACCAGGTATACAGGAATAATTCATGAACAGCCAGACTTTAAAGGACCACATATCAGTACTCCTTTTATAGCAGATCATGATGGCTATCTGGATAGGAGCAAGGGCGAGAGAAACCTCGGATACCTGCAAAAAGAGTACGAGAAAAATCCACTTGACCCATATATCTGCTATCAGATGGGGGTTGCTTTAAAGAGTATGAAGAGGACGACTGAGGCAGGCGGTTATTTTTCAAAGTTCTTTGATCTGATTGCCGGAAATGATAACGCTTTTAAGGCTGATTTTGTAAAAGATGGAGTGGTCAGATATTTATATACTCTCACAGATATAAATACCAGTGAATCACTGGAAAAAGCGTTTTCAATCGTATCTGAAACAGAAAAGTACTTTTTAGAAAACTCGGATTTTTATTTCTTCAGAGGGATTTTTTTCATGAAGCTTGTGCTTTCTGATACGGCGAAGTATATAGAGTATTTGCCTGAAATCGAGAAGAGCTATCTGAGGTGCATCGAGATCGGGGAGCGCGATGACCAGATGACTGTCACGGGGACTGGCTCATTCAAGGCCTGGCACAATCTGGGACTCTACTACAGCCTCTTCGGAGATAAGGAGAAGGCTGCAAAATGTCAGGAAGAAGAGATGAAAACAAAACAGAGGCGGTAGACCAAAGCTGGTCTGCCGCCTCATAGTTTTTGCGGAGGTTGTCTTTATCCTGCCTGGGGCGTATAATTATTGAAAGAGGCGTGAAATTACTGAGTCGATGGAGGTGCGCATGAAAAAACGTGTACTGCCGGTGGGCATACAGAGTTTTAAAGATATTCGAGAGAAAAACTTTGTGTATGTGGATAAAACTGAATATGTATGGAAGCTCAGTACAGATGTAAAAAGCTATTTTTTGTCACGGCCGAGACGGTTTGGAAAAAGTCTGTTTATCTCTACGCTCGAGAGCTATTTTTCAGGTGAAAAAGAACTTTTTAAAGGCCTTTATATAGAGAAAAAGGAGCCTGAGCGGGGAGAGAATGCCTGGGCGAAGTATCCGGTCATTACTTTTTATCTGTCTGGTGGACAATACAATGAGCCGGACGGGCTTAATAACAGATTAATCTCTACATTGACAGATGTTGAAAATAAGTATGACTTAGAACATGCTGATGGGGATGTTTCGGTTCGCTTTGAGGAAGTCATAAAACGATTATATAAGAAAACTGGTCGACAGGTGGTTGTGCTTGTTGATGAGTATGACAAGCCTCTGCTGTCTACGATGATTTCTAGTCCAGAGCAGGAAGAAAAAAACAGAGAGCTATACAAGGGATTTTTCTCTATTCTTAAGGATATGGATGAGTATCTGAGGTTCGTATTTTTCACGGGAGTGACTAAATTCACCAAGGTATCGATTTTTTCTGATCTCAATCAACTTGTCGATATATCAATGAATAACGAGTTTTCTGGTATCTGTGGAATTACGGAAGATGAGCTTCTTACCAATTTTGAGCCAGAGATAGATAGCCTTTCTGATGAACAGGGGATTTCACGTAAAGAATGCCTCGCTAAGCTTGAAAAAATGTACGACGGCTACCATTTTTCAAAGAATGGTGTCGGAGTGTACAATCCGTTCAGCCTGCTCAGTGCCTTTATGAATAAAGATTTCAACAGCTACTGGTTTGGAACTGGTACGCCTGATATCCTTATTAAAAAACTGCAGAAATCTAGTATGACGCTTCCGCAGATTACTGATGGTGTAGAAGCGACAGAAGATGAGCTTTTGAACTACAGGGTTGAGGACCAAAACCCTATCCCACTCTATTATCAGACAGGTTATCTGACCATTTGCGGATATGACAGCGATTTCAGGCTGTATTCTCTTAAGCTCCCAAATGATGAGGTAAGATATGGCTTTTTGAACTCACTTATTCCGTCGGTTCTTGGATCTGGAAATCAAGAAAATCCTGTTTCTCTCAGATATATGCTGATGGATTTGAAAAATGGCAATCCTGAGTCTTTCATAAATCGTCTGACCTCTCTTTTTGCAGCAATTCCATATCCTGAGGGAAAGGCTCCGGAGTATGAAGGTGAGTGGTCAAGACAGCTTTTCCTTATTCTTTCGCTTATGGGTGCGTACACCAGCTGTGAAGTACACATGGCTGCAGGTCGGGCTGACTGCGTTGTCAAAACTCCGGATTATATCTATGTCTTCGAATTCAAGCTCGATAAGCCGATAGAAGATGCAATGCAGCAAATAGATGACAAGGGTTATGCTATCCCATATTCTGCTGACGACCGCAAGCTTTATAAAATCGGAGTAGTATTCTCGACAGAGAAGAGGAATGTGTCGGATTATAAGATATCATAAGCGAAGTTGTTTTTTTCTTGTAACCAGATAGGTGGTTATTTTTCTGGAGCTGTGGGGCGGGTCATTAAGTCATGCTTTTTGACCCCTTATATCATATTAAGTTGGAGGAAAATTATTGATATGGCATATAGAAATTTACGTTTAGGAATTATTGGTTCTGGCCGCATTGCGGACAGATTTGTAAAGACTTCAGTCGATGGTGTGAGTGTCGGGACGGTTTATAATCCGCACGCCGGGAGTGCAGGTGAATTCTGCAAAGCTCATGGTATTGAGAATCCGGAGGATGATCTGGAGCAGTTTTTCGATAAGTGCGATGCGGTCTATATCGCATCTCCTCACGAGACCCACAGCGCTTATATCAGGAAGGCCCTTGAAGCCGGGAAAAATGTGCTCTGCGAGAAGCCTCTGGCTCTTTCTGGGAAAGAGGCAGAAGAGCTTTTTGCGCTGGCTGACAGCAGGGGGCTTATCCTTATGGAAGCCTTAAAGACAGCGTACTGCCCGGGATTTGCCGGAATTTGCAGGCTCCTTAAGGCTGGTGCCATTGGAAAAGTTACTGAAGTCGAGGCCGCTTTTACGAAACTACAGCCGACCAACTCGAGGGAATATTGGAACAGGCAGACGGCTGGCGCTTTTACAGAGGTTGGCACTTATCCGATGCTTGTGATCTTTACTGTGCTGGGAACTGATTTCAGGGACGTAAGATTTGACTCGACACCTGTGTCGAATGGTGTGGATGGATTTACTAACGCGTATTTTGATTATAAAGGAGAGAGAGCAGAGAATGGTCTTGGAATTTTAAGGACCGCGGGATCATTTGCGAGAGCGAAAACGGGTCTTTCTGTAAAGAGCGATGGCTCGCTTACGATTAGTGGAGCGATGGGGTATATTTATGTGCCGGCACCGTGGTGGCTTACGAAGCAGGTTGAAGTTCATCATGAGAATCCTGACAAGATCGAGAAATACGATTTTGAATTCGAGGGCTCGGGAATGCAGTATGAGATAAATGTGTTTAAGGATGCCTGCAACGGAGATCAGGACTCCATCAGCCGCATTTTATTTAACAAAGATATCTCTGTCGCTATGGCTTCTGTTATGGGGAAGTTTTTATCTGAGCGCACCTTATCTCCTGTCAGAATTTCCAAAGAAAAAGTCAGGATCTGGGGCTACAGAGGATGCTGTTTCAGATTCCCTGAAAACACGCTGCCGGCTTTTGAGGCGTGCGCCAGAATCCCGGGGATCACTGGATGCGAGATGGATGTTCAGCTTACAAAAGACGGTGAAGTAGTTGTTTTCCACGATGAGAACGTTAAGCGTGTCACAGACGGTGGTGACAGACTCTTAAATTCATTTACGCTGAAGGAACTTAAGCAGCTTAAAATATCCAACAGGCGGAAGTTCGATTATATCGTCCCGCCGCTTGATGGAGATCAAAAGAGACAGGCCGTGGTCGAGAAGATCTTCTCTGAGATTGAAAGCAGATATGCAGACCAGAGCTATTTTACAATCCCGACATTCGATGAATTCCTGACGGCGATGGAGCCGTTCTGTAAGAACAATGGGTTCATGATAAATGTCGAGCTTAAGACCAGCGTGATCCGCTACGAGGGGATTGAGCAGAAGACTCTCGACCTCGTAAGAAAACACGGCCTCGAGAAGTATATTGTTTACTCATCGTTTTTAGCTGATTCGATAGAGCTTATGAAAAAGCTCGACCCTTCATGCAGCACGGGTATGCTCGCCGGAACGGTCGACTACTGCCTGTATCGCACGGATGGAACGCCGATCAAAGCGGATGCGATTCACCCGTGGATCGGAGGCCTCTCTTCTCCGCTTCCTGAGGGAAAAGAGGACATTCCTGTCAGAGCCTGGAACATGGAGGAGCCATTCTACACTAATGACCCGAGAAAAGTGCTCTCCTATGACCAGCGTATCTACGGTGAGTCAGGTGTTACGGATCTTATCACTAATATTCCGGAGAGGTATCTGGTTTAAAATATGTCTGAAGGCTGCCAATCACAAGCGACGCGAAAGGGGATTGGTACGATAAGCGATATGGAAAATAAAATCAAGCTCAATTATCAAAAACTTTGCGAGGCTGAGATCTCTAAGGCGACGGCTGACGGCAGAGTACCTGATGTGCTTCTGCACAGCTGCTGTGCGCCCTGCAGTTCGTACTGCATCGAATATCTGTCGCAGTTTTTTAATGTGACGGTGTTTTACTATAATCCGAATATTTATCCGGACAGTGAATATTTTCACAGGGTGAAGGAACAGCAGGAGTTTATAAGGCGATTTCCGGCGAAGCATCCGGTAGGGTTTATTGAGGGGGACTTCGAGACGCAGGAATTTTACAGAGCGGCGAAAGGTCTTGAAAATGAGCCCGAGAGAGGTGCTCGCTGCACGGAGTGCTTTAAGCTTAGGCTCGGGACGACGGCTCAGGTGGCTTTTGAAAAGGGCTTCGATTATTTTACTTCGACTCTTACGATTTCGCCGATGAAGGATGCGGCGCTTTTGAATGAGATCGGCGGAGCGATGGGGGAAAAGTACGGAGTCAGGTGGCTGCCGTCCGACTTCAAAAAGAAAAACGGTTATCTGCGCAGCTGCGAGCTGAGCCGCGAATACGGAATCTACAGGCAGGACTACTGTGGCTGCGTTTTTTCGTATAACGAGAGGAAGAGACAGAAGGAGGCAAGGGGTGTCAGGTGATGAGCCTGGCATTTCTTTTTGAGATATGCAATATACTCTCCTCGTTGATTTTCCGGACTCAGATTGGTACAATAAACACTATGGAAACTAAGAGACAGCCTGACTGTCAGGAATTTTTACAAGGATAAAAGAAAAAGACAAAAGAAGACATAACACTGAAGGAGGAATTACAATGGCACAGCTCTGGGGCGGAAGATTTACGAAGGATACGGACAAGCTTGTTTACGCTTTTAACGCGTCCATTGGTTTTGACCAGAGATTTTTTCATGAGGATGTTGCGGGCTCGAGAGCCCATGTGAAAATGCTCGCGAAGCAGGGCATTATTTCAAAAGAGGACAGGGACGTGATCCTCGGCGGGCTCGATTCGATCGAGGCCGACGTCGACAACGGCCGGCTCAAGATCACAGATGAGTATGAGGACATCCACAGTTTTGTCGAGGCGAATCTTATTAACCGCGTCGGCGACGCTGGAAAAAAACTTCACACCGGCCGCAGCAGAAACGACCAGGTGGCTCTCGATATGAGGCTCTATACGAGAAAGCAGGTCCGCGAGACGGACGACCTTTTAAAGCACCTGCTCGGGACGATCCTTTCTATCATGCAAAAAAATATTGACACGGTCATGCCTGGTTTTACACATTTGCAGAAGGCCCAGCCGGTCACTCTCGCCCATCACCTCGGTGCATATTTTGAAATGTTCAGGAGGGATCGCGGGAGACTTGCCGATATTTACGACAGAATGAACTATTGCCCGCTTGGAAGCGGCGCTCTCGCCGGCACGACTTACCCGCTCGACAGACAGATGACGGCCGAGTCACTTGGATTCTACGGGCCGACCCGCAATTCGATGGACGGTGTCAGTGATCGGGACTACCTGATTGAATTTCTCTCAGCTCTTTCTATCATTATGATGCACCTTTCGAGGTTTTCCGAGGAGATCATCCTATGGAATTCAAATGAGTACCGATTCGTTGAGATTGACGACGGTTTTTCGACAGGCAGCTCTATAATGCCTCAGAAGAAAAACCCTGATATAGCAGAGCTCGTCCGCGGCAAGACCGGCCGTGTTTACGGCGCACTGATCCAGATGCTTACGACGATGAAGGGCCTGCCTCTCGCGTACAATAAAGATATGCAGGAGGACAAGGAGCTCTCGTTTGACGCGATGGATACGGCGAAGGGCTGCATTCATCTTTTTGACGGCATGCTCGCCACCCTGAAGTTCAACAAAGAGATCATGGAGAGATCGGCCCGTCACGGCTTCACGAACGCGACCGATGTGGCCGACTATCTTGTTGGCAAAGGCATCCCGTTCCGCGACGCCCACGGAATTGTCGGCAGGATCGTCCTCGACTGCATCGACAAAAAATGCGCGATCGACGACCTTTCACTTGATGAACTCAAAAAGTTCTCGCCGAAGTTCGAAGATGATGTCTACGATGCAATCTCGATAAAGACCTGCGTTGACAAGCGCCTTACGACAGGAGCACCGGGCAGGGCAGCGATGGAAGAAGAGATCAAAGCGTGCATCGACTATCTGAAGGACGCCGACAGCCTGATCGATAAGGCGTGAGGCAGTGGCTTTTTTATAGAACCTGTTGTTTAAGAAAAACTTAATCCGGTGCAATGCTTTTTCAATACTGAGAGTCTGCGAAGCAGGAAACTAAAAGCCATACTTATGAAGTCTCAATATAGGACTGGATGTTGGTGAAAAACTTAAAGCAGTGTAATGCTTTTTCAATACTGAAAGTCTGCGGAGCAGGAAACTAAAAACCAGATTTATGCTGTTTTAATATAGAGCCTGATCGTGTTTGAAATCTGCATAGGCTTGTAGAAAATTTGAGAGATACGGCAGTATGCTGAAACCATAGAACGATGCGTTTAAGATTCTTGATCAGCGGAAGCGCTATCCTGAAAATGAAAATAAGCGCTTTAAGTTTTCTGACGAGTTCATTTGTTATCTTGAAAAGCAGGGAGAACGCACTGTAGAGGGCGGCACATAGACGAGCGCACGCGAACAGAAAAATCCTACGGAGCGAGACCGACCATCTGCGGCGCTGCTTCGGGCATAACAACGCCTTCACCACATTGATGGATGAATTTGTCAGAAAATTCAAAAAGTGGGACAAAAAGAACCGTCCCTACTGTCCCAATAATGTTTTGACGCGGGGGCCTGCAGGTAGTATAATATTAGATTGCAAAAATATTTTTATTAAGGAGAAATTTCACAATGAAATACGGTGTAAATGAGCTCAGAAGAATGTATCTTGATTTCTTCGAGAGTAAGGGTCACCTGAAAATGAAGAGCTTTTCGCTCGTGCCACATAACGACGATTCGCTGCTGCTTATAAACGCAGGAATGGCGCCGCTTAAGCCTTATTTTACAGGGCAGGAGATCCCGCCGAGACGCAGGGTTACGACCTGTCAGAAGTGTGTACGAACAGGAGATATCGAGAATGTCGGAAAGACAGCGAGACATCTTACATTTTTCGAGATGCTTGGAAATTTCTCCTTCGGAGATTATTTCAAGAGAGAAGCCATTCACTGGTCATGGGAATTTTTGACAGAGATATTAAAGCTTGATCCACAGAGACTCTATGTGACAATTTTTGAAAATGACGATGAGGCTTTCAATATCTGGAACAAGGAGATCGGAGTTCCGGCTGAGAAGATCTACAGGATTGGACGTGACGCAGACGGATCCAGCGACAATTTCTGGGAGCACGGCGCCGGACCTTGCGGACCTTGCACCGAGATCTATTACGACAGAGGACCGCAGCATGGAAACGGTCCTGAGGACGTAATGGGCGGAGAAGGCGACCGTTTCATGGAAGTCTGGAACAATGTCTTCACGCAGTTCTATAACGATGGCAAGGGAAATTATTCTGAACTGAAGCAGAAGAACATTGATACCGGAATGGGCCTCGAGAGACTTGCAGTTGTAATGCAGGATGTAGACTCGGTCTTTGATGTCGATACGATGAAAGCCATAAGAGACGCAGTCTGTGCACTCTCAGGAAAGACATACGAGACAGATGATAAGGACGATGTATCGATTCGACTTATCATAGACCATATCCGTTCGACCACATTTATGATAAGCGATGGTATCCTTCCTTCAAATGAGGGCAGAGGCTATGTTTTAAGACGTCTTATAAGACGTGCTGCCCGCCACGGCAGAATGCTTGGAATCAAGGGCGAATTCATGGGCAAACTCGCTGATGTCGTTATCAGAGAAAGCCACGATGGTTACCCTGAGCTTCTCGAGAAGCAGGAATTCATCAGGAGAGTTCTGACAGAAGAGGAGAGAAAGTTCAATGCCACTATCGATCAGGGACTTGAGATCTTATCAGAGCTTGAGGATGATCTGGCGAAGAAGGGTGAGAAGGTCCTGAATGGAAAAGATGCATTCAGGCTCTATGATACATATGGATTCCCTGTTGATCTGACAAATGAGATCCTCGAAGAGAGGGGATTTTCAGTAGACATGGATGGCTTTAAGGCTTCTATGGAGGAGCAGAAGGAGAAGGCCCGTGCTGCCAGAAAGACATCAAACTACATGGGTAAGGCGGCCACTGTCTACGATGATATCGACAAGACTCTTACTACAGAGTTTGTCGGATATGACAAGCTTCATTGCGAAGCAAATATCACAGCGATGACTACCGAGGTAAATCCTGATGCCGGAAAGTACGGCGAGCTGACAGACGTTCTTCAGAACGGCGAGAAGGGAACCATCATCACTGATGTTACTCCTTTCTATGGCACGATGGGCGGCCAGGTTGGTGATACCGGTGAGATCAGAACTGACAACGGCTGCTTTACAGTTACGGATACTATCCATCTCCTCGGCGGACGTATCGGACATGTCGGCTATGTTTCAGACGGTTTCATCAGTGCCAAAGAGCCTGTGGAGATGTCTGTTGATCAGAACAGAAGAAATCTTATCTGCAGAAACCACTCTGCAACACACCTTCTGCAGAGAGCACTCCGCGATGTTTTGGGTACTCACGTACAGCAGGCTGGATCTTATCAGGATGACAAGGAGCTTCGGTTTGACTTTACACATTTCTCGGCTCTTACACCTGAGGAGCTTTCGAAGGTCGAGAGACTTGTAAATAAGCGTATCCGCGCTGGTGTAGATGTTGTTACAGATGTAATGTCATTGGAGGACGCGAAGAAGACCGGAGCTATGGCTCTTTTCGGTGAAAAATACGGCGATAAGGTCAGAGTCGTAAAGATGGGCGACTATTCTACAGAGCTCTGCGGAGGAACCCATGTAAAGAACACAGCTGATATCGGAGCTATTAAGATCCTCTCAGAGGCTGGTGTTTCGAGCGGCGTAAGACGTATCACAGCCCTTACTTCGGACAATATTTTAAATTACTACAGTCAGATGGAGCAGCAGCTGAACGAGATCCTCGGTGCTTTAAAGACCCCTCTGAACGGAGCACTCGCAAAGGTTGAGTCGCTGCAGAATGAGATCAAGTCATTAAAGAGGGAAAATGACAGCTTAAAGAGCGCTGCTGCAAAGGAGTCTCTCGGAGATATCAATTCCGATGTGACAGATATCAATGGTGTTAAGTTCTATGCCAAGGCTCTCAAAGGTGTTGGCGGAAATGACCTTAGAAATCTCGGCGACCAGATCAAGGATAAGCTCGGAGACGGAGTCATTTTCCTCGCATCAGACAACGGCGAAAAAGTTGCACTCCTTTCAATGGCTACTGATTCAGCCGTAAAGAAGGGCGTTCACGCTGGAAATCTTATAAAAGCAGTCGCATCTATTGTTGGCGGCGGCGGTGGCGGCCGTCCTCAGATGGCTCAGGCCGGCGGCAAAGATGCCACAAAGATTCCTGATGCCATTTCAAAGGCGCAGGAAGTTGTAAAGGAACAGCTCTCGTAAAGAAAGGTGACTACCCATGGGACTTGAAAAATGGGAAAAAGATTCAGAGATCATTAATAAAGACGACAGCGTAAAAAGTCTTTTGATCCTTCTTAAGGGAACTGTTCAGCTGCAGATGTCTGACATTGTTTTTGACGTGAATCCGGGAAGCATCATAGGCATCGGGTCGGAGCCCGGTGAGACATATGGCTTCTCGTGTGTGGCGAAGACTGCCGCAGCGACATATTCGTACGACTTTAATTCACTTGAAGATGTCATCCAGATTTTTACTGACAACCCAAAGATCGCACCAGCCATGTGCGAGGCGGTTTTAAAAAATGCCTACAATATCTACACGAGTCTCGAGCAGAAACTCGAGACCTCGCTTGGCATGTACAAAAATGTGAAGGAAAAGCTCGAAGAGTACCCGGTACTCTGCAGGAGGACTGGCGATAAGATCCTTGATTTTATTATGCTTAAAGCTTTTCCGGCACCGCCTGAAGAGACAGGAATCGAGAGCTGGCGTGTCAACTTTTTAAAGGCGCTCCTTTCATTCGAAGGCAGAAAAGATGAGCTTCTTATGGGTCAGCCGGATCTCTGTATGGGCTATACCTGCTTCGCGATTGAATTTATTCACGATGTAAAGGCAAAAGTCGCCGAATTTTCCAAGTACACGGATGATCTGCGCCAAGCTTCGGGCGAATTTCTGATAGTTTACTCAGCTGTCAGCGCGAAGAGCTCGGCTATCGAGACCGGAGACGCCGGCATGATGCCTCCGATGGAAAATCTCCTGGACCAGATTCTGATGTTTTCCAAGGCATCTGAGAAAGACGCCGCTGAGCTTAAAGCCTGCATGCAGGAGTATGAGGCCTTAAATGACAGATACGGTGTCTCTGATGAGCACAGAAAGATCAGGAGAAGGCTCACAAAGGCTTTTTACCCGGTCTATGAAGCAGTTCTGCTTCAGGTATTCAAGAAAAAAATCGAACCGCCTGTTATCATAAAGATGTTTCTGATGTTTGGTCTTCTAGACGAGAAGATCGTGACCAAGGATGAGCTTCAGACGCTCTACGGATTTGCGAAGTCATACAGGCCGGATCCGGAAGGGCATGTGATGTGCGCCTGGGAATGGCTCAGAAAAATATACAATCTAGAAGTTGATCCGTCGAGAAACGAGTTTGATCTCGATTATCCAACTTATCTGCGTGAGTTAAAAAACCACGGAGATATTGACGATGAGCAGGAGCAGAAGATTTTAAAGAGCCCGAGGAGACGTCTTCACTTTGAACTGTCCAATATGTTTACGATGGGAAACAGAATGACTTTTGGCCGGATGGCTTCTTTCGAGCCCGCTTTTGACGATGTAAATGTGATCGGCTCTATGGAGAAGGGATATCTTTACACCGAGAAGCTCGAAAAAGAGCTGTCTTATGTAACTGACAGAGACTACAGCATTTTTTACAGGAATGATATCTATTCGGCCCCGGAGTTTAACGTGCAGCAGCTTGCAATCCACCGTCAGTTTATGCCGAATTTTATTCTGATGCCAAATATGGGATCGAGATTTGTGCTTTGGCAGGAGATTGAGGGCAAGAGGCGTCAGTCGAGCGCCAGGATGCTTGTACCTATCATTATGTCGGAGAATATTTCCGACAATATCGCAAAGCTCTGCGGTGAATTCAGGTGGGAGATGTGCAAGACCGAGCAGGGCATTCACTGGAATGATATGAGAGATCCGTCGCTTACGGCCGAGTACAATGACTACCTGCAGTTTTTCAAGAAGAACTCTGCATTTACCTCTGACATCAAAGAGAAGATCAAATCGGAGCTTAAAAAGCACAATAACAATTTTAAAATGGTCTTCGTGGCCGACTATCACGACTATATCCTCTATGAGAGCAACGGCTCCATGAGGCTTTTGAAGCCGGCCCGCGAGATTCTCGCAAAGTACTGTCCGTTTACCGGAGACTCGAAGGCACTCCTTGCGACGAACCCTACGTATCAGCAGTACATTGAGCGTTTTAACAATCACGAGAAAAAGGACCACCGTATCGTAGAGCTTACTATTAAGCGCTTCGAGAAAAATGGCACGTCGGTTCCGGACGAGCTTAAAGCGGAAGAAGAATATTTAAGTCATTAACTCTTGACTAATTGATTTTACGTGATATAATAATCTTTGTGTGAAATCGACCGTCCGGTTGTGTTTTACATGAAATGAATATCCCATAACTGGAGGGAGGTCGAGTAAGAGTGGCAACCGTTATCGTAAAAGAGAACGAATCATTAGACAGTGCACTTCGCAGATTCAAGCGTAACTGTGCTAAGGCAGGTATCCAGCAGGAGATCCGCAAGAGAGAGCATTACGAGAAGCCAAGCGTCAGACGCAAGAAGAAGTCTGAAGCTGCCAGAAAGCGTAAGTACAAGTAATCTAATAGATTTTTTATTATTTCGCCACACACGGTGAAGGGATTACAGAATCAAAGGAGATTCTGACCAGAGGGTCAGAGTCTCTTTTTTTTCGCGTAATAAATGAGCGGTGCTGATACAGGAAGAAACGCGAGGAGGGCACTAGTGTCCTTGAAAGCGTTTCTTCCTGTATCAATAGCGCGAACTCGCGAGCCGCTGGAGCGGAGCGGAATGCGAATTGCACCGCTCATTTGCAGTTGCAATAGCGCGAACGCGCGAATAGCACCGCTCACTATAACCCCTCATCATTTTCTGACACAAAATTAAATTATCTAATTATTAGACAATTTAACATAATTTTAAAGGAAAGGAAAAAAGCTATGTCAAATCCAAAAGAAGAGAGGCTCGCGAAGCCAGAAGGTCTCTATGACCCGGCCTTTGAACACGACAGCTGCGGTATCGGAGCAGTCGTAAGTATAAAGGGCATCAGGACTCATAAGACTGTTTCAGATGCGCTGAAGATCGTCGAGAACTTAGAGCACAGAGCCGGAAAAGATGCATCCGGGACCACCGGAGACGGCGTCGGTATCCTACTTCAGATCTCGCACAAATTTTTCAAGAAGGCAGCTTCTGCTATCGGCATCGAACTCGGAGACGAGGGAGATTACGGTGTGGGAATGTTCTTCCTCCCGACAGAGGAGCTTAAGAGGAAGCGCGTCCAGAAGATGTTCGAGATCATCGCCGAGAAGGAGGGCGTTCCATTCCTCGGCTGGAGGGATGTCCCGGTAAAGACTGAGATCCTGGGAGAGCTCGCCAAGTCATCTATGCCATATATCTGCCAGGCATTTTTGGGAAGACCTGATGATATAAAGAAGGGCCTGGATTTTGACAGAAAGCTCTATGTTGTGCGCCGTGTCTTCGAGCAGACCTGCGAGGAGAGTGCGTATGTGACTTCACTCTCATCGAGGACGATTGTCTACAAGGGCATGATGCTTGTAAACCAGTTGCGCACATTCTACAAAGACCTGACAGATCCGGATTACGAAGTCGCCATTGCAATCGTACACTCCCGTTTCTCGACCAACACGAATCCGAGCTGGGAGCGTGCCCATCCGTACCGTTACATCGTTCACAACGGCGAGATCAATACCATCAAAGGTAACGCCGATAAGATGCTTTCCCGTGAGGAGACTCTCTATTCTCCTTACCTCGAAAACGATATGTCGAAGATCATCCCGGTCGTAAATACGAACGGTTCGGACTCTGCTATGTTCGACAATGTTCTCGAATTTTTGATGATGAACGGAATGCCGCTTCCGCTCGCTGTGATGATCACGATACCTGAGCCATGGGCAAACAACAGGGCGATGGATGAGAAGAGAAGAGATTTCTATGAGTACTACGCTACGATGATGGAGCCTTGGGATGGCCCGGCGTCTATTATTTTCTCAGATGGTGACATCATGGGAGCTGTCCTCGACAGAAACGGACTGCGTCCTTCGAGATACTATGTGACAGATGATGACTACCTGATCCTTTCATCAGAGGTCGGTGTTCTTCCTGTAGATGAGAGCCATATTGTGAAAAAAGACCGTCTGATGCCAGGCAGAATGCTTCTCGTCGACACAAAGCAGAAGAGGCTTATTGACGACAAGGAGATAAAAAACACCTACGCTTCGAAGTACCCGTTCGGTGAGTGGCTCGACCAGAACCTCGTTCAGCTCGCAGACATCCCAATCCCGAACAAGCCGGTTCCGACGCACAACAAGGTCTCAAGGCAGAAGCTTATGAAGGCTTTCGGATACTCCTACGAGGATGTAAGGGAAGGCATAATGCCGATGGCCGAGAACGGCGTGGAGTCGATAGGCTCGATGGGTGTAGATACTCCTCTTGCGGTACTTTCAGACAGGCACAGGCCGCTCTTCGACTATTTCAAGCAGCTGTTTGCCCAGGTTACGAACCCGCCTATAGATTCCATCCGTGAAAAAATAGTCACATCGACTACTATTTTCCTCGGAACCGCCGGCAATGTCCTTAAGGAATCCGCAAAGAACTGCAACCTGCTCTGCATCAAGCATCCTATACTTTCAGATGTGGACCTTCTCCGTATCAAATATATGGACAGGCCTGGATTCAAGGTTGTGACGATTCCTATCACTTATTATAAGAACACTTCGCTCGAGAAGGCTATCGACCATCTCTTTGTAGAGGCGGACAGAGCGTACAGAGACAGGGCAAATATCCTGATCTTAAGCGACAGGGGCGTGGATGAAAACCATGTGGCCATCCCGTCACTTCTCGCCGTTTCAGCTCTCCAGCAGCATCTGGTACGTACGAAGAAGAGGACAAGGCTCTCGCTTGTCTTAGAGAGCGGCGAGCCGAGAAACGTGCACCATTTTGCAACGCTTCTGGGCTACGGTGCTTCGGCCATCAACCCATACCTCGCACACGAGAGCATCCACCAGCTCGTAGAGGACGGAACTCTTAAGAAAGACTACTACGCTGCCTGCAACGCCTATGACAGCGCCATCCTCTCAGGCATCGTAAAGATAGCTTCGAAGATGGGTATTTCGACGATCCAGTCTTATCAGGGCGCAAAGATCTTCGAGGCAGTCGGAATCGACCGCGCTGTGATCGACAGATATTTCACAGGAACGACTTCACCTATCGGCGGAATCACTCTGGACGATATCGCAAAAGACGTAGAGTACCGCCACGACAAGGCATTCGATCCTCTTGAACTCGGTGAGGATACGACTCTCGACTCGAGCGGCTACCACAAGATGCGCTCTGGAAAAGAGGAGCATCTCTACAATCCGACGACGATCCACCTCCTCCAGAAATCGACCTGGACCGGAGACTATCAGCTTTTTAAAGAGTACGAGAAAGAGGTCGAGAGGGAGGACTGCGTAAAGAATCTCCGCGGACTCCTCGATTTCAAATATCCGAAGAAGGGAATCCCTCTTTCGGAGGTCGAGCCGGCAAGCTCTATAATGAAGCGTTTTAAGACCGGCGCCATGAGTTACGGCTCTATTTCACGCGAAGCCCACGAGACACTTGCGATCGCAATGAACTCGATCCACGGCAAATCAAATACCGGTGAAGGCGGAGAGGAAGAGGACAGGCTTTCGGTAGGTGCTGATGGACTTGACCGCTGCTCGGCTATAAAGCAGGTGGCAAGCGGCAGATTCGGTGTGACCTCTGTTTACCTGAATTCCGCTCAGGAGATTCAGATAAAAATGGCACAGGGCGCGAAGCCTGGTGAAGGCGGAAACCTTCCTGGCAAAAAAGTCTACCCGTGGATCGCAAAGACAAGGCTTTCAACCCCTGGTGTTTCGCTTATTTCGCCGCCACCTCATCACGATATTTACTCTATCGAGGATCTGGCAGAGCTTATTTACGATCTTAAAAATGCAAACGACAACGCCCGTATCTCTGTAAAGCTTGTTTCAGAAGCTGGTGTTGGAACAGTTGCCTGCGGTGTTGCAAAGGCAGGAGCTCAGGTCATTCTGATTTCCGGCCACGAAGGTGGTACCGGTGCGGCTCCGCTCTCGTCGATTCACAATGCCGGAATGCCTTGGGAGCTCGGTCTTGCTGAGGCGCATCAGACTCTTATAAGAAATGGCCTGAGAGAAAAAGTCATCATCGAGACAGACGGAAAACTTATGACAGGCCGCGATGTTGCGATAGCTGCACTGCTCGGAGCAGAGGAGTTTGGATTTGCGACAGCACCTCTTATCACAATGGGCTGCGTAATGATGCGTGTCTGCAGCAAGGATACCTGCCCGGTAGGAATCGCTACGCAGAACCCACTTCTCCGCAAGCGTTTTGCAGGTAAGCCTGAGTACGTTGTAAACTTCATGAAGTTTATCGCAGAGGATCTGCGTGAGTACATGGCAGCCCTTGGAATAAGGACAGTCGATGAGCTTGTCGGAAGAAGCGACCTGCTTACAGTAAGGGAAAATGTGACCGACGGAAAGCATCCTAAGTATGCCAAAGTCGACCTCACAAATATTATCGAGAACCCGTTTGTAAAGGATATGAAGCCGGTTCACTATTACAAAAAGAACGAATTCGACTTCAAGCTGGATCAGACCCTCGACAAGCAGGTACTTTTAAAGAAGCTGCCTCTCGACATTGAGCCGGGCGAAAAGAAGTCGGTCGATGTCGATGTGAAAAATACCGACAGGGCATTTGGCACGCTGTTTGGAAGCAGGATCACAAGGAAATTCAAGAACACTCTTCCTGATGACACTTACACGGTTCACTGCAAGGGAGCCGGTGGTCAGAGCTTCGGAGCATTTATCCCGAAGGGACTTACATTGGAGCTCGTCGGTGATTCGAACGACTACTTTGGCAAGGGCTTATCTGGCGGAAAACTTATCGTATATCCGCCGCAGGGTTCAAAGATCCCGGCAGATGAGAACATCATAATCGGAAATGTAGGATTATACGGAGCTACGAGCGGAAAAGCCTTTATTGCCGGTGTCGCAGGCGAGAGATTCCTCGTAAGAAATTCCGGAGCCACTGCAGTAGTAGAGGGTGTCGGAGACCATGGCTGTGAGTACATGACAGGTGGTACGGCAGTAATCCTTGGCCGCACAGGAAAGAACTTTGCAGCCGGAATGAGCGGCGGAATTGCCTATGTTCTCGATGAGGACGCGACTCTCTACAAGAGGCTCAACCAGTCGATGGTAAGCCTTGAGCAGGTTACTGACAAGTACGACGTTCAGGACTTGAAAGAGCTGATCGCAGAGCATGTGGCTGTGACAGGCTCCGAGAAGGGCAAGGAAATTTACAATCATTTCGCAGAATATCTGCCGAAGTTCAAGAAAGTTGTACCGCACGACTTCAAGAAGATGCAGCAGTCGATCGCCTGGATGGAAGAGAAGGGACTTTCTTCGGAAGCCGCTCAGATGGAGGCATTCAGGGCTGTTACAGGTCAAAGCGAAGTGGCAATCAAGAGAGACGACGAGTATCCGCCGTTCATAGCCTGATGGAAAGGAGAAGTCATGGGTAAGCCAACAGGATTTTTAGATTATAAAAGAGAAGAATCAGAGGCGCTCCCTCCGAAGGAGAGAATCAAGGACTTCCACGAGTTCCACAAGCCACTGACATATGAGAAACAGTCTATCCAGGGCGCGAGGTGCATGGACTGCGGCGTGCCGTTCTGCCAGTACGGATGCAATATAATGGGAATGACCTCGGGCTGTCCGCTGAATAACCTGATACCGGAGTGGAACGACCTCGTCTATCACGGGAACTATGAGCAGGCATATTTCAGACTGCACAAGACCTCGAATTTCCCTGAATTTACAAGCCGCGTATGCCCGGCCCTCTGCGAAAAGGCCTGCACTAACGGCGTGTATTCTGACCCGGTTTCCACAAAGGAAAATGAGAGAGCGATAATCGAATACGCCTACGAGCATGGTATCGCAAAGGCCCGTCCGCCTAAGGTCCGCACCGGCAAAAAAGTGGCCGTGATCGGAAGCGGCCCTTCCGGACTTGCAGTCGCAGATCAGCTGAACCAGAGAGGTCACCTCGTAACAGTCTATGAGAGACACGACAAGGTCGGAGGACTTTTGAGATACGGCATCCCGAATATGAAGCTCGAGAAGGGCATAATCGACAGAAAAGTAAAGGTAATGGAAGATGAGGGAATAACCTTTGTGACAAATGCCGACGCCGGACATTCTCTTAAAGCAGCCGACCTTACCAAAAAATACGATGCCGTGGTATTGTGCTGCGGTGCCTCCCACCCGAGAGATATAAATGCTCCGGGACGCGATGCGAAGGGCATATACTTTGCCGTGGATTTTCTGACTTCTACGACAAAGGCATTAAATGCCAATGCTGTTCCGGAAGGCGATTACATCTCTGCAAAGGGCAGGGACGTAATTGTGATCGGAGGCGGCGACACTGGAAACGACTGCGTTGGAACCTGCATGAGGCACGGCGCAAAGTCTGTGACACAGCTTGAGATGATGCCGGCTCCACCGGTTCAGCGTACTGCTTTAAACAGCTGGCCAGAGTGGCCTAAGGTCTTAAAGACCGACTATGGCCAGGAAGAGGCCATCGCGGTATTTGGCCACGATCCGCGTATTTACCAGACCACTGTAAAAGAGTACAAAAAGGACAAGAAGGGAAATCTTCACTCGGTTGTCCTCGTCTCACTCGAGGCAAAGAAGGATCCGAAGACCGGGCGCCTCAACATGACGCCAATTGAGGGCAGCGAAAAGGAAGTTCCGTGCCAGCTTGTTCTTATTGCAGCAGGCTTTCTCGGCTCCGAAAAATATGTGACAGACGCCTTCAAAGTCGAGCTTGACAAGAGGACGAACGTTGCAGGAAAAGACGGAAGCCACGCGACCTCCGTAAATAAAGTGTTTACCGCCGGTGATATGCACACAGGCCAGTCGCTTGTCGTAAAGGCGATTGCTGAAGGGCGGAAGTGCGCAAGAGAAGTCGATGAATTTTTGATGGGATATTCAAATCTTTGATGTTTTTCAAGGCGGGCCGAATGTTGCGGCCTGCCTTTTTCAATTAAAGTCTTTCATTTTTTATGCAAATAAGTTATAGTATTTGGGTTGATTTCAATTTTACAATTAAGGAGTCAAGTTTTTATGAAAGTCTACATCATTGACTACAAGACTGTTGGCGCCGAAGGAGTCAGGGAGATCGAGAAGGGTGTCGAGGGTGACGCGATATTTTTTGTCACCGGCGATACTTCAAAGCTCCCGGTCCAGATCACCAGCATGCTTGAAGAAACGAAACCGCAGCCCGCAAAGCCTGAGACGAAAAATCCTGCGGCTGAGCCGGAAAAGCCAAAAGCTGAGTCTGCAAAGTCTGAGGAAAAGAAGGCAAAAGCCGCGCCCGCAAAGCCTGAGGCCGAGCCGGGGAAATCTGTGGCTGAACCTAAGAAGCCAAAGATCAATCCTGAGGTCTTGAAAGAGGCCAGAGCTGCTTTTGCAAAGCAGACAAGTCAGGAGCAGCCTGTTGAGAAGAAGGCTGAACCAAAGAAGAAGGCGAAGCTTTCAGACGAGCTCAAGAAGAAGGTGAAGGAGGCAGTTAAGCCGGCAGGACTTAAGGCCATAGAGTACGCGAGACTCTACAAGGCTTTTGCGGAGTCAGCTGATAAGAACGAGTACAATATCGCTCTTTCAAAGGGATTCAAGGCCCAGAAGAAGGCCAACGATATTTACAAGCTGACGAAGTCGGTTTTTGAGGAGAGCAAAGGAATTTAAAAAACGAAGACATTTTTCGAAAACAATTATTAGAAGGGACTAAAAACAAATGTTGGAAAAAGCATTTCATTTAAAGGAAAATGGTACGAATGTCAAGACCGAGATAATGGCCGGCATCACTACATTTATGACGATGGCGTATATCCTGGCTGTTAACCCGAATATCCTCTCGAGCACGGGAATGGATTCGACGGCAGTTCTTATCGCGACCTGTCTTGCCTCCTGCTTCGGTACTCTGTGCATGTGCTTCATGGCAAATTACCCGTTCGCTCTTGCACCTGGCATGGGACTCAACGCATTTTTCGCATACACCGTATGCAAGAACATGGGATACAGCTGGCAGGTAGCTCTTGCAGCCGTATTTATCGAAGGAATCGTATTCATTGTCCTTTCACTTACTAATGTTCGTGAAGCTATTTTTAATGCAATTCCATCCACTTTAAAACAGGGCGTTTCCGCTGGTATCGGACTTTTCGTAGCTTTCATCGGTCTTCAGGATGGAAAGCTTATCGCAGATTCACCTTCTACATTCGTAACCTATGTAGACTTCAGGAAAAACTGGCATCAGGCAGGTTCTTTTGCGCTGCTGGCCCTGATCGGTCTTATGGTAATCTCAATCCTCTACATCAGAGGGATCACAGGAGCAGTTCTCTATGGAATCATCATCACCTGGATTATCGGAATGATCTTTCAGGCTGTTGGAATTTATGTGCCGAATCCAGAAAAGGGGTTCTACTCAGTTTTCCCGACAGCTGTATTTACTGATTTCTCCAAATTTGGCAACACATTCGGACAGTGCTTCAAGGGCTTTGCCACGATGAATGACAAGGGCGTGTTCAACTTCATCACAGTCTGCTTCTCATTTCTGTTCGTAGATATTTTCGATACGATCGGAACTCTCGTTGGATGCTCAGAGAAGGCTGGCTTCCTCGACAAGAACGGAAAACTTCCTCACATCAAGGGTGCTCTTCTCGCAGATGCATGCGCTACCTCTGTCGGTGCTGTTTTCGGTACTTCGACAACAACTACCTTCGTTGAGTCTGCTGCAGGTGTCGGCGCCGGCGGACGTACAGGACTTACATCACTTACTACAGGTCTTCTGTTCATCGTCGCAATGTTCTTCTCACCTATATTTACAGCAATCCCTGGATTTGCTACATCACCAGCCCTCATATTCGTTGGTTTCCTGATGCTCTCAGCCGTATTAAAGATCGACTTCAACGACTTCAGAGAAGCAATCCCGGCTTACCTTGCGATAATCGCAATGCCGATGTTCTACAGCATTTCAGAGGGTATCTCGATCGGTATCATTTCATATGTTATCATCAACACCATCTGCAACACATTCATGAAGGAGAAGAAGAGAGTCACGATCCTGATGTATGTCCTGGCTGTGCTCTTTATTCTAAAATACATATTAATTCCAAGATAACAGAAAAATCATTCAGGCGCGGTGGGGAGCTTATTGCTCCTCATCACGCTTATATTTTGTAAAAATATGAAAATAAGATTGGAGGAAAAATGGAACTGAGATCACTTGGAAAGGAGCTTTCCGGAAATGTCTATCCGGGCCGTGGAATCGTAGTCGGACGATCAGAAGATGGAAAGTCAGCAGTGACTGCCTATTTTATTATGGGAAGGTCATCGAACTCGAGAAACAGGATTTTTAAAGAGAGCGATGACGAGGGAATAAGGACAGAGGCCTTTGACCCGGCAAAACTTGAGGACCCGTCTCTTATTATCTATGCTCCGGTAAGAGTCCTTGGAGATGATACTATCGTAACCAATGGCGACCAGACCGATACGATCTTTGATGGCATAAAGAAGGGCCTTACGTTTGAGCAGTCTCTTCGTTCGAGAGAGTTCGAGCCTGATGAGCCGAACTACACGCCTCGTATTTCCGCAGATCTTCACATCGAAAATGGTGACTACTCTTACCAGATGTCGATCTTAAAGAGCGATATGATGGATCCGTCCTGCACGGACAGATACACGTTCTCCTATGACAAGCCAAAGGCTGGAGAGGGCCGCTTCATTCACACCTACATGGGCGACGGAAACCCGCTTCCTTCATTCGAAGGTGAGCCGACTCCTGTCGACATTACGGGCGACATCGATTCATTTACTGAGCTCGTCTGGAAGAATTTAAATCAGGACAACAAGGTCTCGCTTTTTGTCCGCTTTATCGACATCGCCTCTGGAAAATATCAGACCAGGATTGTTAACAAAAATAAGTAAAATATTGTTTGACCAATCAGCTTAATGGAAAGGAAAAGGAAAATGAAAGAATTTGCTTTAAAGTACGGCTGCAACCCGAATCAGAAGCCATCCAGAATTTACATGGAGGACGGTTCAGATCTTCCTGTTACAGTTTTAAACGGCAGACCAGGATACATCAATTTCCTGGATGCTTTAAACGGCTGGCAGCTCGTTTCAGAGATGAAGAAGGCCACCGGTCTTCCGTCAGCTGCCTCATTCAAGCATGTTTCACCGGCAGGCGCTGCAGTTGGCCTTCCTCTCTCGGATGTCGAGAGAAAGATCTACTGGGTCGACGATATGGACATGGAGTTTTCACCGCTCGCAAATGCCTATGCCAGAGCCAGGGGCGCTGACCGTATGTCATCGTTCGGCGACTTCATTTCCCTCTCTGATGTCTGCGATGTTCCAACCGCAAAGATCATAAAGAGAGAAGTCTCAGACGGTGTGATCGCTCCGGGATACGAGCCTGAAGCCCTCGAGATCCTTAAGGCCAAGAAAAAAGGCAACTACAATATTATACAGATAGATCCTGACTATGTTCCTGCTAAGGTCGAAAAAAAGCAGGTCTTCGGCGTCACTTTCGAGCAGGGCAGAAACGAGCTTAACATAGGACCTGACTTCTTCGACAATATCGTAACGAAGAATAAGGACCTTCCTGAGGCAGCCAGGAGAGACCTTGCCATCTCGATGATCACTTTAAAATATACCCAGAGTAACTCAGTCTGCTATGTAAAGAACGGTCAGGCTATCGGCATCGGCGCAGGCCAGCAGTCGCGTATCCACTGCACAAGGCTTGCAGGAAGCAAGGCTGACAACTGGTGGCTCCGTCAGTGCCCGAAGGTATTAAACCTTCCATTCAAGGAGAGCATCCACAGAGCCGACAGGGACAACGCGATCGACCTCTACATCGGCGATGAGTACGAGGACCTTCTCGCAGAAGGCTCATGGCAGAATGTCTTTACTGAGAAACCGGACGTCTTCACTAAAGAAGAGAAGAGAGCATGGCTTGACAAAAACACCGGCGTAACACTTGGATCAGACGCATTTTTCCCGTTCGGTGACAACATCGAGCGTGCCCACAAGTCAGGCGTCAAGTACATCGCTGAGCCGGGCGGCTCGATCCGCGACGACAACGTAATCTCAGTCTGCGATAAGTACGATATGGTAATGTCGTTCACTGGTATTAGATTATTCCACCATTGATATCCCTATGAAAATCTCTATTTACTGTGTTGGAAAAGTAAAAGAAAAATTTTTCCGTGACGCGATAGCCGAATACTCAAAGCGGCTGTCGCGTTACGCGAAGCTTGAGATAGTCGAGGTTAAGGACGAAAAGACTCCTGAGAACGCATCTGAGGCTGAGGAGTCAAAGATTAAGCTGATAGAGGGAGAGCGTCTTCTGGCAAAAATCCCCGATTCTGCCTTCGTCGTTGCTTTAGCGATTGGGGGCGAGGAGCTTACCTCTGTAAAGCTTGCTGCAAAAATCGCAGAGCTTGCCATTTCTGGGAAAAGCCACATTGCTTTTGTGATCGGAGGTTCCCTTGGGCTCTCGGAAGAAGTCATGAAGCGTGCCGACTACTCACTTTCATTTTCAAGGCTGACCTTCCCTCACCAGCTGATGAGAGTGATACTCTTGGAGCAGATCTACAGGTCGTTCCGGATCATAAACCACGAGCCCTATCACAAATAGGGACAGTAGGGACGGTTGGAGCGGTTGTTATGCTGTCGCGAGTCCGAAGGACGAAGCGAGAGCATTATAAACCGCCCATGCAAAAAATGGTCACCCGGGCGGCAACATCGCGCACGCTCGCGACGAAAAATCCTAATGTCGCGAGCCCGTCTCTATCTGCGGCGCTGCTTCTTGATGCAAAGCCATATGTGCCAGCGCTGGATTTTGCCTTGTGAAAAAGCGGCAATGGTGACGAAAAAGCCCCGCATGGGAGGGCGATGGGGTTAAGGACACTGAACTTGCCTGACTGCTTCCAGGCTGCCGGATTCACTGGAATAATTGCCGGTGAAATATCAGGCTGATGGAACCACAATATAAATGCCGCGGCTGATCAGAATGTGATCTTCCTCTGCCGCTCATTCGGAATGGGTAGACCGCTTTTTTCTATGCGGAGAGCGCGGACTAAGTCGAGAGCCTTCATATCGAGTCTGTTATCTGTAAATCCATTTGGAAGTTCGTTCACAGAGAAGAACAGTGGGGCAGAGCAGGACTTTTTTATTCCCTTAAGCATCGAAAGCCCGTCAGGGGAAGCGTCTAAAATCCAAAGGTATGGAACAAAGTCCTTTTCTCTAAGACTAAAGATATCTTTATCTCTTATCCCGAGCAGGATATGTATCAGCGCGCGCCTTATCCTTGAAGCCGTAAGGCTCTTGTTCTTAAGAAGCATAGTGAACTGGGTAAAGCCGGTAAACTGAGGAAGGAGTCTTTTGATCCGGTCAGAGAGCTCTTCAGAGACATCTGAAAATTCACTGTAATTATCGTGTGACAGAAGTGCCAGGTGCAGAGGCAGACTCAGGTCGTCATCACACAAGAGAAGATTTTTCCCACGGGAATCTTTTAGAGCCTGATATGAAAATGCAGTCAGATGCTTTTTGACGGCGTCTAAATTCCCATCGTAAATCATACGCCTTATATATGTGGCGGATACAAATTCTCCGTCGCTTAGAGCATCATTGTAGCTCGTTCCCTGTCTTTTTACAGGAATAAGTTCGATATCGAAGTGGTGCCTTAAAATAGCTTTCTCGTATTCGACTGCGAGGATATTATTCGGGCTCGAGACGATTTCTGAGATTGCATCATCAAATGAAATGGCGGAGGCATCGGTGTCTTTGGCAGGAACGGAAGCAGAGCAGATATTAAAATAAGCTTTCAGCGCGTCCTCTCTTGCAGATGGAAAGCTCATTCCGCTTTTTAAATCTGCCTGTAGTACGTCCTTAAACGCAGCCGGCTCTTCTAAGAGAACTTTTGCTGTTTTTTTAAAAAGAGAAATATCTCCGCCCTCAAAGCCGCAGGCAATTTTGTCGCAGCCGCAGGCGGCGAGCAGGCATACGCCACACTCGGCAAAGATTTCGGCGCTCGCGCAGGAGGCAGCGACAGGCATTCCGATGACCAGGTCCGCACCTGAAGAGGAGGCGGCCGGCATTCCAACGACCAGATCAGCGCCGGCATCTACGGCGGCCTTGGCACGAGAGTATCTGTCGATTATTGCGATGCCGCCTCTCTGAGTAAATTCATTTCCGAGGGCGATAATTACAGAATCAGCTCCGAGAACATTCTTTGCATAATCGATTATATATTTGTGCCCGGTGTGAAACGGGTTAAATTCTGCGACGATACCAATGCGTGACATAAGACTCCTATTTCATTGTTGAAGTATTTTTCCTGTAGTTGTATAATAATATAGCTGTGAAAAATTGTCCACAGAAGTTATAAAATTATAAATCCGAATCAAGGAGAAGGAAGCAAAATGAAGGTTTTAGTCATCAACTGCGGAAGCTCATCGTTAAAGTACCAGGTCATCGATTCTGATACTGAGAAGGTCCTCGCCAAGGGACTCTGTGAGAGAATCGGAATTGACGGAAGACTCGTTTACCAGCCGGCAGGCTCAGACAAGATCAAGACAGATGTCGCAATGCCTACACACAAGGAGGCTGTAAAGCTTGTACTTGACGCACTTGTAAATCCTGAGAACGGTGTTTTAAAGAGCCTTAGTGAGATCGGAGCAGTAGGCCACCGTATCGTACACGGCGGTGAGAAGTTTACCAGGTCGGCAGTCATCACCGATGAGATGTTAAAGAAGGTTGAGGAGTGCAACGAGCTCGCACCTCTTCACAACCCGGCAAACATCATCGGAATCAATGCCTGCAGAGAGCTGATGCCGGGAGTTCCTATGGTTGGAGTTTTCGATACAGCTTTCCATCAGACAATGCCTGCTAAGGCATATATGTACGCAGTACCTTATGAGGACTATGAGAAGTACGGTGTCAGAAGATACGGTTTCCACGGCACATCACACAGCTTCGTAAGCAAGCGTGCAGCAGAGGTTTCAGGAGTTGATCTTCACAACTCAAAGATCATCGTTGCCCACCTTGGAAACGGCGCATCTATCTCAGCTGTTTTAAATGGTGAGTCAGTTGATACTTCAATGGGCCTTTCACCACTCGAGGGCCTTGTAATGGGAACACGTTCAGGAGATATCGATCCGACCGCTGTTCAGTACATTGCGAAGAAGGAGAACCTCGATTTTGACGGAGTTATGAACCTTCTGAACAAAAAGTCAGGTGTTCTTGGAATCTCAGGAGTTTCATCAGACTTCAGAGATCTTCTTGCAGCAGAAGAGGAGGGCAACAAGAGAGCAAAGCTCGCAGTTGATATGTTCTGCTACAGAGTTGCAAAGTACATCGGAGCTTACACGGCAGCTATGAACGGCGTTGATCTTATCGCTTTCACAGCAGGCGTAGGCGAGAACAACGGCTTTGTCAGAGAGCAGATCTGCGAGTATCTTGGATTCCTTGGAGTAAAGATCGACGCCGAGGCCAATAAGGTAGCCGGCGAAGAGAAGAAGATCTCAGCAGACGACTCGAAGGTATTAGTTTATGTCATCCCTACAAATGAGGAGCTTGCCATTGCCCGTGAGACAGTAGCTCTTGTAAAGTAATCGATTATGATACTTGATCTTACAAAACTCCTGTCCGCTGGTAACGGACAGGAAAAATATACATCGACCTTTGATATGTCAGAAGTGGCTCACTACGGTGAGTCATTTTCTGTAAAAGAGGCTTGGCCATTTGAGATCACTGTGACAAATGAATCGGGAAAGAGCCTTACGGTATCTGGAAACACCAGAGTAACACTTTCTATTCCGTGTGACAGGTGCTTAAAAGAGGTGGCGGTTACTTTTCCAATTGAGATAAACGAGACGTTTACTATTGAAGATGAACAGATCGCGACCGACCGCGACGAGAACGAAGACTTAGCCGACAAGAAGAGCATTGATGTCGACAGGATGGTCTACGACCAGATCGAGATGAACTGGCCGGATAAAGTCCTCTGCAAGCCTGACTGCAAGGGCCTCTGCCCGGTCTGTGGTCATGACTTGAACGAGGGCGACTGCGGCCACGACAAGCAGGCACTTGACCCACGAATGGCGCAGATATTAGATATTTTCAAAGAGAAAGATCAGTGAAGACGAAGCAGTTGAAAAAGTGATTGACAAATGTCCGGCGAAGTTTTATAATACCATTTGTTGTGGGTAAAATCTGCCCGCACACAATTAATTCGAATAATTCAAGGAGGTGTGTAACGTATGTCTATCTGCCCAAAGAACAAGTCTTCTAAAGGAAGAAGAGATAAGAGAAGAGCGAACTGGAAAATGAGCGCTCCTACACTTGTCCCATGCCCTAAGTGTGGTCAGCTTATGATGCCACACAGAGTCTGCAAGAACTGCGGTACTTACAACAAGCGCGAGATCGTTGCTGTTGACTGATTACTACAGTGTTGCTATTTGGTTGTGATAAATTCAGGAGTTGCTGGGACCTTATGTCCCGTCGGGATGTACAATGGAATGTTTTTATCATATATGCTTAATAATTGAGGTGTAAGATGAGAAAATCAGTTCAGCCTGAGTATTATCAGGCAACAGTTACCTGCAACTGCGGAAATACATTCGTTACAGGTTCTACAAAGAAGTCAATTCACGTCGAAGTCTGCTCAAAGTGCCATCCTTTCTATACTGGCCAGCAGAAGGCTAACAAGGCTCGTGGCCGTATCGAGCAGTTCAACAAGAAGTACGGATTTGACAACAAGTAATAAAGTATTTGAGGCCGGGGTTTTTACCCCGGTTTTTTAGTAAAGGGATTTTATGGCATACAGCGGTATAGGCGGACAGGCAGTTATGGAGGGAGTCGAGATGTTAAACGGCACGAAAGGCGCCGTAGCAGTAAGACTCACCGACGGAAGCATACATACGGATACCATGGACATAAACCCGGTTCCAGACTGGGTGAAGCACACTCCTGTTGTAAGAGGCGTCTACTCATTTTTTCACTCTCTGGTGGTGGGCATATCGTCGCTTTACAAATCAACATCCTACTTTGAGGATGAAGACGAAAAGCAGAAGGCAGAGGAAAATCCTGCGAAGGAAAAGGCGGAGATGGGAGTCTCACTTGTTATCTCATTTGTCCTGGCCCTCGCGATCTTTCTGTATCTTCCGATGTTTTTGTCGGGATTTGTAAATCATTTTACGAAGGCTGCCTGGGTAAGTGTGCTGTTTGAGGGAATACTTAGAATCGTTATATTTTTGCTGTACATCTATTTTATCGGGCTTACTCCGGATATAAAGCGAACCTTTATGTACCACGGCGCCGAGCACAAGTGCATCAACTGCGTCGAGCACGACCTGCCGCTGACTGTTGAAAATGTGCGCTCTTCGAGCCGGTTTCACAAGAGATGCGGGACGAGTTTTATATTTATCGTGTTTCTGATAAGCGTGTTTTTATTCATGTTTATCCGCACCGACAACATGGCCTTAAAAATCCTTTTCAGGCTGCTTCTGATGCCTGTGATCGCCGGCATTTCGTTTGAATTTCTGCGACTCGGCGGCCGCAGGGAAAACCGGCTTGTAAATGCCCTCGCAAAGCCCGGGCTCTGGGTGCAGCGCCTTACGACAAAGGAGCCGGACGATTCGATGATAGAGGTCGGGATCGCTTCAGTGCGCGCGGTATTTGATCCGGATAAATTTATACAAGACCACGAACTTCAACAGTAAGATATGACATACGTCCTGACTTTAAAAAACTGCATAGAAAAATTAAGACAGGCAGGCATAGATGATCCCGAATCGGATGCAAGGATCATTTTAACTGAAGCATCGGGGATGGACTATGCCCATCTGATGGCAGAGATGCGAAGTGAAGTTTCTGAAGATACTTCACGCAAAATAAAAAAATTTATGGAAAAGCGCCTGAAACGTATTCCGCTTCAGCAGATAACGGGTTACACAGAGTTCATGGGACTTAAGTTTTCGGTCGATGAAAATGTGCTCTGCCCGAGGCAGGATACGGAAGTTTTAGTGGAGCAGGTGCTTGATGCCGCCGATAAAAACAGCCGTGTACTCGATATGTGTACCGGGAGCGGCTGCATTGCGGTAAGCATAGCGAAGCTTAAAAAAGCTGATACAACAGCCTGCGACATTTCAGAGAAAGCCATAGCCATTGCTGAAAAAAATGCAAGGGACAATGGCGTTTCTGTTCATTTTTTCAAGGGTGATCTGTTCGAGGCACTGCCAGACCATGAAAAATATGATATAGTAGTATCGAATCCGCCTTATATCAAGTCTGATGTGATAGGGACGCTTGAGCCAGAGGTAAAGGACCATGAGCCGCGGATTGCTCTCGATGGAGCAGAAGACGGGCTTTTTTTCTACAGGCGGATAATAATGGATGCGCCGGATTATTTGAGAAAAAACGGTCTGATATTTTTTGAGACAGGATATGACCAGGCGGAGCAGGTGAAAAAACTGCTCCTTGACAGAGGATTTTCAGATATTAAGATTACAAAAGATTACGGAGGAAATGATCGTGTTGTAGCAGGTGTTTTCAAATGAGTTAACAGAACATAGACCAGAACTTTTTACAGGAGATTTACAGATATGTTTGAAAACCTTGAAAATTTACGCATGCGCTATGACGAGATCATGCATCTTGTAAGCCAGCCGGAGATCGCCGGCGACGGGGCTGCGTTTCAGAAACTTATGAAAGAGGCCAATGGGATTAAGCCACTGGTCGACACCTACGCTGCGTTCAAAGAGGCTGTGTCAGAAAAGGAAGATGCTCTTGCAATCTTAAACGAAGAGAAGGATGAAGAACTCAGGGAACTGGCTAAGGAAGAGCAGTCTGAGGCAGAGAAGAAGATTGAAAAGCTAAGACATGAGCTTATGATCCTCCTCCTTCCGAAGGACCCGAATGACGACAGAAATGTCATCATGGAGATCAGAGCCGGGGTAGGCGGAGATGAGGCGGCACTTTTTGCGGCTGATCTGTATCGGATGTACACCCACTTTGCGGAGTCGAAGGGCTGGCACACGGAGATCATCGAGTGCGAGGAGACCGGAATCGGCGGAATGAAGCAGGTCAACTTCTCTGTTAGCGGACAGGGTGCCTATTCAATTTTAAAATATGAGTCCGGAGTCCACAGAGTACAGCGTGTCCCGGTTACAGAGTCGGGCGGCAGGATCCACACTTCGACAGCGACTGTCGCTGTTATGCCTGAGGCCGAGGAAGTGGACGTTGAGATAAATGAGAAAGACATCAGGATCGATGTCATGAGGGCGTCCGGCAATGGCGGACAGTGTGTAAACACGACAGATTCGGCCGTAAGACTTACCCACTACCCGACTGGGATCGTTATCTACTCACAGACAGAGAAGTCACAGCTTCAGAACAAAAACAAGGCATTTGAACTCCTGCGTACCAAACTCTATGACCTGAAACTGCAGGAGCAGCAGGCCAGGGCAAAGGATGAGAGACTTTCGCAGATCGGCACAGGCGACCGCTCTGAAAAGATCAGGACTTACAACTTTCCGCAGGGAAGAGTTACGGACCACAGAATCGGGCTTACGATCTACAGGCTGGATGACGTTATGAACGGGGACTTAAACGAGATCCTCGAGGCACTTATCGCAGCTGATCAGGCGAAGAAGCTGGAAAAACTGAACGAGGCGGGCTGATATGTTAAAAAATAAAACCATAATTTTAGGAGTTACAGGTTCCATTGCAGCGTACAAGGCGGCTGAGATCACAAGCTGGGCAAAAAAGCAGCATGCCGATGTGAATGTGATCATGACAAAGAATGCCCAGTATTTCATCAATCCGATCACCTTTGAGACGCTCTCTGGGAACAAGTGCCTTACGGACACTTTTGACAGAAATTTTCAGTACAATGTGGAGCATGTAGAGCTTGCAAAGAGGGCGGACCTCTTTGTTGTAGCTCCGGCATCGGCCGATTTTATCGCAAAGGCAGCAAATGGCATTGCCGACGATATGCTTACAACGACGTTCCTTGCGTCGACCTGCGAGAAACTTATATTTCCTGCGATGAATACAAGAATGTACGAAAATCCTATTACTCAGGATAACATCGCAAAATTAAAAAGATTCGGGATTAAGGTCATCGAGCCGGGTGCCGGTTATCTGGCCTGCGGTGACACAGGAAAGGGTAAGCTTCTTCTAATCGAAGATATAGAGGAGCACATCCTGCTTCATGCGGCATACGACCATGACCTCAGCGGAAAGAAGATTTTAGTAAGCGCCGGACCTACCTGTGAGGATATAGATCCGGTCAGATTTATCACGAATCACTCCACAGGGCGGATGGGATACGCCGTTGCCAGAAACGCTGCAAGGCGCGGTGCCGATGTCACTTTAGTAAGCGGTCCGGTGTCACTTAAAGAGCCTGTCGGCGTCAATACAGTTCATGTTACGAGCGCACAGGAGATGTTTGATGAGATCACAGCTGTAAGCGATGAACAGGATATTATCGTGATGACAGCGGCTGTCGCAGACATGAAGCCTGTAAACAAGGCTGCTGAAAAGATCCACAAGGTTACGATGCCGGATGCGATCAAGCTTACGACTAATCCGGATATTTTATCGTATCTCGGTGCCAACAGGAGAGAGGGTCAGAAGATCATAGGATTTTCTATGGAGACTGAAAACCTCGTCGAGAACTCGAGACTCAAGCTTAGAAAGAAGCACTGTGACATGATCGTGGCGAACTGCCTTAAAGTCGCTGGGGCCGGTTTTGGAACGGAAACAAACGTAGTGACACTTATCTCGGCCGACAGGATGCAGGAGCTTCCGATAATGTCTAAGGATGAAGTGGCAGAAAAAATCTTTGATTTTATTCAAAAAGATTGTTAAAATCTTTTTACTTTGCTATAATAGGGAAACGTGGGCAGAGTTTGAACAATAAGGAGAAGAAATGAGCGTAGCAATTTTAACAGATACTAACAGCGGAATTTCACCAGACGAAGCCAGAAAAAGAGGCATCTTTTCGATACCGACGCCTTTTTATATCAATGACAAGCTCTACTATGAGAGTGTAGATTTAGATCACGAGAAGTTCTATGAGCTTCAGGCTTCTGGAGCAGAGATCCACACTTCGATGCCTCTTGTCGGAGACGTTTTAGACGAGTGGAACAAGCTTCTAAAGGACTATGACGAGGTTGTTTACATTCCACTTTCAAGCGGGCTCTCATCATCCTGCGAGACAGCTCAGATGCTCTCTGAGGACGACGATTACGACGGAAAGGTCTTTGTCGTAAATAACCGCAGAATCTCTGTTACGATGAAGCTTTCAGTCATGGAGGCAAAGGCCCTCGCTGATCAGGGAAAGAGCGGAGGAGAGATCAAGGAATACCTCGAAAAGACAGCCGGGGATTCCTCGATTTATATCACAGTAGATACGCTTAAATACCTGAAGAAGGGTGGACGTGTTACGCCTGCTGCAGCAGCCATCGGCTCACTCCTTCATATTAAGCCTATACTTACTATACAGGGAGACAAGCTTGACAAATTCGCGATGGCCCGCACTATGAAGCAGGCGAAGCAGATCATGCTCGATGCGATAAAGAAGGACACCGAGGAGAGATTCAAGGATCCTGACGGCAGCGGCTGCGTGATGTCTATCGCGCACACCAACAACCGTGCGGCAGCAGAGCAGTTTAAGGATGAACTTTTAGCTATCTACCCGGACAGACAGGTCATCATTGATGAACTTTCTATGGTTATCGCCTGCCACATCGGTCCAGGATCGCTGGCAGTCACGACATCACAGAGTTTTTTAAAGGAGATATAATATGGTTAAGGCAGTTGTAGGAGCTAACTGGGGTGACGAAGGTAAGGGAAAGATCACCGATACCCTCGCAAATGATGCTGACATCGTTATCCGTTTTCAGGGTGGCGCAAATGCAGGACACACCATCGTAAACGAGTACGGAAAGTTCGCACTTCACCTTCTCCCGTCGGGAGTTTTTCACCAGAATATCACGAATGTAATTGGTAACGGAGTGGCATTCGATATCGACAAGTTCTTGAAAGAGCTCGGAGACATCGAGTCGAAGGGAGTTCCGGCGCCAAATATCATCGTAAGCGACAGAGTCCAGGTCCTGATGCCTTATCACATTCAGTTCGATACGCTTGAGGAGGCCAGACTTGCAGGCAAGTCATTCGGCTCTACAAAGTCGGGCATCGCACCATTTTATTCAGACAAATATGCTAAGATCGGCTGGCAGATAAACGAGTTTTACCAGGACGACGACGCGCTGATGGAAAAGATCGACCACATCGCAGACATTAAAGACGCTCTTCTCGTAAATCTCTATCACACAGATCCTATCGACAGAAAGGGACTTCTCGAGTGGATCAAGGAGAGAAGAGATAAGATCCGTCCGTATCTTGCAGATGTACCGAAGTTCCTTGGAGAGGCCTTAAAAGAAGGAAAGACAGCTCTTCTCGAGGGACAGCTCGGAACTATGAAGGACCCGGATTTCGGAATCTATCCAATGGTCACTTCATCTTCACCTATCGCTGGATTCGGAGCCATCGGAGCTGGAATCCCTCCATACGAGATCAAGCAGATTGTAGTAGTTTCGAAGGCATACTCTTCAGCAGTCGGAGCAGGAGAGTTCGTATCTGAGATTTTTGGAAAAGAAGCAGATACGCTTAGAAATCACGGCGGAGACGGCGGCGAGTACGGCGCTACGACCGGCAGACCAAGAAGAGTCGGCTGGTACGACTGCGTAGCCAGCAGATACGGCTGCAGACTCCAGGGCGCAACTGACGTTGCATTTACTGTATTAGATGACCTCGGATATCTTGACGAGATCCCTGTATGCGTAGCATATGAGCTCGATGGCAGACAGATCACGGATTTCCCTGTCACAAAGGATTTGAAGAGATGCAAGCCTGTTTACAAGACTCTCCCGGGCTGGAAGTGCGATATCAGAGGAATCAGGGAGTTTGAGGACCTGCCGAAGGAAGCTCAGGATTATGTCAACTTCATCGAGCAGCAGATCGGATATCCTATCACGATGGTAAGCAACGGACCGTCGAGAGACGACATCATCTACAGAGTAAGTCCGCTCAATAAATGATGTTCAAAATATAAACACAAAAAAAACTATAAAAGGGCACAGCTTTCACGTAATATAGAGGCTGTGTCTTTATTGTTGTTATAAGGAGATTTATGCTTAAAGTAGAACATTTGACTAAAAAGTACGGAAAGCACACTGTCGTAAATGACTTGAGCTTCACCGCGGACAAGGGAGAGATAGTCGGACTGTTAGGGCCGAACGGCGCCGGAAAGTCCACTACTATGAACATGCTGACCGGATATCTGGCTCCGGACGAAGGCTCCATCGAGCTTGACGGGAAAGATCTTACGAACCCTAAGAACCGCAAAAAAGTCCTGATCGGCTATATGCCGGAGGTGCCGCCTCTCTACAACGATATGACTGTAAAGGAGTACCTCATATTTGCCTCTGAGCTTAAAGGCGTAAAACACGCTGATCGAAAGGATAAGGTCGATAAAGTGATGGAAGAGACCGCTGTAGGCGATGTGAAGGACCGTCTAATAAAGAATCTGTCAAAAGGATACAGGCAGAGAGTCGGTTTTGCCTGTGCTGTTCTGGGAGATCCTGAGGTCATTATCCTAGATGAGCCTACCGCAGGACTTGATCCGAGACAGATCGTCGCGATGAGGGATCTGATCCTCTCTCTTAAAAAAGACCACCTTGTTATCATAAGCTCACACATCCTCTCCGAGATCGAAGAGGTCTGCGACCATGTGCTTATCATTTCCAAGGGTAAGCTCGTCCTCTCCGACAACACCGAGCATCTGCTCGAGGAGCATGATGAGTCACTTGAGGATGTATTCCTGGAATTGACTTCTGACGAGGAAGACAAAAAGGAATCAAAGCCAGTATCTTCGAGATTTGAAGATCAGGAAGATACTGATGACAGTACCAGTGATGAAGATGAAGATACAGAAGAGACCGATGCAGAGGAAACCAATTCAGAAGATGAGGAGGATAGAAAATGAAAGCAATATTTAAAAGAGAATTCCTCTCATTTTTCAGAGGCATAACCGGATGGCTGTTCCTTGGACTAAACCTCGTAGTTTACGGCCTCTACTTTACAGTCTATAACCTGATGCAGGGAATCCCGAGCATCGCCTATGCGATAAACGGGATGTCGTTTATTTTTCTTATAACAGTACCGATCCTTACGATGAGGGTGTTCGCTGCCGAAAGGCGCGACAAGACAGATCAGCTTACTATGACTTCTCCTGTCGGCGTGGGCGGCATCGTGCTTGGCAAATTCCTGGCACTTGCCTGCTGCTTTGCTATAGTTGTGGCATTTATCGCGGCCTCACCTTTTATTTTAAGAATATACGGGACCGTATCACTGAAGGAGAGCTTTACATCGGTCTTAGGGCTTCTGCTCTACGGACTGACCCTTCTTGCAGTCGGACTCTTCGCCTCGGCACTGACACCGAATGTGATTGTAAGCGCAGTTGTTTCATTCGGCCTGATCTTTCTCGGATATATTTCAAGCTCACTTGTAAGCGCACTCTCGCTTAGCGGAGTACCTGCAAAGATCCTCGGCTGGTACGACTTTACCACGCCGCTTTCGGATTTTTTGTCGGGAAGCCTCTCCCTTAAAAATATAGTCTATTTTCTGACGGTCATTGTGCTCTGCCTGGTCCTTGCCACGCAGATCATCTTAAAACGCCGCTACACGATCTCGAAGAAGAGACTTACGGTCTCGGCATTTTCACTCGTGACGATAATAGCAGTAATTGCAGCCGCAATCGTCGGAAATTTTGCAATGACGAAGGTGCCTGACAAGTACGCTGTCCACGATATGACAAAAAGGAAGTACTACACACTTTCGGATAAGACTAAGAATATACTCTCGAAGCTCGACAAGGATGTCACGATCTACTGCCTTGCGAAGAAGTCCTCGCTTACATACGACTATGAAGTGACTCTTAAGAAGACGCTCGACAACTATGCGGCTGACTCGGATTATGTCACTGTAAAATATGTCGATACTACGAAGAACCCTACATTTGCTTCAAAGTACACGGACAGCGAGCTCTCCTCCGGAAGCCTTATCGTAGTCAGCGGAAACAGGAGCAGGACGATCGATACCTCAGATCTCTATGAGACTCAGGTAGACTCTTCGACCTACTCGCAGCAGGTGACAGGCTACGATATCGAGGGCCAGGTCACAAGCGCGATCAATTATCTGAATGCCAGAAATCTCGAGAAGATCTATCTGCTGAGCGGTCACGATGAGATGTCACTTTCGTCCACATTTACAAAGACACTTACGAAGCTCAATGCACAGACAGCCACTCTTAATTTTCTTAAAGCCGATTCTGTTCCAGAGGATGCGGCAGCTGTGATCATTTTCGGGGCGCAGTCTGACCTCTCGAAAAACGATGTCGAAAAGCTTGATAACTATGTCAGCGGCGGCGGAAAAGTATTTGTGGCGCTCGATGTCATAAAGAACAGCGGGCTTAAAAATCTGAACAGATTTTTAACTGATAACGGAATTAAAGCTACATCCGGAATCGTAGCAGAGACGAATGAAAACTACTACACCCAGAACCAGTACTATCTCCTTCCAAAGGTAAACAGCACTAAGGCAAGCGCCGACGTCTCAGGAACACTTCAGGTGTTCATGCCGTTTTCTGTAGGACTTACGAAGACAAATGCATCCGGTATAAATTACCTGAACCTTGCTGTGACAAGCGATAAAGCGATAGCGAAGAATTCACTTTCAGATTCAAATGCGCTGCAGAAGGCTGTATCAGATACAGGTACTGTAAAGAAGGAAGATGGAGATGCACAGGGACAGTTCTCACTCGGACTTATTTCGATAAATAAGAAAAAAGGCGAAGTGGTTGCCTTCGGATCTGCCTATACATTCTCAGACGAGGAGAACCAGATGGTATCAGGAAAGAACGCAACGCTCTTCTCAGATGTATTCTCCTACCTGCTGCCTGACGATTCAAAGAATTCCGTAAGCATCCCTGTCAAGTCTATAGACTCGACGACTCTTACGATCAATGCCTCTGGTATAAAGATCTTCGGATTTCTGACCGGACTGATCCTGCCGCTTGCGCTTATCGTCTGTGGAATTGTAGTATGTATTGTCAGGAGAAAAAGATAATGAAAACAACAGCCATAGTCCTCGCTGCCGGAAAGGGCAGCAGGATGAAGAGCAATACACCAAAGCAGTTTATCGGAGTGAAGGGAAAGCCGATAATTGCCTACAGCCTCGAGACATTCGAAAAGAGCAGCGTAGATCAGATAGTCCTTGTGACTTCGGAAGATAATATTGACCGCTGCAATTCTATCGTAAAAAATTTTAATATAGAAAAATGCAGCGATATAGTTGCCGGTGGAAGCGAGAGGGCACTGTCAGTCTGCAACGGACTGAAAAAAGCCACAGGAGACTATGTGCTGATACACGACGGCGCGAGGCCGCTTGTTTCCTCCCGGATCATAAAAGATACTATTGAGGCATTAAAAGATCATCCGGCCGTTGTCGCAGTTGTCCCGGTAAAGGATACGATAAGACAGATTGGAGAAAACGGAGAGCTTAAGGATGCGATCGAGAGATCGAGTCTCTTTGGAATGCAGACGCCGCAGGCTTTTTGGCGTGAAAAGATAATCGAAGCTTACGATAAGCTTTTTAAAGAAAACGCTGATTTTTCAAAGATAACTGACGATGTGATGGTACTCGAGAAGGCATTCGGTATCCACGCATTTCCGGTGGATGGAGAGGAAATGAACAGAAAAATAACCACGCCAGAGGACCTGGCGTGGCTTAAATCGATAGTTTAGTCTTTCTTCCTGTTCGCGTCGTTGAATTCTCTGTTATCCGGCTTCGCAATCCGCATGAAGATGCCGATGACCCAGAGCATGACCGGGATAACGACAGTGGCTGCGATGCAGGCCTTAAACATCGTCATCGTATGAGGGTTGTCGATGATCGCGAAGACAAGAGTCAGGACATACATAAACACGAGCAGACAGACCGCGACTATTCCAAAAATCCGTTTAAATTTCTTCATTTCAAGGCTCCTTTTCCAATCATGATATTGGAAAATACGAGTCTTGTCAATAGACGACTTTTGTGATAAAGTAAACAGGTCGCTGAAAAAGGAGGAAAAAAAGATATGGCAATTTTAGACGAATGGAAGGCTGTGGCCTATGACAATAAACAGGACAGATATCACCTCGAGAAATTCTGGAACAACTATTTCGAGAAAGAGAAGGGCGTTTATGCTATCCTTCTGAAGAATCCGGATAAGGTCTACAAGGGAACAGTCCACGATCTCGCAGAGCAGTTCGGCCTGACAGACCTCGAGATGGCTGGATTTCTCGATGGAATCCAGGAGAGCCTCAAGGAGCCGAATCCTATAGAGACTATGGAGGCTGATACAGAGGTTTCGCTCTGCTACGACCTTGAGAAACTCTACAGAAATATGGTAGATGCGAGGGCAGAGTGGCTCTATACACTTCCGGAGTGGGACAACATCTATTCGAAGGACAAGCAGCACGATATTCTGATCTCACAGAGAAAGTCTCACACTGTACACGTTAAGAAGATCGGCCGCAATGATCCATGTCCATGCGGTTCCGGAAAAAAGTACAAATTCTGCCACGGAAGAAAGGGCGCAGAGCCACTTCCTGGATATGAGCAGTAAGAAAAGGGGGTTAATCCCCCTTTTTATATTGTCTGTAATTATCACTCTTTCGGCCTGCAGTGCAGATAAGCCTGCTATTGACAAGATGTCTGCGAACCGGACAGCTTCGGAAAAAAACACCACGAATAAAGCTGATGAAGATGTCGGACAGAAGAAAGATCCGGCCACCGAAAAAAAGAAGACGGATGCGAAGAACAAAATCCTGAAAAAAGCATCTGACGGCTTTTTTGCAGGGGAGAGTGAAAAAGACAGGGCAGGCTTTCTCGACTGGTTTGAAAAGACATATGGGGACAAAACGCTTGAGACAATAGCAGATAACGGTGTCTTTGACGACAGCACAGTCTGGCAGAATTCGACAGGAAGGACAATAAAGACCCTTTTCTGGGACTATCACGCGGCGGCTGAGGATCCATTTTACAAAGCAAACCTGAGGAGAGAGATAAAGACCAGTAAATCCGGAGAGGCTGAATTTTTATTCAGCGGAGACTTAACCCTTGCCGAGCACACGGCGACCACTGTCCTTATGGACAAAAATCCCAACTTACTGTCGCAGTGCTTTGACCAGAGCCTTATGGATACGATGCGGTCGGCGGACTTTTTTACTGTAAACAATGAGTTCTGCTATGGAACGAAAAACATCGGAAAGCCCATTTCCGGCAAGACTTTCACCTTCAGAGCGGACCCAAAGAGGGCGAAACTTTTAAACCGTATCGGGGTCGACCTTGTCTCACTCGCGAACAATCACGTCTATGACTATGGGAAGGACGCATTTTTATATACGCTTTCTACTTTAAAAAAGGACAAAGTTCCCTACGTCGGTGCCGGCAAAAATCTCACTGAGGCAAAGAGGGCGTACTATGTGACAGCAGATGGAAGGACCGTAGCAATACTTGCGGGAACGCAGATCGAAAGATCTGCAAACTACACAAAGGCAGTGGCCGCGGATTCGCCCGGAGTACTTAAATGCTTAAATCCCACTGAATATGTCAGGGCGATACGCACCGCAAAAAAGTACGCTGACACGGTCTTTGTGATCTGTCACTGGGGAACCGAAGGGACACACCAGTACGGTGACGACCAGACAAAACTCGCAAAAAAATTCATCAAAGAGGGAGCGGATGCAGTAATAGGCGGTCACACCCACACGCTTCAGGCAGTCGAGTATGTGGACAGTGCTCCGGTGTTTTACAGTCTCGGTAATTTTTTCTTTTCGACGACGATGAAACAGCCGAAGGGATACGACACCGGACTTGCGAAGATTACAGTGAAGAGAAACGGGAAGATTTCTGCTGAATTTATCCCCTGCCGCTTTTCAGGTGGAAAGACTTCTAAGCTTAAGAGCGGCTCAGCTAAGTACCGCAGGGTAATCTCTGATATGAACAGCTGGTCCCAGACAGCAGTCATTCAAAAAAACGGGATGATAAAACGAAAATGATGTGTTATAATCATAGCGTTTGTTGAATAGAATATTTTTTTATGGAGGCATTTACTCATGGCAAAGAAACCATACGTACTTCTTATAATGGATGGCTTCGGATTAAACGACAATCCGAAGGCAAATGCAGTTGCACAGGCAAATACACCTGTACTCGACGGACTTGTTAAAGAGTATCCGTTCGTCAAGGGTTCTGCTTCAGGTCTCGCTGTCGGACTTCCTGACGGACAGATGGGAAATTCTGAGGTAGGTCATATGAATATGGGCGCCGGACGCATCGTATATCAGGAGCTTACCCGTATCACCAAGTCTATCGAGGATGGTGATTTTTTCAAGAATGAGGAGCTCGTCGGAGCATTTGAGAATGCCAGAAAGAACGGTAAGAGCGTTCATCTCTGGGGACTTCTCTCTGACGGCGGAGTTCACTCACACAACACTCACCTCTATGCACTGCTTGAGATGGCAAAGAGACAGGGCGTTGAGAACGTCTATGTACACTGCTTCCTCGATGGCCGTGACACTTCTCCTACAGCAGGAAAAGAATACATCGCCGAGCTCGAAGAGAAGATGAAGGAGATCGGTGTTGGAAAGATCGCATCTATAAGCGGCCGTTACTATGCTATGGACCGTGACAACAGATGGGACAGAATCGAGAAGGCTTACAGAGCTTTAACTCTTGGCGAGGGCAATGAGGCAGACAGCGCCGCAGAGGCTATTGAGAATTCCTATGCAGCTGGAAAGACAGATGAGTTCGTTATCCCTTGCGTAATAAAGGAGAATGGAAAGCCTGTAGCTACAGTACAGGATGGAGACAGCGTAATCTTCTTTAACTTCCGTCCTGACAGAGCCCGTGAGATGACACGTGTTTTCTGTGCCGATGATTTCGACTGTTTTGACAGAGGAGACAGGATCAAGACTGACTATGTCTGCTTCGTCCAGTACGATGACACAATCCCGAACACAAAGATCGCTTTCAAGAAGCAGATCTTAAAGAACACCTTTGGCGAGTACCTCGCAGCTCACAACATGACTCAGGCCCGTATCGCCGAGACAGAGAAGTATGCCCACGTTACATTCTTCTTCAATGGCGGAATCGAGGAGCCGAACAAGGGCGAGGACAGAGTCCTTGTAAAGAGCCCGAAGGTCGCTACATACGATCTGCAGCCTGAGATGAGCGCACCTGAGGTCTGCGACAAGCTCTGTACTGCTATAAGAAGCGGCAATTACGATGTTATTATTATTAATTTTGCAAACCCTGATATGGTCGGCCACACAGGCGTCCTTCCTGCAGCTATAAAGGCTGTTGAGACTGTAGATACCTGCGTTGGAAAGGCAGTAGACGCCGTTAAGGAGATGGGCGGAGTTATGTTCATCTGCGCCGATCACGGAAACTGCGAGCAGGAGATAAATTACGAGACAGGTGAGCCGCTTACAAGCCACACGACGAACCCGGTTCCGTTTATCCTTGTAAACGCAGACCCTTCATACGGACTCCGCGAGGGAGGAAGGCTCTGCGACATCGTTCCTACACTTATTGAACTGATGGGAATGGAGCAGCCGGCTGAAATGACCGGTAAGTCACTCCTTATAAAAAAATAAACCAACACTTTAAAGAAAGGAAAAAGAATGAAAGAGTACAAGCCTGTTAAAGAAGGAAAAGTAAGAGAGGTTTACGATGATGGAGATTCCATCATCATGGTAGCTACCGACCGTATCAGTGCCTTCGATGTAATCCTTAAGAACAAGGTTACAGATAAGGGACGTGTCCTCACGCAGATGTCTAAGTTCTGGTTCGACTATACAAAGGACATCATTCCTAACCACATGATCTCATGCGATGTAAAGGATATGCCTGAATTTTTCCAGAATGATGAGTTCGCCGGACGCAGCATGAAGGTAAAGAAGCTCGACATGCTTCCTATCGAGTGCATCGTCAGAGGCTACATCACCGGAAGTGGCTGGGAGTCATATCAGAAGAACGGTACAGTCTGCGGAATCAAGCTTCCTTCAGGACTTGTAGAGTCTGATAAGCTTCCTGAGCCTATATATACTCCGACCACAAAGGCTGATCTCGGTGATCACGATGAGCACATCACCTTCGAGGAGTCAGTTGATATAATCGAAAAGCTTCATCCTGGAAAGGGCCGCGAGTACGCTGAGATTATTCGTGATGACACAATTGCCCTCTACAAGAAGTGCGCTGATTATGCTCTGACAAAAGGAATCATCATTGCTGATACGAAGTTCGAGTTCGGTCTCGATGAGAACGGAAACGTTGTTCTTGGCGATGAGATGCTTACACCGGATTCTTCAAGATTCTGGCCGGCAGAGGGCTATAAGCCGGGACAGGGACAGCCTTCCTTCGACAAGCAGTTTGTACGTGACTGGCTAAAGGCTAATCCTGACAGCAATTATGACCTGCCTCAGGATGTAATCGACAAGACAATAGCGAAATACAAAGAAGCCTACAAGCTTCTTACAGGTAAGGATCTTTCATGGTAGGTTTAAGCCGGATTCTATCGACTTCTGCTTATTTTTGATGAAAGGTTTATATGGAAAAGTATTTTGAAAAAAATGCATCGGACAGTCTTCACGAGGAGTGTGGTGTCTTCGGCATCTACGACCTCGATGGAGAGGATGTCGCCGGCACAATCTACTACGGGCTTTTTGCACTGCAGCACAGGGGCCAGGAGAGTGCTGGAATAGCTGTTTCCGACACTAATGGACCGAAGAACAATGTAAGCGTCATCAAGGATATGGGGCTTGTAAACGAGGTTTTCTCAAAGGATAATCTCTCTACTCTTCATGGAGACATAGGTGTAGGTCATGTCAGATACTCGACCGCAGGAGAGTCCACCAGAGAAAATGCCCAGCCGATGGTCATTAACTATGTAAAGGGCACTCTTGGACTCGCCCACAATGGCAATCTGGTAAATGCAAATGAACTGAGGCAGTACTTATCAGAGACTGGAGCTATCTTTCAGTCTACGATAGATACAGAGCCTATAGCATATCTCATTGCAAGAGAGAGGCTTCATTCTGCGACAGTTGAGCAGGCTGTAAACAACGCCTGTGATAAGCTGCAGGGAGCATTTTCTCTCGTGGTTATGAGCCCGAGAAAGCTTATCGCTGCCCGTGACCCTCATGGCTTTAAGCCACTTGTGATTGGTAAGCGCGGCAGGAGCTATATCTTCACCTCAGAGACAGCAGCTCTTGATACGATTGGAGCTGAGTTCGTCCGTGATGTCCGCCCTGGAGAGACAGTCTGGGTTACACCGGACGGAGAACTCCACAGCGATATGTCCCGCGCCATTCCTGAGGAAAAGCAGGCGAGATGCATTTTCGAGTATATCTACTTCGCAAGACTTGACAGCTATATAGATGGCAGGTCTGTATATGATGCGAGGATTAAGGCCGGACGTTTCCTGGCTCAGGATTCGCCGGTTGATGCTGATCTCGTAGTTGGTGTTCCAGAATCCGGAAATGCCGCAGCTATGGGCTATGCACTTGAGTCCGGTATTCCTTACGGCACAGCTTTTGTAAAAAACAGCTATGTCGGAAGGACCTTCATAAAGCCTGGGCAGAAGAGCAGGGAGTCCTCAGTCCGTGTAAAGCTTAATGTCTTAAGAGAAGCCGTAAAGGGAAAGAGAGTCATCATGATCGATGATTCAATCGTTCGTGGTACAACTTCAGACAGGATTGTCGGAATGCTTAAGGAGGCTGGCGCTTCTGAGGTGCATGTACGTATCTCTTCACCGCCTTTCCTTTGGCCGTGCTATTTCGGAACTGATATCCCTGTAAGGGAGCAGCTTATCGCATATAATCACTCTATCGATGAGATTAGAAAAATAATCGGAGCTGATACTCTTGCGTACCTGTCGATTGACAGACTCCGCGAGATGGTGGATGGCCTTTCTATCTGTGACGGCTGCTTTACCGGCAAATACCCGGTCAAGCCTCCTGAAGAGGATATCCGCGGCAGTTATGAGAAGTAAAATTTTTTCCGTTTTTTAATAGGAGTTATTATGGGAACAGATGCATATATTAGTCCTTTAAGCGAGAGATACGCGAGCAAGGAGATGCAGTATATTTTTTCAGAGGATAAGAAATTCTCCACCTGGAGAAAGCTCTGGGTCGCTCTCGCTGAGACTGAGATGGAGCTTGGCCTCTCTGAGAATGGCAAGCCGGTAATCACTCAGGACATGATCGACGAGATGAAGGAACACATCTACGATATCAACTACGATGTCGCAAGAGCCCGTGAAAAGGTAGTCCGCCACGATGTCATGAGCCATGTCTATGCTTTCGGAAAGCAGTGCCCGAAGGCAGCAGGCATTATCCACCTCGGCGCTACAAGCTGCTATGTAGGTGATAACACTGATGTCATCATTATGCGTGAGGGCCTTCAGCTCGTCAGAAAAAAGGTCTTAAACGTAATAAACGAGCTCGCAAAGTTTGCTGATAAGTACAAGGATCTGCCGACTCTTGCGTTCACTCATTTCCAGCCGGCTCAGCCAACCACTGTTGGCAAGCGTGCGACTCTCTGGTGCAACGAGTTCATGCAGGACCTTGAGGATATCGACTACGTGATCTCTACGATGAAGCTCTTGGGATCAAAGGGTACTACTGGTACTCAGGCCAGCTTCCTCGAGCTCTTCAACGGCGATGATGAAACAATCGATAAAATCGATCCGATGATCGCGAAGAAGATGGGCTTTAAGGAGTGCGTTCCTGTCTCTGGTCAGACCTATTCGAGAAAGCTCGATACAAGAGTTTTAAATGTCCTTGCGGGTGTTGCAGCCTCAGCTCATAAAATGAGTAACGACATCAGACTCTTACAGCACTTAAAGGAAGTCGAGGAGCCATTCGAGAAGAATCAGATCGGTTCATCAGCAATGGCATACAAGAGAAATCCTATGAGAAGCGAGAGAATCGCATCTCTGTCCAGATATATCATGATCGATGCCTTAAATCCTGCAATTACTTCAGCAACGCAGTGGTTCGAGAGAACGCTTGATGATTCAGCAAATAAGCGTCTTTCAGTAGCAGAAGGATTCCTCGCAACAGACGGAGTGCTTGATCTGTGCCTTAATGTCGTAGATGGTCTTGTGGTTTATCCGAAGGTTATCGAGAAGCACCTGATGGCTGAGCTTCCTTTCATGGCTACCGAGAACATCATGATGGACGGTGTTAAGGAGGGGGGCAACAGACAGGAGCTTCACGAGCGTATCAGAGAGCTCTCTATGGAGGCTGGTAAGAACGTCAAGGAGAACGGTGGAGACAACAACCTTCTCGAGCTTATCGCCGCTGACGATGCCTTCCCACTCGATCTCGAGACCTTAAAGAAGTCGATGGATCCAAAGAAGTATGTGGGCCGCGCACCTCGCCAGGTAACCAAGTACCTCGAAAATGTCGTAAATCCGGTTCTTGAGAAGAATAAGGACGAGCTTGGTGTGAAGGCTGAGATAAACGTATAATTTTGGATTTCGTAGAAAGCTGCCAAAGTAAACGGCGAACGATTGTTGCGTTTTTCGTCGTGAGTGAGCGCGCTAGCTGCGGCCCGGGTGACAACCGTTCAAACAGAATTGCTTAAAAAATTGCGTCAGCAATTTTTTAAGCAATTCTGTGCGTTTTGTCAGAGGGCCGCTAATAAGCGCGCGCGATCGAACAGAAAAACGTGACCTAGTGAGCCGTTGCTTTGGCAGCTTTTTTACAGATAGCAATGAATTTATTTCAATACATACTTGACATAAATTCATCTAGTGATATACTAACAATGTCAACAAAATAAAAGGTACACAGTCCTAATAAATTCGTAGATGGGAACAAGTCATGTAGACATACACCTCACAGAGAAGTGCCGGTTGGTGCGAGGCACAGGATGCGTCTATAATGATATCCTCCCAGAGAAGCAGTGCTGAACCGTTCGTAAGTAAGCGCTGACGGAATCCTCCGTTAAAGGGAAGCGCATGTTGGTGCGTGAAGTGTCGTTTGCGATTCGCAGGCGGAATCAGGGTGGTAACGCGGAAATAGATATTTTTCGTCCCTCTCAGGCAGCATAAATGCCGGGCAGGGACTTTTCTTTTGCCCCTACCGCTGTGAACCGAACGAACTTCAAGGAGGTACTATTATGAAGAAGCTTCAGAAACTGGCAAAGCTTATGTCAAACCACACGGCACTTGTCGTTATAGCATTTGCGGTGGTAACGTTTATTTTTCCTGCGTGGATGGCATGGGTTAATCACGCGTGGTTTACGGATTTTGCCACCAACCGTTTTACATCTCAGACTCTTATAATCGGCGTAATCATGATGAGCATGGGAATGTCGATGACTACCAATGATTTCAAAATCCTCGCTCAGAGACCGCTCGACATCTTCATAGGTGCAGCTGCTCAGTACTGCGTTATGCCGTTCCTGGCTTTCGCACTTGTACATCTGCTCCGTCTGCCATCTGACCTGGCACTTGGCCTTATCCTCGTAGGCTGCTGCCCGGGCGGTGTTTCATCAAATGTTATGTCTTATCTCTGCCACGGCGATGTAGCCTTCTCAGTTGGTATGACTACCGCATCGACAATACTTGCACCTGTTATGACTCCGCTTCTCGTTTCACTTTTGGCAAGCGGCGCTACAGTACATATCAAGGCTTTCCCGATGTTCGTTTCCATCATAGAGACAGTAATCCTTCCGGTAGCCGTTGGTTTTGCTCTGAATGCTTTCTTAGGAAAAAATAAACGCTTCCAGGAATTCCAGAAACTGATGCCGGCTGTAGCTGTTCTTGGTCTTGCCTTTGTCGTAGGCGGTGTTGTTAATTCACAGGGCGCAAGCTTCTTTACCTCAGGCCTTGTAATCTTCCTTGCAGTATTCCTTCACAACGGACTTGGATATCTGCTTGGTTACGTAGTCGGTATTTTTACAGGAATGAACAAGGCAAAGAGAAGAACTATCTCTATAGAGGTCGGTATGCAGAACGCCGGTATGGCTACAAACCTCGCTACGACTACAGCTCAGTTCGCTGCTATGCCAAATGCCGCTATAATCGCCGCTGTTTCATGTGTATGGCACTCTATCTCAGGTACAATCCTCGCAGGCTTCTTTGCATGGCTTGACAAAAAAGCTGAGGAGCCGCATAATGAAAAAGCAGCAGCAGTTTCAAAAAATGCAGCATCAGCCGATTGATTTAAGATTTTTTCAGGCGGCTGCTTAAAGATTGTTCATTAATTGAAAGGAGCCGCTTATGGTTACCATCTATGGTCTTAAGACCTGCCCATACTGTGACTTTGTAAAGGCACAGATTGAGGGCAGAGAGGACGAATTCAAATACATCGATATCGGAACTCATGTGAAGTATATGCATCAGTTCATGAATCTGCGTGACAACAGACCTGAGTTCGACCACAGCAAGGAGATTGGAGATATCGGAATTCCTGCCTTTGTTCTTGAGGATGGAAGCATTACCTTAGATCCTGCAAAGGTCGGCCTAAAGGAGTACGACCCGTCGATGCCTTCCTGCTCGATTGAGGATCACAGGAACGGTAAAAAGGGCTGCTGAAAATACTAGATAATAGAGCCTCTTCCGGTTCGAAAGAACCAGGGGAGGCTTTTTGGCATTTGACAGGAGGTAATAATATGTTTAGAAAAATGAGAAGGTTCAAGCAGCAGCTTGAGGATAGCGACGCGCTTGAGGTCTTAAAGAATGGACATAGAGGAACCCTTTCGCTGATTGGAGATGACGGGTATCCGTATGGGGTGCCTATCAACTATTTTCTGGGCGAGGATGGTCACATCTATATGCACTGTGCCGCAGCCGGACACAAGATCGATGCCTTGAAAAAATGCGACAAGGTCTCATTTACAGTGCTTGAGGACCAGCCAAAGGAAGAGGGCGATTTTGCGCTGTATGTAAAGAGTGTCATCGTATTTGGAAGAATTTCTATGGTTGAGGACAGGGAGAAAGTGCTAAAGAGCGCTATGAGCCTTGCAGATCATATCTATCCTGATCAGAAGGAGTTCTATAAGGGAGATCTCGAGAGAAACAAGAATACAGTGCAGGTCCTTGAGATTACTCCGGAGCACATCACAGGCAAGAAAGTACATGAACGGTAAATTTTTTTACGCGATTGGCAAAAGAAAATAGCCGCCTGTCCCTGAGCAAGATGAGCGGCTATTCATAGTTAATCATTAACAGGGCTGACCGTCTATCCGGTAGCTCTTTCAATTGTATCTTACAACTTTTAGTAAATTCTGTCAAATGAAATTTCAAGTATGATCGACACTAATCGACTTATTCATTATCCCAAAACAGATCGTCAAGAGTTTTGTCAAGAGCCTTGCAGATGGCTATGCAAAGACGAATTGTAGGATTATAATCACCTTTTTCGATAGCGTTGATGGTCTGCCGGGAAACACCTACAAGGTCTGCGAGCTGCTGCTGGGAGAGGTCCTTGGCAGCTCTTGCGGATTTCAGTTTCAGATTCTTCATCAGTTTTGCTCCCTGCGTTCTCTTGCTTTCTGAAAAAAGACTGTGGCTGCAATAACAAGGAACAAAATTCCAAGAGGGAGATTTATATCACATATGGTAAAACACCCATCCTCAAGTCCATCAGTTGCAATGTTCTTTATACCAAAGTAAAGATTTGCTACACCGAGAAGAGTAATTGATATCGTCCACCTCTTCCAGGTTCCTGTAATGCCAAAGTAGGCGCCTTTAAGAATCATGCAGACGACGTAAACTTCAATCATCAGAAAGCTTACCATAATCAGAGCAAAGCCACCAGTGATAGGAAGCAGATCTGCTTCAACTATGAGGCCGGCGATTATTCCTCCAAAGATACCGGTGAGAGCTGCATATTTGTAGGCAGTGCCCTGTATCGCTGCCTGTCTCTCGTCATATTCGCATTTTTTGATTCCCTTCTTTCTACGAATAAATGAGAAAAGAAATAACACAGCAAGGAATGCCCCTAAGAAAATTAATACATCATAATTCATAATGTCCTCCAATCTGATGTCAACTATATTTTACATTTATAAAGATATCACCGATACGACATAATGTCAAGTATAATTTACATTTTAAAGTGCATTGATTTATGATAAAATGTAAATATTCATAGTGAAGTATTAAATATCAATACATAGTGTAGGAGACAGCTATATGAATGAAGAAATCTTTTCTTTTGTGATATATATGATTCATGCATGTGCTGATCGTTGGCATAAAGCACCATCGAAGGTTTATCAGGCTATAAAAGACAGTGGATGCTTAGATGAATACCTGGTTCCTTTATATGATGTGCTGCATACTCAGAGTACAGACTATGTGGTGCACGATATCGGTGAATACTTGAAAAATAGGGGGATTTCAGCATGATAGTTTACCGCAATCAATCAGATTCTGACATTTAAGAAAGCTATGGAGATAGTGCCATGAACGATGATACTCTTGAACAGTTTTATCAGGAGGGGTTGGAAGAACGACTGATATCATATCTCGCGAAGAAAAAGAATATTTCACTTGAGAAGGCCATGGATATCTATTATCACAGTGATATGGCCAGATATATTTCTGAAGGAAAATATGGAATCCAGTATCTGGATTATAAAGTTCTGGCACAGATGTTGATGGATTCAGAACAAGATTTATTTGAAAAATAAAAATGTTTGACACACCTAACAAACTGTGCGATAATACTCATAAGTTAGAAAAAACTAACAAATGTAATCTTGAAAGGAGATCATTTTTATGGGTAAGATCGCGATCGTTTACTGGTCACGTGAAAGGGTGCCATGAAAGGGTGCCAGGCACCAATGTGGTACACTTAGCGTCAACTTAACTTAATTGCATGTCTCCAGGATTTTTGAATAGGCATTTTTATAATGTTTGAATATCTGCCACGTTTTGAAGGTGATTTTTTATGGCA
>Ga0214929_100073_pt1 | contig 68659 bp, 59 predicted proteins | sample Stichaenrichm17X_FD_168613 | JGI IMG/M metagenome (GOLD analysis project Ga0214929, IMG submission 168613) | Xylose enriched microbial communities from anaerobic bioreactor in Madison, Wisconsin, United States - 17X | ecosystem: Engineered > Bioreactor > Anaerobic > Unclassified | place: USA... | reverse complement strand
CTCATGCATGTCCCGCTCTCCGGCATCGCAGCCACGGCCACGGTCCAGCCGAAGCTTCCTGCGAGCTTGCCTAAGCCGTTTGCAGTTCAGGGAGCCTAACTATGCCGGAGGTACTCAGCCATTTTCTTACATTAGCTTACGGCAAAGGCCCTCTCTTGGTACGGATGAGCCCTGCTTTCATGGTCTTTGGGGTACATGCAGCGATACCGTTTTTCTCTTGTACGGTGCTGCGTCGGGAAAAGCGGGAATGCTAGACGTATACTCAATCTGACTGTTTCGTTTTGATATGACCCGCATGGCAGGTGGAGCATACATATGTCCAAGACGCACGAATATCTGAACTACCTGGATGAGCAGATAGGCATCGCGCCGGCTAACAGCCAGGAGGAGCTGCAGGCTGCCCAGACCATCTCTGAGGTCATGGCAGACCATGGGGTGAACCCTGAGATCGAGGAATTCAGCACGCCGACAGGAGCCCAGACCGCAAAGTCGGTCGTCACTCTTGCCATGCTCCTCGGCCTCGTCTTTGCAGGCTTCGGCGGCATCATCGGCTTTGTCGGTGTCGTTGTCGCAATCGCCTGCGCTGTCCTGCTCCTCATGATCCATGCAGGGCGCACGCCGTTTGCGAAGATGGGCCCTGTCGTCCAGAGCCAGAATGTCGTCGCCTTCCATGCCCAGACCGGCTCCAAGGTCATGAAGGGCAACCGTCCCATCATCATTGTCGCCCACTATGACACGCCGCGTGTCAACCCGATGGTTGCGAACAAGGGGATGGCACGCTTCTATGCCCGTGCCTATGCTATCCGCGTCTATTGCCTCTACGGCGTTGCGATCGCCTCCTTCGTGCAGCTCCTCGGCTTCCTTCCACCTGTTGTGAGAAGGGTCTTCTGGTTCCTCGGCATCCTCGCCGCCCTGGTTCCTGCCCTTCTTGCTATCTCCGATATCGCAACCCGCTTCGGCGACTGCACGGATGGCGCGAATGACAACAAGGCTGCTGTCGCAGCTCTCCTCTCCATCCTCAACAATGTCCGTCCTGGCGCAGATGTCGCACTCGACGCAGAGGCTGTGCGCCTGCAGCAGGAGGAAGAGGAGCGTGCGCGCGAGGCAGCACGCCGAGCCCGCGAAGAGGAGGAGGCAGCAGCCGCTGCCGCCGAGGCAGAGGCGAAGGCCAAGGCCGAAGCGGAGCGCCTTGCCCGCTACAAGAGGCATGGCAAGGAGACCATCGAGGCGCTGGGCATGCTTCCTGCAGGCTGCCCGATTGTCTACGAGGATCCGCATGTTGAGCTCGAGCCGAAGGAACAGAAGGAAGAGACCGCCGAGACGCCTGCTTCCGCAGAGCCTGAAAGCAATGAGGCAGTGCTCGAAGAGGCAGCAGCCGCTCCGGCACCGGAGGCCGCTGAAGCCGAGCCTGAGAAGGCAGAGGCTCCTGCCGAAGAGGAGAAGCCTGCCGACAAGACACTGAAGAAGCCTTCGATCGGAAGCCTCTTCAGCCGTGTCCGCCATTCGCTCGAGAGCGATAAGGGCTACGACGACGAAGAGCCGAAGCCTGAAACTGCCGATGAGGATGCTGCAGACAAGACACTTGTCCGTCCGAAGGAAGAGGAAGCTCCTGCTGCTGAAGAGGCACCTGTTTCCGAAGAGCCGGAAGACGACGAGGCAACGACGACCTTCGAGAGGCTGCCGGAAGATCTCGGCGAGACGCCTGCCCAGGCGCCGATTGAGACCGAGAGCGTCTACAAGCCTGCCGAGTCCGAAGAGAGCCCCTATCAGGGGCAGACCTTCGCAGACCGCCAGAAGCGCCTCTGGCCGAAGGTCATGGATGCCGAGTGGGAGCCGATCGATACGGTGACGCCTGCCGGCATGGCACCGGACGAACCGCCCTCGGCAGCAACGTCTGTCGGCGAGCCAAGGCCGAGAAGCGAAGCTTCCGATGCGGGCGAGAAGAAGGATGAGGAAGGGGAGAGCGGAGACGGCGACGTTCCGCTTGCGGAGCCCGAGACGGGCGACACCCCTGAGGAAGATAATATAGAGGCGCCTGAGCCGGAAGCACCAGCCCCGGCGGAGGAGCCTGCTGCTGCAGAAGAGCCTGCTGCTGCAGAAGAGTCTGCTCCTGAAGAGGCAGACGATGAGACGGCTGCTCCTGCCGAAGAGGAAGCGGCTACGGCTCCCGCTGCCCTGAGCGAACCGAAAATCGAAGGCGTGCCTTCCGAACCCGAGCCTGCCACGCCTGTGCAGGAGACGGCTGAGGCTCCGGCTCCTGTCGAGCCCGAACCAGAGGCAGCTGTCCCGGCAGAGCCTGAGGCACCTGCTGCTGCAGAGCCTGCTCCGGCTCCGGCACATGCGGATGAAGCCGAGTATCTGGCACACCGCTCCGAAGACATAGCATCCTATGTCGATTCCATCTTCGCCGAAGAGATACAGGCAGCACAGGGTCTGGGCACAGATCGTGCACCGGCCCCTTCGGAAGCGTCCGCTGCTCCTGCTGCACAGGAGCCAGAGCCCGCACCGGCAAAGCCTGGCCCTGATGATTCTGCTGTCATGGCAGCGCTTGCCTCTCTCGACACCATGCCTCAGGCGAAGGACTATGCACCTGCCGCCGAAGAGGCAGCTGCACCAGAGCCCGAAGCTCCTGCTCCGCGCAATCTCGGCGAGCACCTTGCAGACATCACGCCGGCTGCCGATCTCGCTGACATAGAGGATGTCTCGTCTCCTGAAGAGGATGATTCCGAGGTTCCCGAGCCAGCCGAGCCTGTGGCTGAGGAGAGCGTGTCTGGGCCTGAGAGCGAAGAGCCCGTCCACGCTTCGTGGGAAGAGGACCCCTTCGCACATATATCCAAGTCAACGCCTGTCGATGCTGTCTTCGAAGAGATAGAAGAGGAGGCAGAAGAAGAGGCGCTCTCTGACTACGCTCCTGAAGAGGAGGCGGCCGAGACGTCCGAGGCCGATACCGAGGAGGAGGCCGAAGAGCCTCAGGCAGCCGCTCCTGAAGAAGTGCCTGCCCAGCCGGAAGAGGATGAGCCTGCGGCACTGGAATCTGAGCCCGAGCCCTCTGCACCGGCATTCGAGCCTGAACCTGCCGAGGCAGAAGAGATGCCGGCAGAGCCTGAGGCTTCTGTTCCTGAAGATGATGGGGAAGCTGCTCCTGAAGATGCAGCGTCACAGCTCGATGCATCCGATGTCGCTCCGATTGTGAACGAAGAGCCCGAAGGCTATCCGGAGGAGGTTGCTGCCGAAGAGAGCGAACCCGAAGCAGAGACTCATAAGGAAGAGGCCGCGCCTGAGCAGCAGGAAGATGCAGAGGAAGATCCCTCTGCACCCGATGAGATGGATTATCTGCCCGAGGCGCCCCGACCCCTCTATCCTTCCGTCATGGACGCCGAGGCGATAGAGGTCATCGAAGAGGAGCCGGAGCCTGTCGAGGAACCGGAACCTGAAGAGGCCGAACAGCCTGAGGAGGCTGCTGCCACAGAGCCAGGCCCCGAAGCCGAAGCGGAATCTGAATCCGCACCGGAGCCGGAGCCAGAAGCAGTCTCTGAAGAGGAGCCTGAGGAGACATACGAGCCTGGGCCAGAATCTGAGCCGGCAGCCGTTTCCGAACCGGAGACGGAGCCTGCAGAGGCACCTCAGCCTGAAGCAGAAGAGGCTTCCGAAGCAGAGCCGGAGCCTGTGCTCCCTGCAGAAGAGCCCGCACCTGTCCAGGAGGCAGAGCCGGAAGCAGAGGCTGCGCCTGCTCCGATCGAGGAAGAAGCTGCAGAGCCGGAAGACGCAGCGGGCGACACCTGTGCCATGCCCGTTTCTGTGCCTGAACCTGAGGTGAGCGAAGAAGAGCCAGCGCCTGCAGCTCCGGTTGCAGAGGAAGATGCCGCTGCGGCTGAATCCGAAGAGCCCGCTTCTGAGCCTGCCGAAGAGGCAGCTGCTCCTGCAGAAGAGACCTCTGAGGCGGAGGAGACGGATGCTCCTGTGCTGCCCCAGAACTTCCAGCTCGATATGGACGATGTGACACCCGAAGATCCTGACATCGCGCCGAAGGATCTCTCCGGCGTCGTCACGGAAGCTGAGGATATGGAAGAGCCTGAGCCGGCACCCCGCGAGAAGCCTCAGATGCCGGACGATCCCGAGTGGGGCAAGACAAGCTTCAAGCCTGCCATCTCCCAGATGGCCCGCCGCGTCATCCTGAACGACCTTCCCGATCCCTCGCAGCACTCGATCGATCCGTTCGGATCCGGAAGCATTGCCAGCCAGCCCATGCAGATACCCGAAGGACAGCAATCCATGCCGAAGAAGCCAGAACAGGGGACATTCGATGTGATCACGCCGGAGTCGCTCGACCGCATCGCGAAAGAGTCGCATCAGGAGAAGAAGCATCATCACTTCGGCCGCCATGGCGGGAAGGGTCGCCACTTCACCGAGGCTCCTGTCCGCGAAGACCATGAGACCGGCATCCACGGCAGCACCGCTGCCCGTCCTCACCATGGCTCGAACCATGGCTGGAAGGGCGGCGCTACGCCGAAGGACGAGCTGCGTCTCCCGCAGCTCGATCTTGCGGATGATGGTCCGGAGTCCCATGGCTATGAGCTCGATCCTGAAAGGGCAGAAGCCGTGCGTGCGCAGGCAGCAGCGGATGCAGCTGCCCAGGCCCAGGCCGAAGCAGAGGCCAGGGCTCAGGCTGCTGAGCAGGAAGCAGCAGCACGGAGCCAGCAGGTCTCCGAAGAGGAGCTCCGTGACGCGGTCCTTTCCATGAACGACGAGGACCTCATCAGCCACGACATCTGGTTCGTCGCAACAGGTGCCTCCGAGCTCGACCATGCCGGCATCAAGGCCTTCCTCGATGCCCACAAGCAGGATATCCGCGGCGCCTTCCTGATCGATCTTGACTGCGTCGGCGCAGGAGACCCGACCGTGCTTGTGGAAGAGGGGCATGACAATCCGAAGCGCGCCGACCGCCGTCTCGTGCGCATGTTCCAGAACATCGCACAGGACTTCGGCCTCCCACTTGGCAGGGCCCGCTACAGCATCGGCGAGACCGATGCGACCACCGCGCTCCGTCGCCATATCCGCTCCGTCACTATCATGGGCATGGACGAGGATGGCCTGCCGGCCTTCTCCCACACGCTCGACGATGTTCCGGAGAACGTGAACGGCGACCAGGTGGCAGATATCGTCGAGATGGTGACAGAGCTCATCCGCCAGTCCTGATGCATGCGCTGAAGAGACACGAAGAAGGCGGCCAGGATTTCCTGGCCGCCTTCTTTCATGACGCATGTCTTTTAGCTGCTAGTGCCTCGAGCGGACCCAGATGCCTCCGACAAGCGCTGCGATGCCCGCCAGGGCAAAGGCTCCCCAGGCAACAGAGGAAGTGTCGCTCGTGTCAGGCACGCCTGTTTCCTCGAAGACGACTGTCTGGCCCTCGTCGTGGATGTCTTCATGCTTTCCGACGACATGCCCCTTGTGCGTGAGCTCCTCGAAGACGACGATCTTTGTGCCTGCGAAGTTCTGTGCATTGAACTCTATCGGCACATCGACCGTACCATCTTCGGATTCGGGCACGAAGTCCTTCGTGAACGTGATGGTCTCGCCGGCGGAGTTCACAAGCGCCCCTCCGTCATTCCCCTTGCTGTCGACGACGTGGAGCGTTGCGGTGAGCGTGTAGGTCTCGTTCGGGATGAGTCCCGTGTAGGAGACGGTATCGGTGAGCTCTGCGGCATCGGCTGCCTTGAGCGCATGGCTGCCGGATCCGCTTTCGGCTGCCGTCGTGTGGAGTTCGGAGAAGCGCACGCTCTGCCCCTCGTCCTCTATGTCAGCGTGCATGGCAATCTCCTTGCCTTCTTCCTTGAGGCTTTCGAAGGCGACAATGCGTTTCACGCTCGAGGGAAGGCCTGTGACGATGAAGGTGACCTCCGCCGTGCCGCTCTCGGAGGCTGGCGTGAAGCTCGTCGGGACAGGCTCTGCATAGGGCAGCGCCTCTCCGGTGTCGTGGTCCATGAGGGTGCCAGTGAGCTCATAGGTCTTGCCGGGCTCGAGGTTCGCATAGGCGACCGTATCGACGAGCGCGAAGGTCTCGTCCGTTGCCGGCACGATGTGCTCGCCCTCCTCATCTGTGAGTGTCGTCTCGATATGCGGACCCTCTTCGTTCGTGACGGTGCCAAGATGCACGCCGAAGGCATCGCGCGTTATCGTTGCCTCGAAGCTTACGAGCTTCTTGCCTGCGTTGGCAGGAGAGGAGAGCTCTTCGATCGTGTAGACGTCGTAGGGGAGTGCCCCCTTGCTGTCATCAGGATCGGAGGATCCATCCTTCGTGCCAGCGAACCAGATGCCGGCATCGCGTACGATCTTCGTGTCGTCGAATGTTCCGTCATCCTTCACGGCTGCATCGTTGGCATTCGTGCTCTGGGTATGCGGGTACTGGGCAGCCGCGGTATCGAGGATGCCATTGGCATCGGTCACGGCGATATGCCATTCTCCTGTCGTCTTGGATGTGATCTTGAAGGGGATATCGGCCATCCTCGCCGAGGTCGTGCCATCCTCCTTCACGAACGAGAGGTCGCCTCGCTTGACCTGGTCTGCGCAGGCATCGTCTCCTTGAAGCTCCAAGATCTTGCCGTCCTCGGTGATGGAGACGGTCTTCTCCCAGTCGCTGTTGAGAAGATAGCCCTCAGGTGCCTTTGTCTCATGCACGGTATAGGTGCCGAAGGGGAGGACATCCGCTGCCGTGGCAGCGCGTCCCGTGCTGTCGGTCTCGATCGTGGCGACCGCCTCGCCCGGCGCATAGCTCGTGCCTCCGACGACGACCGCATGCCTGCTTGCATTCACGATCTCGAAGACAGCGCCAGAAAGCACCGCCTTGCCCTCGGGAGAGGCGCTCTTCGATTCGGCATCGACCTTCTGGACAGCAATGCCGCCACGCATGACCTCTTCCTCGACGGTAGCTGGCTGGAGTATGGTGGCACCTGTCGGAGCAGAATCGTCTGCCGCAATCCTGAACTCCTGGCGGCTGTTTCCGGGAAGACGGTAGCCTGAAGGTGCCTTCGTCTCCTCGACGACGAGCGTGCCGAGAGGAAGGACGATGGTGCCATCCTGCTTTCTGTACCAGCCATCGCCTGAAACCTTGTGGGCATCATCGAGCCTTGCTGTGCCGTCCGCATCGCAGCGGATGGTCCAGGTCCGCTCCGGTGTGCCTGAGGTATCGGTTCCTTCCGGATAGAACGTTGCCGTGAACTCGGCGCCTTCGAAGGTGGCGTCACCTTCAGCCTTGCCTCCCGTCTCTGCATCCTGCTTCTTTATCAGGATGTCGGGCACGCTGTAGCGGGGCTGCTCAGGAACCTCGGTATGGATCTCCTGGCCTCCTGCCATTGCGATCTCGAGGACATCCTGGCTCACGAGGAAGCCCTTCGGTGCCTTCTTCTCCTTCAGGTAGTACGTGCCTTCGGCGACAAGGCCAGTCTTGCCATTGCCTTCGGCGTCGGTCGTGAAGCTCTCGACCTCCTGCGTGCAGGCCTGGTCGAGATAGAGGCCGAATTCCGCTCCTTCGAGCGAATAGCCGGTGCCGGAGACCGAGACGAGCGTCTCTGCACTCTGCTTCGTGACAGCAAGCGATCCATAGGGCGGGATTGCGATGATGTTCTGCCTTCCGCCATTGGGCGAGACCCAGAACTTCGCGACATGGTCCCAGCTGCCTGCTTCCCCGTCATGTGTATGTGCTTCCTGCGCAAGCGTCCAGGCGAGGTTTGCCTGCTCCTGCGTGCAGCTGTTGACAGTAAGGCCACGTCTTTCCTCATGGCGGTCCTTCGTGAGGTCGCCCTGATACATCCAGATCGCTGCCTGCGAGACCGTGGCTGCGCCCTTCGCATCGAGCGTCTGGCCGCTGAAGGTGCTGTTCAGAGGGTAGCAGTGGGCAATGAGCCAGGAGAGGCCATGCGGATCTCCTCGGAGCGTCCCCGAGTCCATCTCGCTTACCCAATGCCATTCCGTATAGGTGCCTTGAGGCCCTGCCTTCTCGGCCTGCGCACAGTAGCCGCGGCTGCCGTCCGAGCCATAGAAATCGGTGATCAGGTTCGTCGGGTCATAGTTCCAGGTGACGCTTCCGGAATAGGCCTTGGCTGCCTTCGGATTCATGAGCCCGATCACGAGGGCTGCCACAGCAAGGCAGGCCGCGAACATGGCAGTGCGTACAAGCTGCCGCCTTCCCGCATGTCCGGTCCCTCTTGCACGTGTCCTGGACCTGCGAAGCCATCCCGTCTCTCTGTTCTGCGTTTCTGGCACTTCCGGATGGGGCCTTTGTCTGTTCCTGTGCACAGCTATCTCCTTCCGCTCGGCTGTTTCGGGGAGCGGAAAGCGTAGCAGGCACGTCTTGCAGGAATGCATGCCTGAGGAGGCAGAGATGTCGCAGGCCTCTGACGGGAGCAGATGAGCTCGCAGGCAGGACGTCTGACAAGAAAGGATGTCTTTCTCCTGCCCAGGTGCGCCCTCCATCCAATCTCCTCCGAGGAGCTTTCTGGCTGCCTTGCGTCCGCTTTTCGGAGTGGCCGGCCCGAGATGGCTGTGCTATCATTCATCCAGCACATGCGGGCATCGCCAAGTGGTAAGGCAACGGCTTCCCAAGCCGTCATCCGCGGGTTCGAATCCCGTTGCCCGCTCCAGAGCTACTGACGGGCCCTTTCGAGGGCCTTTTTCGTAAAACGGAGGCATCTCGTGGCGAGGATGTTGGTGAATCTCGGCAAGGACTTCGTCGAGGCTGTCGAGTCATGGATCGACGACTCCGGCAAGCTCGACCTGCCGCAGCAGATAAAGCCAGAAGCGCTCCTCAAGCTTGCGCAGGAGATCTGCCGAGACGACCTCGACTACTTCGAGTCGGCCGAGATGCTCGTCTGGGAGGTTGCCCGCCACGAGGGCTTCGTCATTCCTGACTACCCGCTTGCCAGCAACTCCGAGGTCAAGGCCTTCCTGAAGGAGTATGATGCCCGCGATGTCGCGGACTGGTACCAGAAGCGCGGCGTCTTGCGCTCGAGCTACGACCAGTTCTGGAAGAGCTCCGCGCTCATGGCGAGGAACAGGACCTTCTGGCGCAAGGTCATCGTCTTCCCGAAGTCCGATATGGATGATGCGAATCTTCTGGCCCGCGATTTGTGTGTCGCGGTGACGTTCTGCATGGGTAAAGAAGACGGTGAGAGAGACTCCAGGCTCTTCTCCATCTAGGACCTGGAGACACAATATAAAAGCTTCAACAGAAAAGGTGCTTCTATGCCGCTACCTATGACGGATGAGGAGTGCGTCGCTGGCATGCGCCGCCTCCAGCCCCAGATTGCCCGCTATGCCAAGCTGCTTGTCCAGCAGGGCGTGAACCTCCAGAAAGGCCAGGAGCTCGTGGTCGAGTGCCCGATCGAGCGTGCCGACTTCTGCCGGCAGCTTGTGGCTACAGCCTATGAGTGCGGCGCTTCCCATGTGACAGTCCTCTGGGCAGACGATGAGACGAAGCGTCTCGAATACGAGCATGTCGGACTCGACTGGTTCGAGCATGTCCCGTCCTGGAAGAAGGAGCAGCTGAACTCCCTTGCCGAGGCAGGTGCTGCCTTCCTCTTCATAGAAGGCCAGGATCCCGAAGCCTTCAAGGGAATCGATCCGGCAAAGCCTGCCGCCGCATCGCGTGCCGCCCATATCGAGCTCAAGGCATTCCATGACGGGATGGACTTCGGCAGGAACACCTGGTGCATCGCTGGTGCCCCGATCGCATCCTGGGCGCACAAGGTCTTCCCCGACCTCAGCGAGAACGAGGCGACCTATCGTCTCTGGGAAGCAATTCTTCAGGTGAGCCGCGCTTCGGGCGAAGATCCGCGCGAAGCCTGGGAGACGCACAATGCGGCTTTCGAGAAGAACAAGCGCTTCCTGAACGAGCATCACTTCGACCGTCTGCACTACCGCTCGCAGAATGGCACCGATCTCACGGTCGGCATGACTCCCCGCCATATCTGGGAGGGCGGTGCAGCCCGTACGGTCAAGGGCCTGCCCTATTTCCCGAACATCCCGACCGAAGAGGTCTTCACCTCGCCTGACCGCATGAGGGTTGATGGCATCGTGCATTCGGCGCTGCCGCTGGTGCATGCTGGATCGGTCGTCCGCGACTTCTGGTTCCGCTTCGAGGGCGGCAAGGTCGTGGAGTATGACGCAGCGCAGGGCAAGGATGTGCTGAAGCATATCCTCGAGATAGACGAGAATGCCTGCCGGCTCGGAGAGTGCGCCCTCATCAGCAAGAACACGCCGATCAGGGAGTCGGGCATCCTCTTCTATGACACGCTCTACGACGAGAATGCCTCCTGCCATCTGGCGCTCGGCATCGGCTTCCCGGAGTGCTACGAAGGCGGCTTCTCGATGTCCGAGCAGGAGCTCCTCCATGCCGGCGTGAACCAGAGCCACACCCACGTCGATTACATGATCGGCACGGAGGATATGGATATCACCGGCATTACGGCATCGGGCGAAGAGATTCCCATCTTTGTGAATGGTCAATGGGCCTGGGAGTAGCAGCCTCTTTGGTGATAGGATAGGACGACGCATCTGGAAGCAGCCCAATTGCCGAATTGGGTGCCGGCGGCAAGCCTCATGCCGGTACAATGGAGCTCTCAGATGCCGCAAAAGCCTGCACCGTTAGCTCAGCTGGTAGAGCAGGGGACTTTTAATCCCAAGGTCGAGGGTTCGAGACCCTCACGGTGCACCACTTGAAATGCAGGCAGGTAGAGGCTATGCCTCCGCCTGCCTTTTTTGGTATCCGAGGAGGACCACCGTGGCAGAAACGCAGCACGTATCGAAGCACATGAAGAAGGCTGCAGCCAAAGAGGATGCAGCAGAAGACGACACAGACAAGACCCAGGTGGCACCGGCAGGGAAGGCTGCCAGAAGCGCAGCTCCTCAAGGCACGGCTCCCGGCACGACCGCACCGCATGCCCCTGTGGCAGAGCCCCTGAACCACGCCGTCGGCTACAAGCCGATCTCTCCCTATGAGCCGCGCCAGGTGAACGTCCCCGACAGCCGCCGAAAGAAGCACCATCCAATCCGCAACATCTTCCTTCTGCTCCTTGTTGCCGTGCTGGTCCTTGCAGGCTTTGCGGCAGAGAGCATGATAAGGATCTCGAAGACAGTGGGATCTGCCGAGGCTTCGGCGACGCAGCTCGAGACGGCTGCCTCTGCAGGAGACCTCACGGGTGCAAGAAGCGCCCTTTCGAGCCTTGCCTCCGATATGGACGAGCTCTCGTCCGAGTCCGACGAATGGATCTGGTCGCTTGTCGAGAAGGTTCCCTATATCGGGACCGACGTCACCTCGGCCAAGACCATGGTGAGCGCGATGGAGAAGGTCAATACGCAGGCCCTCCAGCCGGTCCTGACAGAATACGACAAGGCGACAGCCGCCGATGCAACAGCTGAGGACCGCATCCAGGCAGCGTCCGACCTTGCTGCAAGCCTCGAGAGCGCGCAGACAATCCTCGAGGAGGGGAGAAGCGAGATTGCCTCTGCTCCTTCCTCGCATATCGATGCCTTGCGCGACCTGCAGACGAAGCTCGAGAGCAGCCTTTCTGCGGTCGACTCGAATCTGCAGACGCTCAACAGCGCGGTATCTGCGGCATCCGACGCCGCTTCGCTTCTGGCATCTGCCCTCTCTGCGGCGGGCCTTTCGTAATCATTGTGTTTCAATCTGATGGCAAATGCACCTCGCGGGACTTCCGCGGGGTGCATTGTCCTATAGTTCAGCTCAACAGCACACAGAGGGTGTGCAAGCTGCAGCCGCAGGCATGGTGCCTGCGCCACTCGCTTATGAGGAGGCCACGCAATGAAGCGTACGTTCGCACATAGGAACATGTTCGATGCGAACGAGGTGGCCTGCCGACGTCAGGGACGACGAATCACGCTGCGATGACACGTGGCGGCAGTCCCGCTTAAGCGATTTTCCAAAGCTTAAACCTGACTTCGCCCGGCATCGCCGGGCATTTTTGGCGCAAAAATGCCTGATGAGATATACAAGCGCCCTGGCTTATATGCCAGAACCGTTCTGTTTGCCATTCAATTGAATTGAGGAGCTGGAAATCATGGCAGAAAAAGAGAAGGTCGTACTTGCATACTCGGGCGGACTCGATACTTCCGTCATCGTCAAGTGGCTGCAGATAGAGAAGAACATGGACGTCATCGCAATCTGCGGCAACGTCGGCCAGGACGAGAAGGACCTTTCCTGGATCAAGCAGAAGGCACTCGATATGGGCGCCATCGCCTCTGAGGCCATCGATATGCGCGAGGAGTACGCAGAGACGATCCTGTCGAAGGCCATCTGGGCAAACGGCAAGTACGAGGGCATCTATCCGCTGCTTTCCGCACTCTCCCGCCCCATCATCTCCAAGCATCTCGTCGAGATTGCCCACAAGTACGGCGCAAAGTACATCGCCCACGGCTGCACCGGCAAGGGCAATGACCAGGTCCGTTTCGAGACGAGCATCCGTGCCCTCGACCCGACGCTCGAGATCATCGCTCCTGTCCGTGAGTGGGACCTCACGACTCGTGACTCCGAGATGGAGTGGGCAGCTGCCCACGGCGTGCCCGTGCCTACGACCCACAAGAAGCCGTACTCCATCGACGACAACCTCTGGGGCCGCGCTATCGAGTGCGGCGTCCTCGAGGACACCTGGAATCAGCCGCCTGCGGACATCTGGACGATGACAAAGAACCCGGAGGACTGCCCTGCAGATCCTGAGACCGTCGTCATCGGCTTCGAGAAGGGCGTGCCCGTCTCGATCAACGGCGAGAAGATGTCTCTTCTCGACTGCATCATCAAGGCAAACGAGATTGCCGGCCGCAACGGCTTTGGCCGCATCGATATGATCGAGGACCGTGTTGTCGGCATCAAGAGCCGTGAGTGCTATGAGTGCCCGGCAGCGCTTCTCCTCATCCAGGCACACCAGTCCCTCGAGACGCTCTGCCTCGACGCCGAGACGCTGAAGCAGAAGGCAAAGCTCGATGTCGAGTGGGCCTCCACGGTCTATCGTGGCCTCTGGTACTCCCAGAACCGCAAGGCAATCGATGCCTACAACGCCTACACGCAGCAGTATGTGACGGGCGAGGTCCGCATCAAGCTCTGCAAGGGCGGCCTCTTCGTCGACGGCCTGCGTTCGCCGTACAGCCTCTATGACTACAACCTGGCTACCTACGACGAGGGTGATACCTTCGATCACACCGCATCCAAGGGATTCATCATCATCCACGGCCTGCAGTCGAAGACCTGGTCCCGTGTCCAGGGCCCGGGCTCTGGCCTCCAGGATGGCGAGTAGCTTTCTGGCGCTCGCCTCATAGCGCGACTCGGTGCCGCTGCCAGGATATGCCCGGCAGCGGCATTTTCGTCTCGGCGAGCCGCGGGCTCGATTGCGCGAGATGCGCACGGCCATTTGTGCTTCCGGCATGTTGCCAGCCTTCTCATAAGTGGTGCAGAAGGTCCGCTGCAAGGCAGCTCCGTGGCATACTTGAAGTGTCGACAGAAGAAGAGGGAGGAGCTCATCCATGGCTCTCTGGGGTGGCAGGTTCGAGAAGGGCGTCGATGCCTTCACGCAGGAATTCGGTGCATCGCTCGAGGTGGACAAGGCGATGGCGCAGCAGGATATCAGGGCATCGCGTGCCCATGCGAAGATGCTTGCCCGCCAGGGCATCATCTCGGATGAGGACCAGAAGGCAATCGATGCCGGCCTCGAGAAGATTGCAGGCGAAATCAAGGACGGCACCTTCGAGTGGGATGTGAACGACGAAGACATCCACATGGCGGTCGAGTCGAAGCTCACGAAGATGGTGGGAGCCCCGGGGGCGCGTCTCCATACCGGGCGCTCGAGGAACGACCAGGTGGCTGTCGACATCCGCCTTCTTGCGAAGGACCTCTCCCGCGATCTCATGCAGGGAAACCTCGAGCTCAGGGGCGTGCTTCTGGATCTTGCAAAGAAGTATGAGGGCATCGTGCTTCCGGGATACACGCATCTCCAGCATGCACAGCCCGTCCAGCTCTCTCACCATCTTCTGGCCTACTTCTGGATGTTTGGCCGTGACTATGTACGCCTTGAGGCTGCCTATGACGGAGCAGACGCCAATCCGCTCGGTGCTGCCGCCCTTGCGGGCACGACGTATCCCCTCGACCGTGCCTATACCTCGGAGCTCCTGGGCTTTGCCACGACGATTCCGAACTCGCTCGATGCAGTCTCTGACAGGGACTATCTGCTCGATCTCGAGTACGCCTGCTCCGTCTCGATGATGCATCTCTCCCGTCTCTGCGAAGAGATCGTGCTCTGGAGCTCGACTGAGTTCGGCTTCATCACGCTCTCCGATTCCTACTCCACGGGCTCCTCGATCATGCCGCAGAAGAAGAATCCCGACTTCGCCGAGCTTACCCGTGGAAAGTGCGGCCGCGTCTACGGCGACCTCATGGCCCTTCTCACGACGATGAAGGGACTCCCGCTTGCCTACAACAAGGACCTCCAGGAGTGCAAGGAAGGTCCGCTCGATGCCGCAAAGACGCTCTCTGGCTGCATGCAGATCGCTTCCGGCATGCTCGAGACCATGCAGGTGAACAAGGACAGGATGCTCGACGAGGCAGGCAAGGGCTTCACTGCCGCTACCGATGTGGCCGACTACCTCGCAAAGAAGGGCGTGCCGTTCCGCGAGGCACACCGCATCGTGGGCGAGCTCGTGCTCTATTGCGAGCAGCATGGCAAGGGCCTGGAAGACCTCACGGCTGCAGAATTCAAGGCAGCAAGCCCGCTTTTCGAGGACGATATCGCACGCGACCTCGACCCTGCGGCCATTGCCTATGCAAGGAACACCTACGGCGGCACCGGCAAGAAGGCCGTGGCCGCACAGCTCGAGGAGGCAGCGGCACGCCTTGCTGCCGACAAGGAGAAGCTGCCGCAAGAGGCCAGGTAGCCATATTCCATGAGTCGTTCTTGTAGCGCCTGCGTCTTCCTTCTGAGAGGGGATGCGCAGGCGCTATCATGAGGAAAGCGAGAATGCAGGGCTTGCCTGCTCTGGTTCACAGAAAGGATTCCCATGATTGACCGCTATACCCGCCCCGAGATGGGACATATCTTCTCCCTCGAGAACAAGTATGCCATCTGGCAGGAGATCGAAGTCCTGGCCTGCGAGGCGCATGCCGAGATCGGAGAGTCCGGCATAACGAAGGAAGAGGCCAAGTGGATCCGCGACCATGCTGACTTCAACAAGGAAGAGGTCGATGCAATCGAGGCTGTCACGAACCACGATGTCATCGCCTTCCTGACGAACATGGGCTCCTACATCGACAAGGATGTGCCGGAAGGGGAGCCGAAGCCGTCGAGGTGGGTCCATTACGGCATGACAAGCTCCGACCTCGGCGATACGGCGCTCTGCTATCAGCTCGTGCAGGCAACCGACATCCTGCTTGATGACTGCAAGAAGCTCGGCGAGATCTGCAAGAGGCGTGCCTTCGAGGAGAAGGAGACGCTCTGCGTCGGCCGTACCCACGGCATCCACGCCGAGCCCATGACCTTCGGCATGAAGTTCGGCAGCTGGGCCTGGGAGCTCTACCGCGACTATGAGCGCCTGAAGGACGCAAAGAAGAATGTCTCCTTCGGTGCCATCTCCGGCGCTGTGGGCACCTACAGCTCCATCGACCCGAGGGTCGAACAGTATGTCTGCGAGCACCTGGGCCTCAACGCCGACCCGCTCTCCACGCAGGTCATCAGCCGCGACCACCATGCCTATCTTGCAGGCGTGCTCGCCACGATCGCAGCCACCTGCGAGCGCATCGCAACAGAGATCAGGAACCTCCAGCGCACGGATACCCTCGAGGCCGAGGAGCCGTTCCGCAAGGGCCAGAAGGGCTCTTCTGCCATGCCGCACAAGAGGAACCCGATCACGGTGGAGAAGGTCTGCGGCCTTTCCCGTGTCGTGAAGGCCAATGCCCAGGTCGCCTTCGACAATGTCGCCCTCTGGCACGAGCGCGACATCTCGCACTCCTCTGCCGAGCGTGTCGCCCAGGCAGACTCCTTCATCGCCCTTGACCACATGTTCCAGTGCCTCATCAGGATCGTCGACGGCCTCATCCTCTATCCGAAGCAGATGATGGCAAACCTCAACAAGACTCGTGGCCTCATCTACTCATCGAAGGTGCTCCTGGCCCTCGTCGATACCGGCATCACCCGCGAGGATGCCTACAAGATCGTCCAGACGAACGCTATGGCTACCTGGCACGAGGTACAGCAGTGCGAGCAGGGGACGACCTTCGAGGAGAAGCTCCTGGCCGATCCTGCCTGCACGCTCTCCAAGGAGGAGCTCGATCACATCTTCGATCCCTGGTCCTTCCTCGGCAGGATCGACTATGTCTTCGACCGCCTCGAGAAGCTCGAGTTCGAATAAGGAGTTCCATGTTCCACTATGATTTCAGGCCCCGGGGCGTCTGCTCCCGTGCCATCCATATCGATCTTGCTGACGACGGAAAGACGATCGAGAACGTCAGCTTCGAGGGTGGCTGCAATGGCAACCTCAAGGCTATCGGCCGCCTGGTAAAGGGCAAGTCTGCAGACGAGATTGCAGAGGTCCTCGCTGGCAATACCTGCGGACCCCGTCCGACATCCTGCGCAGACCAGCTCTCGAAGGCCCTGAAGCAGGCGGAAGCTGCAGCACAGCAGGAAGCGTAAGGATGGCCCGCACCCACCACATCTTCTCGCGCCGTGCCCTTCTCAAGGGCACGGCAGCAACGGCTGCCACGGCGGTAGCCGTCGACATGCTCTATGGCTGCAAGAGCTCGAACTCTACCGATGCGGCGTCCTCTTCTGTCGTCGTGGATGATTCCTCGGGCACCGATGTGCTCGAGGAGTACACCTACGATGAGAGCACGGTCGACGCCGCTTCGACCTGGTCGCTGCCTTTGGGCTGTGTGCTGCATCCGGCAGAGGGCACCTGGATCCCTGTCACGGCAGCAGGTGCCAAGGCATCTCCTCTGATCACCGGCTCTGCACTCGATACATCCTCCGGCACGCTCAAGACTGTCATCGCGCAGCCCATAAGCTCTGGCTCCAACATGGAGATCTATGACGCACGCTGCTCTGACTCTGCCTATGCGTGGGTCGAGATCAATATCCTCAACAGGTCCTGGAAGCTCTATGGCCAGGCCTTCTCGGATGGTGCCGTGACAGGCACTGCGTCGCTTCTGTGGGAGGCAGACTCAAACTGGGATCCGCCTGCCTTGGCAGTCTCTGGCTCCAAGGTCATCTGGCAGGTTCAGCCTTCCACCTCAGGCTCGAGCACGAAGGAAAGCTCGCACTGCTATCTCTGGAAGACCGGAGATTCGAGCGCAAAGGCGGTCATCGAGTCATCTGGCCGCTTCGGCTGCGACATCTCGATATCTGATGGCCACGCGATCCTTGCGCCGCGCGTCAACGCCTCTTCTGGCACCTATTACGGCATCACCGCCTACTCCCTGTCCGATGATATGGGCACGGTCACAGACCAGCTTGTGCTGCCCCAGTCGGTAAAGCCGATGTGCGCCACCCGCATCGGAGACGAGTTCGTCTTCTCGATCGAGGCCAGCTACAGCACAGGCGGACTTCTTGCCTCCATGGGCACCTATGTAGGACACGGGGATGGACCGTTCCTGTCTGTCGGACGCGAGCCCTTCTGCGTCTCTTCCGGCAAGGATGGCACCTACATCGTGAAGGTCCGCGCCTCCTACTATGTGATCGATACAGCAAACGAGTCCTACCGCGTGATCTCTGCGGTCGACCGCTCGCTTGACTACGGCGAATATCCGGCACGCATGGGCGCCTGTGACACCTTCGTGACCTTCGCCACCGTGAAGGATGCATCGACCGGCTACCCTTCAGCTGTGACCGTCAGGACCTTCAATTTGTAAGGCTTGACGCACAATCTCTGCACAGTGGGGTAGAATGTAGAGTGTATGAAAGTTTGCTCTCATGTCTTATAGGGGGGCCGATATGGCTTCAGACGAGAAGAAGATTCTGCTGGTCGAGGACGACAAGGCAATCCGCGATGCAGTGGCTGCATATCTTGAGCGCGAGAATTATATCGTGCGTGGTGTCGGCGATGGCCAGAGCGCAGTCGAGGAGTTCGAGAAGCATTCCTTCGATCTCATCATCCTGGACCTCATGCTTCCGAAGCTTTCGGGCGAGCGCGTCTGCCGCGCAATACGTGAGACCTCGAATGTCCCCATCATCATGCTGACCGCAAAGGGCGAGGTCGAGGACCGCATCATCGGCCTCGAGCTCGGTGCCGACGATTACCTGATCAAGCCGTTCTCTCCGCGCGAGCTTGTTGCCCGCGTCCGCGCGCTTCTGCGCCGTGCCCACACCGAGGTGGAGAGCCAGCTCGAGGTGCTCGACTTCGGCGACCTTGTTATCGATATCTCCGGCCACAAGGTGCTCGTCGAGGGCAAGGAAGTCGATCTCACGGCTTCCGAGTTCAAGCTCCTGACGACGCTTGCCCGCTATCCGGGACGTGTCTATACGCGCATGGAGCTCGTCGAGAAGGTCCTCGGCTATGACTTCGAGGGCTATGAGCGCACGATCGACTCCCATGTGAAGAACCTCCGCGCAAAGCTCGGCGACGATCCGCGCAACCCGCGCTGGCTCTACACCGTCCACGGTGTCGGCTACCGCTTCGAAGCGCCTGCCATGAACAAGGAAGAGAAGAAGGCATAGGAGCGCATAGGTGCCACGAGCAAGATTCGAGATAGGCAGATTTGACAGGCACGCCTCCCAGGAGGGGGGCGTGTCTTCTGCTAATGAAAGCAAGGCTTCCTGGAACACGATCCGCCCGCACGAGAAGCAGAAGGCCAGCTATACAAAGAAGATGACTATCGCCTTTGCGGCGACCTCGGTCATGACAGCAGTCGTGTTCCTGCTTGTGCTGGCAGTTGTCTGGGAAGACCAGTTCAATACCTACACGCGCCAGAACATGCAGAGCCTCGCACAGGCCACTGCCTCGACGCTTGCCTCGAAGTATGAGGAAGCGGGCGGCTGGACGCCTGAGGTCCTTGACTATGCAGGGATGGCATCGAACACCTCGTCCGATATTGCGGTCCAGGTCCAGAATGCCCAGGGCACGACGATCTACGACGATACGTGGGTCCATGGCAAGGATATCGATGCGGGAAAGAACGCGCCTTCCGGCACCAACTCGATCGTCTCCTCCGACATCACCCTCACCGATGGGGAGATCGTGGGCACGGTGCGCCTCTGGGCCTTCGGATCGGATGCCCTCCTCACGCAGGCCGATGCAACATTCCGCACGAACTCGTACATGGCCATTCTTGCTGCCGCCATCATCGCGGTCATCCTGGCATCGATTATCGGCTTCATCATCTCGAGGAAGCTGGCAGCGCCGATCGGCACGATCACGGCGACCGCGCGCCAGATCAGGAACGGCGACCTCTCGGCGCGTACCGGCCTCAAGGGCTCGGATGAGCTGGGACAGCTTGGCGAGACCTTCGACGATATGGCCACCTCGCTCGAGAAGGATATCAAGCACGAACGCAGGCTTACGAGCGATGTGGCCCATGAGCTGAGGACGCCGCTCATGGCAATGCAGGCGACGGTCGAGGCCATGCAGGACGGCGTCTATCCGACGGACGCGGAGCACCTCGAGGTCGTGGCAGCAGAGGTCAGGCGCCTTTCACGCCTCGTTGGCGCCATGCTCCAGCTTTCGAGGCTCGAGAACGGCAAGACCCCGTTCAGACCGGAGGAGACCGATCTTGTCTGGCTCGTGAAGAGCCTCGTGACGTCGCAGGAGCAGCTCTTCGAGGACAAGGGGCTGCAGCTGCGCTTTGCAGACGAGACCCCGAGCCAGACCCTCATCGCAGATGTGGACCCCGACCTCATCCGCCAGGCAGTCGTGAACCTCATGTCGAATGCGATGCGCTATACGCCTTCCGGCGGCTGGGTGCTTGTCGCAATCACGCAGGACCATGCAGATGCCTTGATCTCCGTCTCCGATACCGGCATCGGCATCGCAAAGGAAGACCTTCCCCGTACTTTCAGCCGCTTCTGGCGCTCCGATGCGAGCCGCGAGATGGAGTCAGGCGGTCTGGGTGTCGGCCTCGCTGTCACGAAGGAGATCATCGATCGCCATAACGGCACGATCACCGTGGAGTCCGAGCTCGGCAAGGGCACGACATTCACGCTGAGGATTCCGCTTCATCGCACCCGCACGCTTCCCAAGGCACAGAAGGGGGAGCAGAAGCAGTAATGCGCACGCTCTAAGGAATGAGCTTTGCGCAATGCAGCCGGTACACTTCGTTGGCTATACTCAATCTGTCAGCAATCCGATGAAATGAGGCAGGCAATGGCAGAGATTCAACTGCGTCCTGATTCGCACGGCAAGGTACGTGACATCTACGACTGTGGCGATACGCTCCTTATGGTGGCAAGCGACCGTATCAGCTGCTTCGACTTCATCTTGCCGAACGAGATTCCCTACAAGGGCGAGATTCTGACCCGCATCTCGGCATTCTGGTTCAATCGCTTCAAGGACCTCATGCCGAACCACATGATTTCGACGGATCCTGCAGATCTGCCTGAGCAGTTCGCACCCTACAAGGACTACCTCATGGGCCGCTCCATGCTCGTGAAGAAGGCCAAGACCATCCCCATCGAGTGCATCGTCCGCGGCTATCTCACCGGCTCCGGCAAGAAGACGTATGACCAGGACCGCACGGTCTGCGGCATCAAGCTTCCGGAGGGCCTTGCCGAGGCATCGAAGCTCCCTGAGCCGATCTTCACGCCGTCCACGAAGGCGGCTCTCGGCGACCACGACGAGAACATCTCGTTCGAGCGCTGCGCAGAGATCGTCGGCGAGGATGTGGCAACGCAGCTCCGCGATGCCTCCCTTTCCATCTACAAGGCAGCAGCAGAGTATGCCCTGACCCGCGGCATCATCATTGCCGATACGAAGTTCGAGTTCGGCTTCATCGACGGCGAGCTCACCCTCATCGACGAGTGCCTGACGCCGGATTCCAGCCGCTTCTGGCCTGCAGAGGGCTACTCCGAGGGCCACGTCCAGCCGAGCTACGACAAGCAGTATGCCCGCGACTGGCTACGTGCCAACTGGGATATGCAGGGCGAGCCGCCCGAGCTTCCCGCCGAGGTCATCGAGGGCACCTCGAAGCGCTACCAGGAAGCCTTCGAACTCATCTGTGGCAAGCCATTTGTTCCCATGAAGGAAGCCTAATGTCATTCCGTGATACCCTGAACGGCGCCCGCGAAGAGCTGAACGAGAACCGCGATGCGTACAAGAAGAGCGAAGAGACCATAGAGCAGGATGCCCAGGAGGAGCCCAAGTCCACGGGCTTCGAGAAGAAGTCTGTGACGAGGGCCAAGCCTGCCCGCGAGGCAGCGGCAGGCGTGCGTGTCGTCACGTCTTCCGGCAAGGTCAAGAAGGCTTCGGGTACGTCCAAGCCAAGATCCGAAATGACAAAGGAAGAGAAGCGTGCCCAGCGCCAGAAGGAGCGCGACGCCGAGGACAGGCGCACCATGGCAGCACAGGCCCTCCTCAAGAAGGACCCGATTTACCAGAAGTGGCATGGCATCTCGATGGGCATGATCGTGGCAGGCCTTGTCTGCACTGCCCTCTCCTGGGTCATTGCCATCGCTGTCCCTGACTCCCAGACGGACCTCACGTCGTTCTGGGGCGTCATGGCAATCGTGATGCTCGTCGTCGCCTACATCGGCGTCATCGGCGGGTTCATTATGGACTGGGCCCGCCTCCACAAGGTGCGCAACATGTACAACGACCGTGTACGCAGCCTCAAGGAGAAGCAGCTCAACGCAATCATCGAGCAGAGCTATCAGGAGGTTGCCGACAAGCCATCCTTCTTCGACCGCTTCCGCAAGAAGAAGGAAGAGAAGTAAGGCTCTCGCCACACAGCAGCGGCTGTTTGGTATAGAATAGCTATCTGCGATAGGCCCTCATAGCTCAGGGGATAGAGCACAGGTTTCCTAAACCTGGTGGCGTAGGTTCGAATCCTACTGGGGGCACCAGCACATAAAGCCCGTATCTGCACAAACGCAGGTACGGGTTCTTTTTTGTGTCGGAAGACAGAGCGCAGCGATGCCAGGGGGATGTCAGCAAGTCGCTATCGCTGGGGCCATCAGAGCTTCCCTCGGATCTGCCGCTGAATCAGTGGCCTCAATGGGAATGATCCTTGCATTGCCTTGCCAGGGCAGCGCATCTCAAGACTGCCAAAGAGACCGGCGTACGAAGTGGCAGCCATTGCATTCGTGTGCCCATCCCAAGAGAATGACTCGGCGGCCTGCAGCTTCAGAGGCTTTCTGGAACTTCTCGCAATCCCGAGACAGGAGGCTCATGCCGGATCTGAACCTGCGTCACCAGGTTCAGGAAACCTATTCTATGAATCTGCTCCAGCAGGGGAGAGGAGGCGGAGCATCTCACACCCAGGATACCGGCGATGGCGCGCTGCTCAAAGCACTTGCGAGGAATCCAATTTCGGCGCAAGAAAGAGGCGGGCTCCCTGAGGAACCCGCCTCTGCAGCAAGCATGTGAGCTGAGCTATTCGTCCGTTCCGCTGCTGTGTGAGGAATCGCTCGTATGGGAGCTGTTCGAGCTGTTGTTGCTGCTCGAGCTGTTGGAAGAGTTGCTCGAGGAGCTGGAGGGCGATGTGCTGTCGGTCGTGGTCGGCTTGGGTCCGAGGGAGAGCGTAATCTGGACGCTCGAGCCCTTCTCGAGGGAGCCGGAGGTCGGGTACTGGCGGATGACAGAGCCGGCAGCGACCGTGCTCGAGTACTCGGACGTCGTGCGCACGACCGTGAATCCAGCAGACTCGATCTCCTGCACGGCATCGGATTCGGTCATGCCGACAACATTCGGGACGGGGATGGTCTGAGGTCCGAGGGAGAGGTGGTAGATTATTGTGTCTCCTGCCTTGGCCGTGGAGCCGGCTGCCTGGTCCTGGGATGCGACATGGCCCACATCGACAGAGCTCGAGTAGACAGAGTCGCCTGCCTGGGCTACAAGACCAAGGGCAGAGCATTTGGCGCTTGCTTCCTTCGGCGTGCAGTTCGAGAGGTCGGGCACCTCAACGGTTGCGGCAGGCTCCGAGCCCTTCGAGACATGGACCGTGATGGTCGTGCCTTCAGAGGCGCTCCTCCCTGCATCGGGATCCTGGTCGATGACCTTGCCTTCTTCGACGGAGTCAGAGTAGTCATAGGTGACAGATATCGTGAAGAAGCCGTCGTACTTGTCGATGGAGGAACGGGCTTCGCTTTCCGTGAGTCCGACAAGGTTCGGGACATCCTTCGTCTGCACGGTCTGGCTGCCGAGATAGGTGACGGCCGCATAGGCAGCGATTGCCACAGCGAGGATTGCGACAATGATGCCGATAGCGACATTGCGCTTGTGCTTCGAGCGTTTCTTCTCCTGCTCTGCGGCTTCGGCCCTTGCAGACTGCTGGCGGAAGCGGGTCGTGCCGCCAGGGACAGCAGAGATCGGAGCGACGGCACGGCCTATCTGCTGGGTCCTGCCAGCGTTGTTCCTGCCCATGTTCCTCGTCTGGGTGCCGCCGATGACAGAGGTTGCCTCGGAGACAGCGCCAAGCCTGCCTGCGAGGTAGTCCCTGAGCGTGTGGAAGAGCTCGTCAGCTGTCTGGAAACGGTCCTTCGGGTCCTTCTGCATGCACTTCAGGATGATGGCCTCAAGGGCAGGATCGACGTTCGGATTGATCTGGCTGGGCGGAATCGGCTGCTCCTTCACCTGCTTGATAGCGACAGAGATTGCGTCATCGCCGTCGAAGGGGACACGCCCTGTTGCTGCCTCGTACATGACGATGCCAAGGGAATAGAGGTCGGAGGTAGGCCCGAGCTCCTTGCCCTGCGTCTGCTCGGGAGAGACATAGTGGGCCGTTCCCAGAACCGAGTTGTCGGTCGTGAGATGGCTGTTCTTAGCGCGGGCGATGCCGAAGTCCATGACCTTGATGTTGCCATCAGGCTGGACCATGATGTTCTGCGGCTTGATGTCGCGGTGGATGATGTCGTGCTTGTGGGCGACGGAGAGTGCCTGGGCAATCTGGGAGCCGATCTGTGCGACCTTGCGGCAGTCCAGCGCCCCGTGCTTCCTGATGCCGTTCTTCAGGTCCGTGCCGCGCAGGTACTCCATGATGATGTAATAGGTGTCCCCATCCTTGCCCCAGTCATAGACCGAGACGATATAGGGGCTCTGGAGCGCTGCCGCTGCCTGTGCCTCCTGCTTGAAGCGGGCAGCAAACGACGGGTCTGCTGCGTACTGGGGCAGCATGGTCTTGATAGCGACAGTACGGCCGAGGACCTGGTCAAGGCCGCGGTACACTGTCGCCATTCCGCCTGTGCCGATCTTGTCTTGGACCGCATAGCGGCCACCGAGAACTCTGTTTGCCATATATGACCCCTAAATGCTTCGAGCGGTGATTCTGTCAGTGCCGGATGCAGGAAGATGCGCCTCTTCCTGCGGACCGGATCGGGAAAGGCTCCCGGTTATCGCGCCTCGGCCCCGGAAGCATCGGGGGAAGGCACAGGCCAGCTTCCTCATGATGCGCTCCCTTCTGCCTGGACCTGGAGGCACTGCCTGATGATGGAACCTGCCATCTTGGCTGCAGAGCCCTCGATGTTCGAGCCGTCTCCTTCGAGGCAGATGGAGATCGCCAGCGTCGGAGAGTCGTAGGGAGCAAAGCCGATGAAGAGCGAATTGTAGACATTGCCGCCGACCTCGGCCGTTCCGGTCTTGCCGGCAACCTTGACGCCGGAGACGCGGGCACCTGCCGCGGTGTAGCCGTCATCCACGACGCCGAGCATCGCTTCTGCGACTTCGGATGCCGTCGTAGAGGAGATGGGCTGGCCGAGCGAGCGCGGCTGGGTCGTCGTCGTGGTGACGCCCTCAGGAGAGAGGACGTGATCGACGATGTAGGGGTTCATCGCGACGCCGCCGTTAGCGATGGTGGCTGCGACGACAGCGTTCTGCATGACCGTGGTCTGGGGTCCTGCCGGGCTTGCGTGTTCGCCGACAGGCTGGCCGCAGGCTGCCCATGCCGTCTCCCATTCCGTCATCTCGCTCGGGTCGGGCATGAGGGAGGCGACGGTATAGAAGTCCTGGCCGATCTGCGTGCTGTAGCCGAAGGCGTTCGCATAGCTCACGAGGTTCGCAGAGCCGACATTGGCGCCGACCTGGCCGAAGGCAACGTTCGAAGACATCGACAGAGCGCGCTTCAGCGTGATCGTGCCGTAATTGTTGTTGTTGAAGTTCGTGACCGCCGCGCCGCCGATATCGATCGAGGACTCAGCATCGATCATGTCAGTGAGCGAATAGGCGCCCGTATCGAGTGCAGCCGAGAGTGTCACGACCTTGAAGGTCGAGCCTGGTGCATAGAGCGAGTTCGTCACGCGGTTCACGAGGGCGCTTCCGCCAGAGCTCAGCTGGTCGCCGACCTCGTCGTAGGTATAGGTCGGGGAGGAGGCCGATGCCAGGACCTTGCCGGTCGAAGGATCGAGGAGCACGACTGCGCCGGTCCAGCCGTCAAGCGCCTCCTCGCAGATCTCCTGCATCTGCGAGTTGATAGTAAGGACGACCGAGGACCCTGCCTGCGAGACGCCTGCCAGGGAGTAGAGGGCAGACTGCCAGGTCGAGTAGTCCTTGTGGCCTGTGAGCGTCTCGTTCATCGAGGATTCGATGCCGGTCGAGCCATACTGCGTCGAGAGGTAGCCGACCGTGTGGATTGCGAGGTTGCCGTTCGGATAGGTGCGGACATAGGCGCCGTCGGACTGCTGGATGCTTTCGGCCAAGGTCACGCCGTCGCTTGTCATGATCGCTCCGCGCTGCACGTGTGAGCTCTTTGCGATCGTGTGGTTGTTCGAAGGCATCGACTGGATGGTCTCTGCCTTGACGACCTGGATATAGGTGAGGTTGCCGATGAGCGCGGCAAAGAGAAGCGTGAAGACCGTGATGAGCGCTGTGAGGCGCTTGCCGAGGGCAACACGCCCGAGGACGCCGGACTCAGCCGTCTGGAGCTTGAAGCGGCCACGGGCATGGCTGCCCTGCACGACGGCAGAGGCATGTGCCGCATTGCCTTCGACGACAGGCGTCTGGGACGTCGTGAGCGATGTCATCTCCTGCTCGCGTCCTGTCGCCTCGTCGCCGCACTTGAGAAGAAGGCCGACAGCGATGAAGCTGGAGAGGAGGGAAGAGCCGCCCTGGCTCATGAACGGCAGCGTCACGCCCGTCATGGGCAGGAATTTCGTGACGCCTGCGACGATCAGGAATGCCTGGAACGAGATGGCCGTCGTAAGGCCGACTGCCATGAATCCTGCGACATCGGACTTTGCACGTGCTGCCGTGGCATAGCCGCGGACTGCAAGGAGCATGAAGGAGATGAGGATGGCGGAAGCACCAAGCAGGCCCATCTCCTCGCCGATGGCAGAGAAGATGAAGTCGGACTCGACGATAGGCACGTAGTCGGCAAGACCGCGGCCGATGCCGGTGCCCACCAGACCGCCGTCAGCAAGCGAGTAGAGCGACTGCACGATCTGGTAGCCCGTGCCCTGCGCATCCGACCAGGGGTCGAGCCAGATGGCGACACGGACCTGGACATGGTCGAAGAAGTGGTAGCAGAAGACCGCGCCGATTGCGAGCAGCACGAACGAGATGAGGACGAAGGAGAGGCGTCCTGTTGCCACATAGAGCATGACGACAAAGATCACGAAGAAGAGAAGGGCGCTGCCGAGGTCGCGCTCGAAGATGACGACAAGAAGGCTGAGTCCCCACATCGCAAAGACCGGGGCAAGCATCCTTGGCTGGGGGAGGGCCAGAGGTCCGAGCTTGCGCGTGGAGGCGGAGAGAAGCTCCCTGTTCTCTGCCAGGTAGCAGGCAAGGAAGATGACAAGCAGGACCTTTGCGATCTCGCCCGGCTGGAACGAGAAGCCACCGAATTCAATCCAGAGCTTGGATCCATAGTGCTCCGTGCCGATGACCATGGGCAGGAGCAGCAGGACGACGCCTGCGATGCCGAAGGTGAACTTGTATTGGGCCAGATCGTCGATGCTCTTCACGAAGAAGAGGACCAAGATCATGGCGATGACGGAGAGGAAGAGCCAGACGACCTGTCCTGTCGCTGCATCAGGCGCCAAGCGCTGCACGAACGTTATGCCTATGCCCGAAAGCAGGAAGACGATCGGCAGGATCACCGGGTCTGCGCCTGGAGCGAGCTTCCTCACAGCGATATGAGCGACGGCAAAGGCAGCAAAGAGGCCGATGGGGATGGAGAGCGAGCTTGCCGTGAGCTCGGTTCCCGTGTTCATGACATACATCGCATAGATGAGGGTGACCGGTATCGCAGCTGCGATGAGAAGAAGCAGCTCGGTCGTGCGGCGGCTGCCGCCCTGTTTGCTCCTCTGGTATGCCATGGCTACTCACCCTGCCCTTCCTGTGTGCTGCTCTGTGCCGTGTCTGTCGTGGATGTGTCCTGGGATGCGTTCGTGTCAGCAGACGTGCTCTCCTGCGTTGTGTCGGTCGTCGAGGACTTCACGTCGGAGGCGACGGCTGCAGCGCTTGTCTTCTCTGCGTCGATCTGCTCGTGGTAGGAATTAACGGCAGAGAGGGCCTGCTCCTCGGACTCCATGCGAATGCCGCCCTGAGCAAGCTGGGACTGGACAGCCTGGGGGAGGTCATCGACCTCGACCGAGGTCGTCTCGACGAGATGCGACAGCGGCACGTTCAGTATCTGGGCATCGATGCCCTGGTAGATGCCGACAGTCCCGCCGTTGTTGCCGAGATACCACGAAGAGTCGACGATGTTCACGCCGATGAAGGCGCCAAGGCCGAAGAGGATGGCAAGCACGATGACCCAGACGAGCGCCTGGCGCTTCCTGATCTTGGCATGGCGTGCCGCTGTCCCGTCGTCCTCCACATCGACAACGATGACCGTGACGTTGTCGTGGCCACCGCCTTCGAGGGCTGCAGAGACAAGGGTGTCGGCTGCTGCCTGCGGCGTTGCGCAGGAGATGGCAACAGATTCGATCTTGGCATCGGGCACCATGGATGAGAGGCCATCGGAGCAGATGATGATGCGGTCTCCCGCATGGACATCGAGCGTGAAGTGGTCTGCATACATGTCGGGGTCCGAGCCGAGGGCACGTGTGATGATGGAGCGGGAAGGATGGACCCTTGCCTCGTCTGCCGTGATCTCTCCGGCATCGACAAGCTCCTCCACATAGCTGTGGTCGTGCGTGATGCGCACAAGGACGCCGCCGCTCAGGAGATAGACACGGGAGTCGCCGACATGCGCCACGGCCATGCGGCTGCCGTCGATCACGACAGCGGAAGCCGTGCAGCCCATGCCGTCCCTGCCCTGTCCCGACTGGGCAGCAGAGATGATGGCAGAGTTTGCCTCCTCGATGGCAGCACCGAGACGTGCATCGTCTGCGGTATCGGGGGCAAGCTGCGAGATCGTGCGGACTGCTATGGCCGAGGCGACCTCGCCTGCGGCATGGCCGCCGACGCCGTCGCAGACGGCAAAGACCGGGTCCTGCACGAGGAAGGAATCCTCGTTGTGGCCGCGGACAAGGCCCACATCGGAGCGGGAGCCCCAGGAGAGATGAGCGCTGTGGCCTGTGACCACATCGGCATCCATCCTGTCCTTGACAGGCAAAGACTCATGTCCTGGTGCAGGCGCTGGCTCCGGCCTGCGCTCCTCGCCGGTGTCTGCCTGCTGCTTTTTCGAGAAAGGAAGCCTCATCGACGTCCGACCTTGAGGATCGTATCGCCGATCTGCACCTCATCCCCGTCGCGCAGGGTGACCGGCTGGTCTATGAGCTTGCCATTGACGAGGGTGCCGTTCGTCGAGCCAAGGTCCTCGAGCACGAGTGCCGGTCCCTGGAGGGAGAAGCGGGCATGCGTGGAGGAGACGAAGGGCTCGTCGATCACGATATCGGAGGAAGGGGAGCGGCCGACGACGACCGGTCCCAGGATATCGACGGAAAGGCCGCGCAGGCTCTTGGCTCCCTTCTCCACGTCGACGCTCCAGATGGCTGCGTCGGTGCGCTGGCCGCGTACGAGGCCGATGCCCGAGCGCATGGCTGCGAACAGGAACAGGTACAGAAGCACCACCAGCAGGATGCGCCCGAAGAACAGGATGAGGTCGATCATCTAGCCCTCCCTGAACGTGAGATTCACAAGGCCGATGGTTATGACATCGCCGGTATGGAGCGCGCACGTCTGGATATCCATATCGTTCACGAGCGTGCCGTTTGTCGAGTTGAGATCGGTGATGTGCCACTGCGTTCCGTCATACGAGAGGCGGGCGTGGTGGCGGGAGACATTCGGGTCCCTGAGAACGATGCCGCCGGAGTTGCGCTCGCGGCCGATCGGGCACTCAGGTGCATAGGCGGTATAGGTCCTGCCGCTCTGGGTGTCGATGAGGGTGCAGCTTGGCTGCGTCGGTGCAGGCGGCTGCACCGTGACAGGAGCTGCGGCGCGGGCATTCACGAGCGGCGTTGCAGCGACCTGCGGACGGAGCATCGTCTTCGGCTCATCCACAGCAGGGGCTGCGGCTGCAGCGCTTGCCGCTGCAGCAGATGCTGCCCTGCGCGGTGCGGAAGCAGCGACGTGTGCGGCAGATGCGGGCATCTGGGGCGGAATGCGCCTTGCCTCGGGGAACGGCTCCTGCATGATGGGGACAGGAGCAGCAGAGGCGGAAAGGTCGAGATCGGAGGAGACGGGCATCACGTCGAGGCCCTGCATCGAGGAATCGTCAGGGGAGATGGCAGATGCCGGCGTTGCGAGCGGTGTTGCCATGCGTGGCCTGCTCTTCACGGCCTTCCTGCGGTCTGCCTGGGAAGCGCCCGGGGCAACCGATGCCTGAGGCGCCTCTGCGATGGGGGCGGGATGGGCGCCGCCAACACGTGCGATGCCGCCGATGAAGGCAGACTCCTCCTCGCGCAGGCGCATGAGCGTGCGGGCATCGACGTTCTCGGCGAAGACGGAGAACTTGCCGCTCTTGAGGGAGGGGTCGACCATGAAGCGGACAAGGGGCTTGCCGACGAAGACATAGCCCTTCTTGTTTGCCTGGCCCTCGATGAACTGGGAGATCTCCTCGGTCAGGTTCGCATAGAGCGGACGCATGACCGCGTCATCCTCGGAGGATACGAGAATCGTATAGAGGGCAGGAGCGGTGTTCGCGCCATTGATGAGGAACGTCTCGTCTTCCATCTCGCGGGCTGCATGCTTCGCGAGCTTCTTGAAGGAGAAGGGGGCCGTATAGCCCTGAGGAGTGGCATCGAAAATCGCGCTCACACGCTCTTCAAAGATGTTCAGGAAGTTCATGGCTTGCTACCCTTCTGGTCCATATGCTTCAGGCCCCATGAGGACCGAAATTATGCACATAACAACACTCAAGAATATCGCAATGAGGATGGCAGTCATATCCGGAGCAGCCCATATGCCGCTATTCTCCACCCGCACAGAGAGAGCCTGAAAGAAAACGAGAAGCCCAGCGCAGAGGCACTGCCCGAAGATTTCAAGGCCCCGCCTTCCGCTCTTTGCACAAAGGCTCGCGGCTGAAGCGGCTGCGCCCCAGCTGAAGACAAGGATCCAGGACGAGGGGAGCGCCAGCCAGGCGCCAGCACGGGAAAGCAGCGCCTCCGGCGCAAAGCCTGTGGCGATGGCGGCAAGAAGGAAGCGCTCGAAGAGGCCTGCAAGCGCTGCTGTTATGGCTGCTGCACCAGGCGACAGCGCAAAGCCTGCAAGGGCCGAAGAGCCGAAGCCGATCCCCAAGGCGGGAGCCAGAAGGAGCGAGGCGCCTGCGAGCTTCTGCTTCCTGCCTGCTGCCCACCACCACGCAAAGCCGATGGCAGCAGTGCCAAGCGCCACCAGCATGGAAGGCCCGCCTGTGCCAGCCTCTGCAAGTGCCAGGACGAAGGCGCCAAGCACAGCGAGGCTCCCTAAAGGCGGCCACACGGCTCCAGCTCCTGCCCCGGCCAGCGCCAGCAGAACGAGCGTGCCGGTATCTGCGGGCACGACCCAGGGGAGGATGCGCCAGAGGACCGCTCCTGCGAGGAGGGCTGTCACTGTGCGCACAAGCGCCCCTTCGAGCCAGGGGAAGCGCTCGCGTGCGGGCGTCTTCTCGACGTAGCGCTCGGTCCAGGTCTCTTCGTCTTCGGTGCCGTCCTCTGCCTGCTGGACCAGGGCGGCAAGAGACTCCTGCCCTTCCTTCGGGCTGCCGAGGAGCGGCACGAGCCTCTTCGAGAGGAGCTCTGCCGAGGCAAGGCGGTTTGTGGGGTCGGGCTCGAGCGTGCGTTCAAGCACAAGCTCTATGTTCTGGTCGAGCTCGAGATGGTTCTCGGTGAGCGACGGGGCAGCTCCGCGGAAGATCTTCTTGAGCGACTCTTCGGGGGTGGCTGCCTGAAACGGGTTCTCGCCGCAGAGCGCAAGCCAGATGACGACACCGAGAGAGAAGATATCGGTCCTCTCGTCCACGAGCATGCCCTGGATCTGCTCGGGCGGCATGAAGCCGACGGTGCCGCCACGGGCGCCTCCCCAGCCTGCAGCAGAGGCAAGCGTGGACATGCCGAAGTCTGCAAGCTTCACTTGGCCTCTTCTGTCGATCATGATGTTCGAAGGCTTGATATCGAGGTGCAGGACCCCGTTCTCGTGGGCAAACTCGAGAGCCGAGGCAACGGACTGGAGGAGATGTGCGCACTCCTCGTAGGTGAGGGTCCCTCCCTCGACACGCTTCAGGAGCTGTGCGAGATTGAGGCCGTCGACGTATTCCATGACAAGATAGGCGTAGTGGCCGTCGCTTTCGAAGTCATAGACGGTCACGATGTTCGGATGTGCAAGCAGGCTCGAAGTGCGAGCCTCGGCAAGCGCTTCCTTCATCGTCGTCTCGGCGCTTGCCTCGTCGACTCCCATGCGCAAGGGGATGACCTTGATGGCAACGCGGCGCTGCAGGCGCGTATCCCAGCATACAAGCACGCGGCCGAAGCCGCCCGTGCCGCACTGCTCGACAATGCGGTAGCGGCCCAGAAGCAGCGCTGGCTCAGGCTTTGGCTGAGCGTATGCAGAAGTCCCCTCAGGGGGCTCGGGTGTCTGATCTGTCAGCGGCACGGCTCTACCTTTTCGTTTCGAGTGCATTGATACCGTGTGGAGGCGAATATAGAGCGGAAGCCCCGGCTCGGAAAGGGGTGCAGACGCTCCCCTCCATAAAAAACAGATGAACTTCCGTCTTGCATCGTCTGCCTGCTTGGATGTATTATTGCACAGCACGCGGGCGTGGCGGAATTGGCAGACGCGTACGGTTCAGGTCCGTATGAGGGTTCCCTCATGAAGGTTCAAGTCCTTTCGCCCGCACCATCGAATCGAAAGAGCGTCCCTGTGGCAGAGGCTGCAGGGACGCTTTCTTCTTGTCTCGGCGAGGATTTCGCCGGTACAGATCCGGGACGAACGGTCCTGAAGAAAGAAAAAAGGGCTGCAGAGCAGCCCTTGCATCACGGTCCATGCAGAAGACAGAAATCCTACTTGTCTACTTGTCTTCGTCCTCGTCGTCGAACAGATCCCAGTCATCGTCCGACTTCTTGTGGTTGTAGTACTGCTTCCTCGTCTTGCGCTCGAGGATGAATGCGATGAGAAGGAACAGGAGTATTCCGCCTACGACGAGGCACAGCACGCCCGTGCGTGTCGTGAAGAGCCACATGAAGAAATCCACTATCATTGTTGCGCCTTTCTTAGCAGGATGCGCGGCAGTCTCACTCAAGTATATACTTGAGGCCATTGTTGGTCATGCCGAGCTCGGATGGGCCCAGATGAATCCAAGGCCGGCCGAGATAAGGAGAGCAGTCGATGCTTGACATCAAGTTCGTCAGAGAGAATCCAGATGTGGTGGACAAGTCCTGCGCGTCGCGCCAGAACGCCCACTGGGACCGTGAGCGCTTCTTCGAGCTCGATGAGGAGCGCCGTTCCGTCATTGCCGAAGTCGAGAAGCTGCAGGCAGACCGCAATGCCGTCTCGAAGAAGATCGGCGAGCTCATGCGCGAGGGCAAGCGCGACGAGGCCGAGGCTGCAAAGGCCGAGGTCGCTGCCAACAAGCAGCGCATCGCTGACCTCAATGACCGTAGGACCCAGGTCGAGAAGGATCTCTTCGACCTCGTTGCTGCCATCCCGAACATCCCGCACGAGTCCGTGCCGTACGGTGTCGACGACTCCGACAACCCTGAGGTGCGCCGCTGGGGCGAGCCGACGAAGTTCGACTTCGAGCCGAAGGCCCACTGGGATCTTGGTCCGTCCACGGGCATGATTGACTTCGACCGTGGCATCAAGCTCGCAGGCACGCGCTTCTACCTTCTTGGTGGTGCCGGTGCCCTCATGGAGCGCGCCCTCATCAACTTCTTCATCGATACCCACGTGAAGGCCGGCTTCAAGGAGTGGTGGCCGCCTGTCATCACGAACTATGATTCGCTCTTCGGCACGGGCCAGCTCCCGAAGTTCGACGAGGACCTCTACCACGTGAGCGGCGGCATGTACCTGATTCCGACCGCTGAGGTCATGCTCACGAACATCCACCGCGACGAGGTGCTCGACGGTGCCGACCTGCCGCTGTGGTATACGGCCTTTACGCCGTGCTTCCGCGAGGAGGCAGGCTCTGCCGGCCGCGATACGCGTGGCATCATCCGTGTCCACGAGTTCGACAAGGTCGAGATGGTGAAGTTCGCAAAGCCTGAGGATTCCATGAACCAGCTCGAGAGCATGGTTGCAGAGGCAGAGAGGTGCCTGCAGCTCCTCGGCCTTCCGTACCATGTGGTCACGCTCTGCACGGGCGACATCGGCTTCTCTGCCACGAAGTGCTACGACCTCGAGGTGTGGCTGCCGAGCTACAACAACTACAAGGAGATCTCCTCCTGCTCGAATTGCTGGGACTTCCAGGCACGCCGCGCCAACATCAAGTACCGCGACCCGTCCGAGTTCAAGGGCACGCGCCTTGTCCATACGCTCAATGGCTCCGGCCTCGCTGTGGGCCGCACGATGGCAGCCATCATGGAGAACTACCAGAACGCCGACGGCTCCATCACGGTGCCTGAGGTGCTCCGCCCCTACATGCGCGACATGGAGGTCATCAAGCCTCTCGCATAAGGGTGCATCAGATACATATGAGCTGGGAGAGAGGGAGCCTCAGGGCTCCCTCTCTTTTCGGAAAATCTTAGAACATCTGTTCTATTCATCCTCCTGTTAGGCGTATCATGAGATCTGGAAAGAAAACGCGTGGAGGAGGTTTCAATGACAGACGAGATGAAGGCACAGACCCTGTTCATACGGGAGACAGATGGCGAGCATCGCGAGGTGGGCCTCTGGAGGGATGCAGATGGGCTCTGGATTCAGGAGAGGACGGCAGGGGCGCTCACGCGCTCCGTCTTCGGCGAGCCCTACCATGTGCAGCAGATGCTCATAAAGCCCCTCTTCATTGAGGCGGCAGCAGATGCCTTCGGCACGGATGGGGAAGGGCTGCCCTCTGCCGTGGAGCGCTTCTTCGAGATTGCGCCCTATCGTGTGCTTGCGGACCTCATGGACTATCTCGACAGGAATGATATCGCCTATGACTTCAGAGCATTCGGGCCAGCGTGCGCTGTCTTCAGGACCTCGGGCGGGGAAGACGCCTATAGGCGTGCGTAGATATGAAAAGAGCCCCTCGAGAGGGGCTCTGAACATTCGCTGGTGCGGCGTATAGGATTCGAACCTATGACAGACTGATTCGTAGTCAGTTCCTCTATCCAGCTGAGGTAACGCCGCGAAGCAAGTAGATATAATGCCCCGGAAGCCCTCCTGAGTCAAGGGCGATGAGGAAAAAAGTTCTGCTGCACCCGATGAAGGCAAAGCCTCTGCAGGTGCAGAAGCTGCATCATGCCTGTTGAATGGCATATTTCTGGGATTTCATGAGGCCGCTGCATGTACGGATTCTGGCAGATTCGATATGTGCACATTCTGTGAAAGGGGTTTGCTGCCTGCCTGATGGTCTCCTGTCGGCCCTGGATATAGGCATCTGCTGCCGTCCTGGGCTCCAAAGCGATATAAGGCTCCAGGCATCTGCGGGCTTCGTGACATCAGGGCAACGCATCTCATGATAGATTGTTCGTACCGTGTCTCAAAAACGACGATCAGACAGGAGCCGCGCATGTACGCAGCAGAGGTGACCGCCGCTTCCAAGGCGGCAGCAGGAAAGAGAGCGATGCTCTCGAAGAACCCGGCAGGCTATTTCTTCCTCTCGATGCTGGCAGGTGCCTACATCGGATTCGGCAATATCCTCATCAACGTGATCGGCGGACAGCTTGCCGGCTCTCCTGCCACCAAGACCGTCATGGGTGTCTCCTTCGGCATCGCCCTCTCCCTGGTCGTTATCGCCGGCTCCGAGCTCTTCACCGGCAACACCATGGTCATGAGCCTCGGCATCATGAAGAAGACGGTCACGCTGGCAGATGCCGCGAAGGTCTGGATCGTCTGCTGGCTTGGAAACCTTGCGGGAGCAGTGGTCCTGGCGCTTCTCTTCCACTTCTCGGGGCTCAACGGCGAGGCGACCTCCACCTTCCTCTCGACGGCTGCTGCCGGCAAGATGAGCACCGCCTTCGTTCCGCTCTTCATACGTGGCATCCTCTGCAATATCCTCGTCTGCCTGGCAGTGTGGTGCTCCTTCAGGACCACGAACGATGCCGCGAAGCTCATCATGGTCTTCTGGTGCCTCTTTGCCTTCATCACCTGCGGCTTCGAGCACTCTGTTGCCAACATGACGCAGCTCACGGTGGCGCTCCTCGATCCTGCCGGCCAGGCGGTGTCTCTTGTTGGCTACTTCTACAACCTGATCACCGTGACCTTGGGCAACATGGTCGGCGGCATCTGCTTCGTGGCGGTGCCCTACTTCCTGGGCCAGAAGATGGACTAGCCTCGAGGGCAAGATCTCCGATTGCTGGACGCTGCCTCCCCTTTCCTGGACGCAGGAGAGGGGAGGCATCTTCATGTACGCTGGATTCTGATGGGCATGCTATGAGGCAAAAGATTGCATGTGCCTGGGTTCAGGCCAAAGAAAAAGGGACCACGCTTTCGCGCAGTCCCTGTCATATGCTGGCGGAGAGCTGGGGATTCGAACCCCAGATAGGATTGTGTCCTATACTCGCTTAGCAGGCGAGCACCTTCGGCCACTCGGTCAGCTCTCCAATAGGTGCTCAAGCATCATACCCCACTTGCGTGGTTGCCTACAAGGGGAGGACCTGCAAGAAATTGGGCATTCGCCACAATATCTGCGCGATGTGCACGGACCTTCTCCCAGGAGAAGCGGGATATGAGGTTCTCTGGCAGAACCTCTTCGCCGGGTTCTGCAAGACCGACCGCTGCTGCCAGAGCGCCGATGATGGGGCCAGGACGTCCTGCCCGCTCGCGCATGACGCCGAGGTCGAGGTCATGGTCGCGCTTCGAGAGCCTCCTGCCAGAAGGGGCAATGAGGAGCGGCACATGGGCGTAGGCAGGCTCGGGGTAGCCGAAGAGGCGCTGCAGGTAGATCTGGCGTGCACACGACCCTAGCAGGTCATGGCCACGCACGACCTCGGTGACGCCCATCAGGGCATCGTCTACGACGACTGCAAGCTGGTAGGCAGGGACACCGTCCGAGCGCTCGATCAGGAAATCGCCGCAGTCGCGGGCAAGGACCTCTGACTGCGGTCCATAGACAGCATCCGTGAATGAAATCGTTCCTCTGGGATCGTCTGCATCAGGCACGATGAGGCGGGTTGCCGGACGTCTTTCGGCAGACTTCCTGGCCACCTCCTCCTTCGTGAGATGGCGGCAGGTGCCCTGATAGATATAGGTGCCATCCGATGCATGGGGAGCGGTTGCAGCATGGAGCTCTGCGCGCGTGCAGAAGCAGGGATAGGTGAGGCCACGCTCTCTGAGCTCTGCAATGGCCTCGCGGTAGATATCGCGCCGGTCGCTCTGATAGAAGGGGCCTTCGTCCCAGTCGAGCCCGAGCCAGGAGAGGTCGTCCATCAGGAGCTCGGCGTTCTTCCGGTCCTGGGCTCTGGGGTCCAGGTCCTCGATCCTGAGCACCAGGGTGCCGCCTTCGCTTCTGCAGGAGAGCCAGGCCAGGAGGGCGGCCATGATGTTGCCAGCATGCATGCGGCCCGAAGGCGTCGGTGCAAAGCGCCCACGTGTCACCTTCTCCTCCATGTCTCTCCTTCCTGTGCAGATGCTTGATCTGGCATGCCTACGATACGCGTTCTGTGCACAGGTGCAACTGTTCGTTGTAAGCTTTGGTATGAAGATATGAGAAGAAGGAAGGGAGCCTGCCTGTGGATACGAAGGACGAGAGCCAGAACAAGGCTGCCCCGGAACCTGATATGAAGGACTTCACGCTCGGCAAGCCTGCCCTGGTCTGCCGCTGGAGGCTCTACGACCAGAAGCTGCCGCTCGAGAACCGCCATATGCGGGCGCTCGGAGCAAGGAGGATCCAGGGTGCGCCTCTGCGTGGCACGCTCCTCGAATGGGCCAAGCAGCACATCGAGTGGACGCTCGAGGAAGGCTCTGCGGCCCATCCTTTCGGCGTCCTCATGATCATCGTCGACGAAGAAGGCCGTGCTGCCATGACGGTAGGGCCCTATGAGCCGCTCCAGGAGACCGCCGCCCGCGAGCTTGCCATCCGTGCCCTGAAGGCGCGGCGCGAGTTCGAGGAGACCGCCATTGCCCCCGAGACGTTCTGGGCCGTTCGTCCGGACGGAACCCTGATCTTGGGCGCCGGTCCCGAGGAGCGCGTGGCTGGTGCCACCTCCCTCATCCAGGACCTTGCCCAGACCTTGGGCATGCCGGTCGTGCGCATGCCGGACCTCGCTTCTGCCTATCTCGAAGGCAGCGCAGATGCTGCCGAGTACTTCCTTGTCTCGGACGAGCACGGCGTCGTGCCTGCAGCCGATGCAACGGGCAAGACTTCCGAGAGCTTCCGTGCGGGATATCAGAAGCTCCTCGACAAGACCAGAAGAAAGAAAGCTTGATGGCTGAACGCAGGGTCGCCCCTTCCGAGGCGGCATTCGAGAACATACTTGCCTATCTTGATGCAGCTGGCCTCAAGGAAGGCGACCGCCTGCCCGCCGAGCGGACGCTCACCGATGAGTGGGGCATCTCGCGCACAGCCCTCAGGGCGGCGCTGCGTGAGCTCATTGCCCGCCATGTGCTCGAGAGCAGGGGAGGCTCTGGCACCTATGTCGCGATGAGGCGGCCGGAATCGAACTGCCGTGGCTACAACGGCTACAGCGATACCGTGCGTGCTGTCGGCAAGACCCCCTCCTCCAAGGTGCTCTGGGCAAAGAGCGAGGTCGCAGATGTCCACGTCGCCCACAAGCTCAGGCTCGAGGAAGGAGACCCGATCTTCGAGCTCAGGCGTGTCCGCCTCATAGACGATCTTCCCTGCATGATCGAGACGGTCTATATCAATGTGGCGGTCTGCCCTGGCATCGAAAAATACGATTTCCAGGAGCGCTCGCTCTTCGATACGCTTCGTCAGGAGTACGGCATCACCCTGCCGCACGGCGAGGAGCGCCTCTCGATCACCCGTGTCGACGCAGATGAGGCAGAAGAGCTGGGGCTTGTCGAAGGAGACCCCGTCTACTTCCAGACCGGCGTCTCCGAGACAGAGGAGAGGACCCCTGTCGAGTACTTCAAGGCCGTCATCCGCTCCGACCGCTATACGTTCTATGCGCGCCAGGAGCATCTCTCACGTGGGCATGAGATTCCGGAGAAGGTGATTGCGGATGAGTGAGGAGCAAAAGCGGACGCCGCTCTACCAGCAGGTCCGCGAGGCCATCCGCACGAAGATCGAGGACGGCGACTACGGCCTGGGCGAGGTGCTGCCCTCCGAGCAGGAGCTCTCCGAGATCTTCCATACGACGCGCCAGACCGTCCGCAATGCCTACGCGGCGCTCGAGGCAGAAGGCCTCGTCCGCCGTGCCCAGGGCAAGGGCGTCTTCGTCACGAAGGGCAGCCCTGGCACGCTCGATATCGGCGATGGCAGGAGCTTCCGCCAGAGCACGAGGGCAGAGGGCAAGAAGCCCCAGGTCCGCATCCTCTCGCATGAGACGAGGGCAGCAGGCCCCTGGTACGCAGAGCTCTTCAAGATAAAGCCAGACGATCCTGTCTATGCGATAAGAAGGCTCAACAGCGTCGATGGCTGTCCGCTCTCGCTCGAGCGCACGGTCGTGCCGCTCGTGAGGTTCCCGAGGCTCGAGGGCATAGACTTAGGGGTCTTCTCCCTCTATGAGGTCTTCGGCTTCTACGGCAAGGTCGTCGATGCGACCTTTGAGCATCTCGATATCGCAGAGCTCGGCGTCCACGATGCGCGCTTCCTCGGTGTGGAGCCGGGAGGACCGGCCATGGCATACGACTGCATAAGCTATGACCAGGACGGCGAGGCCATAGAGCACACGCGGACGCTGCGCCGTGGCGACCTTGGCTTCTATACGGTGCGCTACTGACGAGACGGACGCATGGGACCTGCTAGAATGGGTCCGGAAGAGATACGCCGGATATGCCGGCAGAAGGGTTGGTGCTGTGGCAAGAAAGCAAGGAGTGACGCCTGAGCTCGACAAGCTCTCCTGCGACCTCATGGGCCAGGCATTCGACCTTCTGGCCGAAGGCAAGGACGTGGAGCCGGTGCTTGCCGTCCAGGACGCGGCGGGCCATACCGCATCCTACGAGTTCGTGGATGACGGGATAGAGGCCTGCATCGAGGGCGCACATGACAAGGTAGGCGAGCTTGTCTCTGCCGGAGGGGATCCGAAGGCGGACCTTGCCACGCCGGTGCGCTATGCAATCGTCTACGAGGGAGCCATCGAGGACGAGGATGGCGCCTACGAGGATGCCGTGCTCCTCGAGTTCGGCGAAGAGGGCTACGAGGCCTATTCTGCCTACTCGCTCTTCAAGGGGCGAGGGGAGCATGAGAAGTTTGCCTGGACCGATCCTGCGCCTGCAGGAGAGCTCGAGCCGCTCATCTAGGCAGCAGAATTTACGTGGAGCCTGGCTCTTCGCCACATCGTCACATCTTCATCAACTATATTTGCAAGCGTAAATCCTCTGAATGGCCTGAAAACCGCGCGCAGTGGCTGAAATGAAGCCGGGTGCGCGTCTTTTGTCCCTGAGATTAGAGAGGCAATCAATGCTGCAGAAGCAGATCAGAAACATCGCAATCATCGCGCATGTCGACCACGGCAAGACGACCCTCGTCGACAAGCTCCTGAAGGCCACCGACGCCTTCCGCGCGAACCAGCAGGTCCAGGACCGCATCCTCGACTCCAATGACCAGGAGCGCGAGCGCGGCATCACGATCCTGTCCAAGAACATCTCGATCGAGTACAAGGGCGTCAAGATCAATGTCATCGACACCCCGGGCCATGCCGACTTCGGCGGCGAGGTCGAGCGCGTCCTCAAGATGGCAGACGGAGCGCTCCTGCTCGTCGATGCCGCTGAGGGCCCCATGCCCCAGACCCGCTTCGTCCTTCGCCATGCCATCGACGCGAAGCTCCAGATCATGCTCGTCATCAACAAGATCGACCGCGAGGGCGCAGATCCCCAGAAGGCCATGAACGACTCCCTTGACCTCATGATGGACCTCGGCGCCACGGACGAGCAGCTCGAGTTCACGATGGAGCACGTGATCTACGCTTCCGCCGTGAACGGATTTGCCCGCCTCGACCCGGATGACGGCAACATGGACATGTATCCGATGCTCGACATGATCATCGATGCCATGCCTGCCCCCGATGTGGATCCGGATGGCCCGCTTGCCATGCAGGTCGTCACGATCGACCACTCCGACTACGTCGGCCGCATCGGCGTCGGCCGTGTCTATTCCGGCACGATCCACCAGAACGACCGCATCCTCGTCGTGAAGAACGACGGCTCCCGTGCCATGGCACAGGTGAAGCAGCTCTTCACGTTCGACTACCTCGGCCGCAAGGAGTGCGACGAGGTCGTCGCAGGCGATATCGGCGCTGTCGTCGGTGTCGACTCCACCGATATCGGCGATGTCTACACCGATCCGGAGAACCCGGTCGAGCTCGAGCCGATCGAGATCGACCCGCCGACCCTCTCCATCATCTTCGAGCCTTCGACCTCTCCTCTCGTCGGACGTGACGGCGACATCGTGGGCGGCCGCCAGCTCAAGGAGCGCCTCATGCAGGAGCGCGAGAACAACGTCACGATGCGCATCGAGGAGCTGCCCGACAAGACCGGCGTCGAGGTTGCTGGCCGCGGCATCCTGCATCTTTCCGTCCTCATGGAGGAGATGCGCCGCGAGGGCTTCGAGTTCCAGGTAGGACGCCCGAAGGTCCTCTTCAAGAAGGATGAGAACGGCAACCGCTTGGAGCCGATCGAGCAGGCCGTCGTTGAGTGCCCGGGCGAGTACTCCGGCAAGGTCATCGAGGTCTTCGGCAACAACGGCGGAAACATGACGAGCATGGAGCAGACCGACCTCTCCTGCCATCTCGAGTTCTCGATTCCGACCCGCGGCATCATGGGCCTCAAGAACCGCATCCTGAACGTCACCCACGGCGAGGGCATCTTCTACCACACGTTCCTCGAGTATGGCCCCTATGCCGGCGAGATCGGCGGCAGGAGCAATGGTGCCATGATCTCGATGTCGACGGAGAAGGCTGTTGCCTACGCACTCGGCACGCTCCAGGACCGCGGCACGCTCTTCATCGAGCCGGGCACGGAGTGCTATGAGGGCATGATCGTCGGCGAGCGCTCGAAGCCAGGCGACATGGTCGTGAATGTTGCCCGTACGAAGAACCTCGGCAACCAGCGTTCCTCGACGGCAGACATCGCCGTCCAGCTGACGCCGCCGCGCACGTTCACGCTCGAGGAGGCCCTCCAGTACATCATGGACGACGAGCTCGTCGAGATCACGCCGAAGCACATCCGCATGCGCAAGCGCATCCTCTCCGAGATCGAGCGCCGCAAGTGGCGTGTCCGCCATGGCCTCGTGAACAAGTAGGCAAAGACGCTCTGGAAGCAATGAACAGGGCCCGTCTCCTCGGAGGCGGGCCCTGTGCTATCTGAGGTCTGTTTCGGAGCCTGCTAGCGCTCTCTGCGCTTCTGGCGTGCATCCCGGACCTTTCGCTCTGCCCGCTTCACGCCTGCCTCGACCTTGGGCGTGAGGTCCACATCGGCAGGGGACATGATGTGGTAGCGAAGCGAGGCACGCCTGAGCCCGACCGTGACGGCAATGCAGATGAGGGCGCAGATGACCTTGCTGAGACCTATCGTGCCGAAGACGAAGTAGGCAAGAGAGCCTGCGACAGCGCAGAGGGCATAGAGGTTCGACTTCCTGAAGATGCGCGGGATATCTCCGAGGAACACATCGCGCAGCATGCCGCCGCCCACGGCCGTGAGCGTGCCCATAAGGACGCAGGCCCAGACAGAAAGGCCATGCAGGAGCGCCTTGTCGGTGCCTGAGACAGCGAAGAGCGAGACCGAGAGGATATCGAACCATTCGAGTGCGGAAGGATTGCCGAAGAAGGGCGAGGGGAACGCGAACGAGATGAGCGCAATCGCGACCGAGCCAGGGATGGCATAGGGGGAATCGATCAGGTAGACGCCGCCCTGCTGCATGGCCATATCGCGCAGAAGCCCGCCTCCGAGGCCGCAGAGGATCGAGAGTCCCACAAATCCTACAAGATCGAGCTTGCGCTCTTCGGCGACGATGCAGCCCGTGAGCGAGCCGACGACGACAGCGGCAAGATCGAGCCAGGCAGGCATCGGCACGGCCTGTGCCTGCGCAGATCCAGTAAACAGCAGGTCGAACACGGACATCCTTTCCGCTCAGGCGGGGCTTTGGCAGGCGTGGACGAGGCCTGGAAACCGGACCTCAGAAGAAAACGAAAAAATCCTCTTCCCAATGCAGGGACAGTATTGTACAATTTCCTTCGCGGTTTTGAGGAGAGTTGTCCGAGTGGCCGAAGGAGCACGATTGGAAATCGTGTATACGCCTAAAGCGTATCCTGGGTTCAAATCCCAGACTCTCCGCCAGCAAGCTTCCGTGGCGCCTTCGGGCGCCACGTTCTTTCATAATTGGAGAGGTGGCAGAGCGGCCGAATGCGGCGGTCTCGAAAACCGTTTACCCGTTCGCGGGTACGTGAGTTCAAATCTCACCCTCTCCGCCAGAAGAGTCCGAGCCCTGATGCTTCAGGGCTCTTTTCATATCTATCGTCCTTTTCAGGAATCCTCGATGCTCATGGGGTATTGCGCCGAGGTGCCGCATCCGGGCGAGTAGGGTATATAGCAGATGTGTCAGATGGCTGTCAGACGCATGCATGAGCATGCTGCACTATGTTGGAGGTCTGCGCATGGCAGAAAGCGCTGAGACAAAGGAATACATGGGCCGCTCCTGGCGGATGCTCACGCATGACAAGGGATGGTACAAGCCGCTGCTCGTGCTGCCGCTTGCCAAGCTCGTGCCGATTGCCGGCCCCCTCGGCGTCTGGGGCTACCAGGCAGAGTGGGCACGGCTTTCCGCTTGGGGGAAGGAGACCTACCCGAAGCAGTCCGGCGTGAAGGTCGGTGCCTGCATCAAGAGCGGCTGGCGGGCATTCCTGGCGATGCTCGGCTACGCCGCTGTCTACTTCATCCTCCTGGCAGCAGTGCGCCCCTCGGCAGATGGCCTGGCTGCGCTCCTCTGGAACTTCGTCGCCATCCTCTGGAGCACGATTGCCTGGGTCGCCGCCATCCGCGCGACAATCTACCAGCATGCACGTGCGGGATATCAGCTTGACCGCATCTGGGACATGCTGAAGCGCGACTTCGGAAGCATTGCCGAGATCGCCCTCGTGCTCTTCCTGGGAAGCCTCCTGATCGAGGGCTTCTGCATTCTCTGCGCCCTCATCATCGTCGTGCCGTCTCTGGCCGAGCTGGGCGGTCTCTTTGCCTACTCAGGCTCCGCTGCCGCCATCGCGGTTCTGGCGGCCCACTTCCTTGCCCGCTTCGCGCCCTGGATGGTGCTTGTGCTCTATCTGGCAGCTGTCTTCGCCACAGCGCTCCAGACTGTAGCCGTCAATGCGCTTGGCCTCTGGTTCCAGCAGTTCGATGTCCCCCATTGGGGAAGCTCGAAGGACCCGCTGCCTGACTCTGCGAAGAAGGACGCCGAGACGCCGGGAGAGCCGGCCCAGGCTGCCGCAGAGCCCCAGGCGACGCCTGCGCCTGAGGACAAGGGCACGCCTGAAGCGGCTCCTGCGACTGCAGAAGAGCCGGATAAGGCTGCAGAAGAGCCCGAGAGGAAGGGCCTGGCAGGAGGCCTTCCTGCCATCGGCGAGAGCTCTGCTCCTGCAGATGAGCCGGCAACGCTCATCATGCGCCGCCCGGAGGATGAAGATCCAGACGAGCGCTGAGGCAGAAGAGAGATGCGCTTCAAGAAGGCGGAGGGCCCTGAGCCTTCCGCCTTTCTCTTGCAAGAAAGCTGCACATAAGATGGCAGCAGGGGCTGCCAAAGCTGTCAGACGGGTCTGCTACAGTGCACATGAGCTGCACATGGCGAAGGAAAGTTATGGAGTTCAGGGGAAGAGGGCCTACCCTGTGGTATGGTTCTAGACCGAACCTTTCCTGCTCGGGGCGCGACCTTCACGACCCTGAGCCACTAGCCCAGAGGAGGTGACCACATGAAGGCCTATGAACTGCTGTTTTTTGTCGATCCTGCTTCTAACGAAGAGGTCCGCGCTGGTGTCATGAAGCGCATTGACGTCGCAATCACCGAGAACGGTGGCCAGGTCGACAGCGTCGACGATTGGGGCAAGCGCAAGCTCGCCTATGAGATCGACGGACTCACCGAGGGTGACTACACCCTCATCAACTTCCATGCCAATGCAGCCGACATTGCCGAGCTTGACCGCGTCCTTCGCATCAACGACGCAGTGAAGCGCCACATGATCGTGGCCCGTCCGGACAAGGACTAGCTATGGAAGCGCGGGCACAAAGCCCGCAGATGAGAGGTTGTGAGCAGCGTGAGCATCAACAGGGTCGTTATTTCGGGCAATCTGACGCGTGACGGAGAGATCCGTGCTACGGCAGGCGGCACTACCGTGCTGACCTTCGGCGTGGCCGTGAACGATCGCCGCCGCAATGCATCCGGCGAATGGGAGGATGTCCCCAACTTCGTGGACTGCGTGATGTTCGGCACCCGTGCCGATGCCCTTGCACGCTTCCTCACGAAGGGCACAAAGGTTGCTCTGGAAGGCAAGCTTCGCTACAGCTCATGGGAACGCGATGGGCAGCGCAGGAGCAAGCTCGAGGTCATTGTGGACGATCTGGAATTCATGTCGTCCCGCCAGGGCCAGGGCAGCTCCCAGAGCCAGGCGCCGCGTGCGCAGCAGGCTCCGAGCTTCTCTGCTCCGGCAGCTTACGGACAGACCTCTCAGCGTCCGACTCAGCAGACGCCGCCTTCGGCGGATGTCTACGACGAGGACATTCCCTTCTAGCAGGAACAAGAAGAACTCAGGTGGCTCCGGCTGCCTGAAAAGAAAGGCAAATTAGACATGGCTCAGGATTTTCAGCGTCAGCCGCGTCGCAAGTATTGCCAGTTCTGCAAGGAGGACGTGGACTACATCGATTACAAGGATGTCCAGCTCCTCCGCAAGTACACGACGGACCGCGGCAAGATCAAGCCGCGTCGTGTGACTGGCGCATGCACGCAGCATCAGCGTGACCTCGCAGTCGCTATCAAGCGCGCTCGCGAGATGGCCCTTCTGCCGTACACGGTTTCCGTGGTCTCCAGCCGCGGCGGCCGTGGCCGCAACCGCGACTAGCCATATCCCGTCTCGAGCAGAGCCGGCAGGCAGTGAGCGAAGAGAAGGACAGGAACGCTTCCGCTGGCGGGCACCACGTGCCAGCTGAGTCGGGAGCAGAGCTCGCTCCGAGAGGAGCCTTCGAGGCACGCACGGAGGGGCCGGACAATCTTGTGTCCGGGCTCATCTGGTGTGTCGCAGGAGCTGTCGTCTCCGGGTTCATTCCGCTGCTTTCTGGCTTTGCCACGGCGTATGGCACCTGCCTTGCCACGAAGGGGCGCGGCGCGAGGGAGAGCCTTCTGGCTCTTGCCGCTGCCGTCGTTCCGGCTATGGCTGTGGGAGCGGTGACACAGGCCTCCTCTCTGATGGAGCCTGTGCTGCCTGCCATCTCGGGCTTCATCCTGGGGCTTCTGGTGGCAAAGAGGAAGCTCCGTGCCAGCACGCTTCTGTGTGCCGTGCTCGGACTTGCCGCTGCTCTTATCGCGACGGATGCCGTCCTCTCCTATGCTGCGGGGACGACGCTCGGCGCGAGCATCGATGCCATGCTCACGGCAGCTGCTGCCGAGTATGGGGAGATGGCCGGAAGCTCGGAGGTGCAGAGCGCCCTTGAGGGCGCGATCGCGCTTCTTCGGCAGTACTGGCCGCTTGCCTATGCCGCAATGGCGGCTGCGTGGTGTGTGAGCGCGGGACTCGGGTGCGCGATGTTCGTGCATTCAGGTCCTGACGCAGCAGAGTGCGCCGTGAAGCTCCGCGATTTCGATCTTCCGATCTGGGCGCTCGTGGCACTTGCCGCGACGTTTGCCTTGACGGTCATGGACCGCGAAGGCATGCCCGTGCCGGCAGAGGTCGTGTTCTGGGCGAAGAACCTCCTTCAGGCTCTTCGCGTCGCATGCGCGATCCAGGGCATCGCGGTCGCTGTGTGGTTTATGGCGACCCAGGAGATCGGACGCTTCGGACAGGTGCTTGCCAGCATCCTGTGCGTGTGGCTCGAGACAGAATTCATGGCAATGAGCGTAGTGGGCCTGGTCGACGGCCTCGCGGATTTCCGCAATATCGAGCGGAAGGGTCTGCGGAGCTACCAGTACCGGGCTTCTGAAACAAAGTAGGAGTTGCCGCAAGGCAACCAACCGAAGGAGTGTCCCAATGAAAGTCATCCTTATGGGTGAGCTCAGGGGCAAGGGCGGCGAGGGCGACATCGTCGACGTCGCTCAGGGCTTCGCGGAGAACTACCTGTTCCCCAACAAGATCGCCCAGCCGGCTACCCCTGGCAATATCAAGCAGCTCGAGCAGCGCCGCCGCAACATCGAGAAGCGCGAAGCAGAGCGCATCGCAAAGGCGCAGGAGCTCAAGGCTCAGGTCGATGGCAAGTCCATCAAGGTCGATGCCAAGATCGGCGACGACGGCCAGCTCTTCGGCTCCGTCACGACGACCATGATCGCTGACGCCCTCAAGGCCCAGCTCGGCGTCGAGGTCGACCGCAAGCGCGTCGAGCACGCTGCTGCCATCAAGACCGTTGGCCGCCACACCGTGACGATCAACTTCTACCGTGACATCAACGCCGAGATCACCGTTCTCGTCGGCGATGTCGAGGAGCCGGAGCCCGAGCCGGAGGCCGAAGAGGCCGAGGGCGAGGAGGCTCCTGCCGAGGAAGCAGCCGAGACCCCTGCTGAGTAGGTGATATCTTCACCTGCCCATCCCTTATAGACAAGGGATTTCAACAGGAAGTTCTGCCGGACGTGTCTCTTGGCAGGTCTGGCAAGCACCTCGAACACTGCGCCCTTCCCAGGACTTCAGCCCCGGGGGAGGGCGCTTTTTGCTAGATGCCTCAAAAACACGCAATCTACCTGCGGAAATGCAAGAATCTGCACGTAGATGCCTATGGGGCATGAGAGGAATTCTTCAGAATGCGGCCCTGACCTGCACGAAGGCACGCGTGTTCTGTTTGTAGAAAACCTCATGAGGACGTCTTCGACAAATTGTTGAAAACGTTGAAAACCAGCAAAGCCACAGGTTGCAGGGCATGAGGCTTTCACCATCCTCTGCAAGCTCTGTGTCAGACGCCTGCAAGGCAAAGGAAAGCTCCGGGAAAGGCCTGCACTGCAGCCGGGTCAGGGAAGGAGGAGCAAATGGCCGACAATGCCGGATACCGCCGCGAGGACGAGGCACCTTCGCTTCCGGCCGAGCCCGTCATGCCGCAGGATACGGCAGCTGAGGCATCGGTCCTCTCCGCCATGCTGCTCTCGCCTGATGTGCTCCAGGATGCGCTTGTCGAGCTCTCGCCGGACGACTTCTATGTGCCGTCGAACCGCACGATCTTCCTTGCGATGCGCGACCTCTTCGACAGGAGCCAGCCGGTCGACCCGATCTCTCTTGCCGACTACCTGAAGTCGGAAGGCGAGCTTGCGAAGGTCGGCGGAAGCACCTATCTGCTCGAGCTCTCGGGCAACTCCTTTGCCCTGGCGAGCTGGCGCCACCACGCAGAGATCCTGCGCCGCGACTCGACGCTCAGGAAGATCATCCAGGCCTCGACGAAGGTCACAGCCCTTGCCTACGATGCTCCCGAGGATACGAAGGAAGTCGTCGATCAGGCAGAGAAGCTCATCCTCAATGCGACGGACTCCGACATCAAGAGCAACTATTCGACGCTTGAGACTGTCATGGAGGACCTCTACAACGAGCTCGGCGAGATGGCGGCACAGGACGAGAAGTTCCTGGGCGTCCAGACGGGCTTCCCCGGCATCGACAAGCAGCTTCTGGGCCTGCGTGCAGGCCAGATGATCGTCGTCGGTGCCCGTCCTGGTGTCGGCAAGACCTCCTTCGCACTGAACCTCGCCGTGAATGCTGCGGCAAACGGCACGACGGTCGCCTTCTTCTCGCTCGAGATGTCCAAGGTCGAGATTGCGCAGAGGCTCCTTGCGGCCCAGGCCAGGGTGAGCCTCCAGGACATCCGTGCTGCGAACATCCGCGACAACCAGTGGCAGCAGCTCCTCCAGGCCACGGTCGACCTCTCGCATCTCGACATCATGATCGACGATACGCCGGGCACGACCGTGACCGAGGTACGAGCCAAGGCACGGCGCATGCTCCACGGCAAGGAGAAGAACGCTCTTGTCATCCTCGACTACCTCCAGCTCGTGTCTCCGCCTTCAGGAGGCAGAAGGTCCGACTCCCGTGCGACCGAGGTCTCCGAGATGAGCCGTGGCATCAAGATCATGGCAAAGGACTTGGGCGTGCCGGTCGTTGCCCTCTCGCAGCTTTCCCGTCAGGTCGAATCGCGTACGGGAAAGACCCCTCAGCTCTCCGACCTCCGCGAATCCGGTGCTATCGAGCAGGACGCCGATATCGTCATCCTCCTCGACCGCTCGATGACAGACGAGGAGGCGGCGCGCGACGACCGTCCGGACAAGGATGTCACGAACTTCATCATCGCGAAGAACCGTTCCGGCCCTCTGGGCGTCGTGCCGCTCACGTTCCTGCCGGGCTCGACGAAGTTCGTCGAGGTCGATACGCACCACGAGGAGTAGCTCAGAGCCCCACTCTGGAGACTCTCTTCTCATGCAAGATATGGCCTTCGGCAGATGTTGGCGTGCCGTATACTGAGGAGGTCCCGCGCCTGGCGCGGGGCCTTATCAGTTATGGACCGAGGAGGATTCACATGCCAGCATCAGTGCTTGTAGGCACGCAGTGGGGCGATGAAGGCAAGGGCAAGGTCACCGACCTCATCTCTGGCGACTTCGACGTGGTTTGCCGCTACGCCGGCGGAGCGAACGCAGGACACACGGTCGTTGCAGGAGGCCACAAGCTGGCGCTTCACCAGGTACCCTCCGGCGTCATGTACAAGGGCGTCTATCCGGTGATCGGCAATGGCTGCATCGTCGACCCCGAGGTTCTCCTCGGCGAGATCGATACCCTCGAGAAGCAGGGCATCTCCTGCGACGCGCTCAAGATCTCCGGCAATGCCCATATCGTCATGCCCTACCACAAGGATCTTGACGGCGCCCATGAGAAGAAGCTCGGCAAGAACCTCATCGGCACGACGAAGCGCGGCGTCGGCCCCTGCTATATGGACAAGATGAACCGCACGGGCCTGCGCATCCAGGACATGCTCGACGAGCACATCTTCCGCGAGAAGCTCGAGAGCGCGCTTGCCTACACGAACCCGATCCTCGAGAAGGTCTATGAGCTGCCGACCTACACGGTCGACCAGATCTGCGAGACCTACCTCCCGTATGCACAGCGCATCCGTCCCTACATCGTCGAGTCCTCGCTGTTCCTCAACGAGCAGCTCGAGGCTGGCAAGAACATCCTCTTCGAGGGCGCCCAGGCAACGATGCTCGATATCGACCACGGCACCTACCCGTTCGTCACGAGCTCGAACTGCACCGCAGGCGGTGCTGTCACCGGCTCCGGCGTCGGCCCGACCCAGATCGACCGTGTCCTCGGCGTCGCAAAGGCCTACCTCACGCGCGTCGGCTCTGGCCCGTTCCCGACGGAGCTCTTCGACGAGACCGGCGACCTCCTCGGCGAGATCGGCCACGAGTACGGCGTGACGACTGGCCGCAAGCGCCGCTGCGGCTGGTATGACGCAGTCGTCGTGAACTACGCCGCCCGCGTCAACGGCCTCACGGACCTCGCAATCACGAAGCTCGATGTCCTCGGCTGCCTCGACGAGATCAAGGTCTGCGTTGCCTATGAGTGCGACGGCAAGACCTACCGCACGGTGCCTGAGCACCAGTCCGTCTTCTATCACGCGAAGCCGGTCTACGAGACGCTGCCGGGCTGGAAGTGCGACATCTCCGGTGTCCGCAACTTCTACCAGCTGCCGCGCGAGGCAAAGGACTACATCGACTTCCTCGAGCAGCTTGCCGGCGTCCGTGTCTCCATCATCACGGTGGGCCCGGACCGCGAGCAGACAATCGATCGCTACTGGAAGTAGCATCAGCTAAGCAACCAGGGAAGGTGCCAGGTTCTTGTGCCTGGCACCTTCGGTCTTTAGAAGGAGGCCCCCGATGGCTGAAGACAAGGTCTCGATTCTTTTGCTGGGCGCAGGCGGCCGCGAGCATGCGCTGCTCGTGAAGCTTGCCCAGTCTCCGCGTGCCGGCAAGATCTACGTGGCGCCGGGCAATGGCGGCATGTACGATCTGGCCGAGAAGGCCGAGCTCGATCCTGAATCTCCTGAGGCGGTGGCAGCATTCGCGAAAGAGCACGGAGTCGGCCTCGTCGTGATCGGTCCTGAGGCGCCTCTCGTCAAGGGCGTCGGCGACGCTGTGCGTGCAGCTGGCATCCCGGTCTTCGGACCGAATGCCGAGGCGGCCCAGATGGAGGGCTCGAAGGAGTTCGCGAAGCATGTGATGGAAAAGGCAGGCGTGCCGACGGCAGCCTGGAAGAGCTTCACGGATGAGGGTGCGTGCGCAGCCTACGTGAAGGAGCTTGCCGGCCCCTGCGTCGTGAAGGCAGATGGCCTTGCTGCCGGCAAGGGCGTCATCGTCGCGAACACGACCGAGGAGGCCCTCGAAGGCGTGCATGAGTGCTTCAGCGGACACTTCGGCGATGCCGGCAAGACCGTGGTCGTCGAGGAGATGCTCAAAGGCCCCGAGTGCTCGCTTCTCGCCCTCACGGACGGCACGACCCTCGTGCCGCTTGCGACGAGCCAGGACCACAAGCGTGCGCTTGACGGCGACCGTGGCCTCAACACGGGCGGCATGGGCGTCTACTCTCCTGTCCCCATCCTTCTTCCGGGCGAGCTTGACCGCATGGTCGAGATCGAGCAGAAGGTCGTGGATGAGCTGAGGCGCGAAGGCATCACCTACTCCGGCTGCCTCTACGGCGGCTTCATGCTCACGAAGGACGGCCCCAAGGTCCTCGAGTTCAACGCCCGCTTCGGCGACCCCGAGACCCAGGTCGTGCTGCCGCGCATGAAGGGCGACCTCGTTGAGGCCTTCCTTGCCTGCGACGCAGGGACCCTCTCGCCTGACATGGTCTCCTGGGACGACGACTGGGCCGTCTCTGTGGTCCTCACGAGCGCAGGCTATCCTGGTTCCTATGAGAAGGGCAAGAAGATCGTCGGCGTCGAGGATGCCAATGCAATGCCCGGCGTCACGGTCTACCATGCCGGCACGGCACTTGACGCGGACGGCAGCCTCGTGACCGCAGGCGGCCGTGTCCTCGATGTGACGGCTGTCGCCGATACCTTCGAGGATGCCCGAAACCTTGCCTACGAGGCGTGCGACAAGATCTGGTTCGAGGGCAAGACCTACCGCCACGATATCGGCATCAAGGCCATCAAGGGCCGCGCTGCGCTCGAGGCTTAGCATGGGAAAGAAGATCGAGAGGCCGGAAGCTGTGGCGCTTTCGAGCGATGTGCTTCCGGACAAGAAGGACCTCGCTGCCGCCAGGACCGAAGCAGCAGCGACACTCAATGATGCAGCGGGTGCCTATACCTTCGACGGCGACAGGAGCGTCCAGGACCATCTTTCGGGCGCACCCGAGGCGCGGCACCTCGTCCTCGGCGAAGATGACCCCAGAGACCGCCAGCTCGAGGAGCAGGTGCTCACGGAGGACGTGGCCTGGACAGGCCGCATCTTCAACGTCGACCGGCTCCAGGTGAAGCTGCCGGACGGGAGGATGGCAATACGCGATGTCGTGAGGCATCCCGGCGCTGTCGCTGTCGTCGCGCTCACCGAGGAAGGGCAGATCTGCCTCGTGCGCCAGTACCGCACGGCCCTGGGACGCGTCACGGTCGAGATTCCTGCCGGCAAGCTTGCGCCGGGAGAGGATCCTCTGGCCTGTGCCGAGCGCGAGCTCAAGGAGGAGACCGGCTTCACGGCACAGAAGATGGCCTATCTCACGACGATTGCCACCTCTGCCGGCTTTGCCGACGAGCTCATCCATATCTATATGGCGACAGGGCTCAAGCTGGCAGAGAGCTCGCCTGATGCAGACGAGTTCATCAACGTCGATCTGGTCGACGTCGGCGAGCTGGTGGATGCTGTGCTCGACGGACGCATCGAGGATGCAAAGACCGTCGTCGGCGCCCTCATCTGCGATGCGGTATCGAGACGGCTCGATCCGGGCCCTGTGCCGGAAGACCAGCAGCAGTAGCAGAGACGAGAAGAGGGAGTGCTTCGGCATTCCCTTTCCATAAGGAGAGCGGAAAGAAAGGCGGAACGGGTGGAGGCTAAGGCAGCAAGGCCGAAGAAGCGGAACCTCATGAGGAGCTTCCTTTCCTACTACAAGGGGCAGGTGCATCTCTTCGTCGGCGACATCATCTGCGCCCTCCTGGTTGCCGGCATCGACCTTGCGTTCCCTCAGATCCTGCGCATCCTCACGAAGGGGCTCTTCACGGAAGGCCCGGACGCTATCCTCTCAGCCCTCTGGGCAATAGCTCTTGGCCTCGTCGCGATGTATGCCGTGCGCTTTGCCTGCCGCTACTTCGTGATCTTCTGGGGACACGTGATGGGTGCCCGCATGGAGTCGAAGATGCGCGAGGACCTCTTCGATGCCTATGAGCGGATGAGCTTCTCCTACTTCGACCGCCACAAGTCGGGCGACCTCATGAGCCGCCTCGTGAGCGACCTCTTCGATATCTCCGAGACGGCGCACCACGGCCCTGAGTTCCTGCTCATCGGCGCAGTCGAGATCATCGGCTCCTTCGCAATCCTGGCTGGCATCAACGGAGAGCTCACCGCGGTGCTCGCGGTCGTCTTGGCGGTCCTTGTCGTCTTCAACTTCTTCGCGAACCGCCGCATGGAGGCAGTCTTCATCGAGAACCGCCAGCGCATCTCGGGCGTGAACTCCCGCGTCGAGGATGCCTTGGCCGGTGCCCGTGTCGTCAAGAGCTTTGCTGCTGAGGACCTGGAAAGGAAGAAGTTCCGCCGCTCGAACGATGCCTACCTCGCCTCGAAGGTGCGCATGTACCATGCGATGGGCATCTACCAGTCGCTCATTGCCGTGATGATGGGAATACTCAACATCTGCATCATCATCGGCGGCGGCTGGCTCTGCGCCCAGGGACGCATGGAGGCGATCGACCTTTCGACCTATGCGCTCTATATCTCGCTCTTCACGACGCCGATCACGAACATCCTGAACTTCACGGAGACGTTCCTCAAAGCGGTTGCCGGCTTTGCCCGCTTCCAGGAAGTGCTCGACACGCAGCCCGATATCGAGGATGCGCCGGATGCGAAGCCTCTTGCCATCACAGAAGGAAAGATCGTCTACGAGGACGTGCATTTCACCTACCCCGGAACGGATGCCGAGGTCATACGTGGCCTCGACCTTGTCGTGCATCCCGGCGAGACGCTTGCGCTCGTCGGCCCTTCGGGCGGCGGCAAGTCGACCATCTGCTCCCTTCTGCCGCGCTTCTACGATGTGGATGCGGGATCCATCAGGATAGATGGACAGGATGTGCGCAAGGTCACGCAGAAGTCTCTCCATGAGCAGATAGGGCTCGTCCAGCAGGATGTCTATCTCTTCGACGGGACGATTGCAGAGAATATCGCCTACGGAAAGCCGGATGCGACGGCAGAAGAGATCGTCGAGGCAGCACGCCGCGCCAACATTGCCGACTTCATTGAGACCCTGCCTGACGGCTTCGAGACCCAGGTAGGGGAGAGGGGTGCCCGCCTGTCTGGCGGCCAGAAGCAGCGCATCGCGATTGCACGCGTCTTCCTGAAGAACCCGCCGCTTCTCATCTTCGATGAGGCGACATCTGCCCTCGACAATGAGTCGGAAGGGGCGGTGCAGGCAGCGCTTTCCGAGCTTGCCCAGGGACGCACGACGATCGTGATCGCACACAGGCTCTCGACGATCAAGGACGCTGACGAGATCGCGACCATCGAGCAGGGGCAGATCGCCGAGCGGGGCACGCATGAGGAGCTTCTGGCCTTGGGCGGCACCTATGCCCGCTACTACCGCATGCAGTTTGAGGGAAGCCGTCTCTGAGAGGGACACGTGCCCGAAATAGTTGCGTATACTTAGCATTGGGTGAGCCGGTCTGAGGCTGGCTCATGTTGGACCTGATGAAAGCGTTGCGCAGCGGCGAGGAAATGGGAGTGCGCATGCCCATAAAGCAGAGAAATGCCCTTGATGCCCAGCAGGCAGAGGAGCTCTTCGAGAAGGTCGACGAGACAGGCCACAGCAACAAGGATGCGGCAGAGCGCCAGCGCTCTCACCGGCGACTGTTCGGACACGGCGTGGATGTCGACCCGCTTTCGGGAGATGACCCGTCCGGCTCGACGGTCGAGAAGTCGATCACGAAGGCTGCCATCACGGTCATCCTGATCTTCCTTGCGGTGCTCGTGCTCGCGCAGGTCTCCTGCGGCGTTGCACGCCGCCTCAATACGGCAAACCTCTCCGACGAGGCCAATGTCCGCACGGTCGCATCTGCCCTCTCAGGCGGCGTCGAGTGGGGCAATGGCTTCACGCAGTTCCCGGATGACTTCACGATCCAGGAGGCATCGGAGGATACCGGCAGGGTCGAGGTCACCGTCATCGATACCTCCTCGCGCGACACGATGGAGTGCTTCGCAGGCTCGCAGATCCAAGCCACGGCCTTCGCGGTCAATGCGCTCCTGAACCCCAACATCGATACGGTCATCTACCACGTCCAGGTGCACAGGGCATCTGACGGCACGATCGAGCGCTCCTCGCTCTTCGGATTCCTGAAGCCGACAGGCGACCTCGAATCGTTCATGACATTCATCTGGAGGAAGTCCACCTCGGCAAATGGCCGCGTGAACTTCACGTGCACGATTGCCGGCATGGATGAGGACATCCAGACGAAGCTCAGAAGCGAGATCACGACCTGGTCGCCGACAGAGATTCTGGGCTTGGGCGATGCAGGAGACACGTCCGAGACGCCGGACTCCTCGAAGGACAGCTCGTCTTCGAGCACAAGCTCGAGCACGACGTCTTCGACCGTATCGACGGATTCGTCCACGTCTTCCACGACGACCGATACGCAGACCAGCTCTAAGTAGCGCACAAGGCACGGGCAGCTCTGCTGCCCAATCAGCTAGGAGGCATTGCATGGCAGAAACACCGCTTGTCGGCATCATCATGGGCTCGAAGTCCGATATGCCGACCATGGAGGCATGCACGAAGGAGCTCGAGGAGCTCGGCGTTCCCTATGAGCTCGTGATTGCATCCGCCCACAGGAATCCGGCAAAGGTCCAGGAGTGGGCAACCACGGCCGCTGACCGTGGCCTCAAGGTCATCATCGCCGCTGCCGGCAAGGCAGCGCACCTCGGCGGTGTCGTTGCCGCCTACACGCCGCTTCCGATTGTCGGCGTGCCGATGAAGACGTCCGACCTCGGCGGCATGGATTCGCTCCTCTCGATGGTGCAGATGCCTTCGGGCGTGCCTGTGGCCTGTGTCGCAATCGGCGGCGCAAAGAACGCTGCCATCTATGCCACGCAGATCCTCGGCGCGACGATGCCTGAATGGCGCGAGAAGATCGTTCAGATGAAGAAGGAGATGGCCGAGGCTTAAGCACCCGGCTTCCGGAAGAAGGAATGGAATCTTGACGAAAGAGGAACTGCTCGACGAGATCAAGAAGTCGATGAAGGCGCACGACAAGAACCGTACGCAGATTCTGCGCCTCGTGAACCAGTCCGTGAAGCAGATCGAGGTCGACGAGCGCAGAGATGTGAGCGAGGCCGACATCACGGCAGCCGTGAAGAAGCTCCAGAAGGTGACGGCAGAGGAGCTCGACGGCCTCCACAAGGCAGGCGAGGCCACGCACGCAGAGCGCATCGCGCTGCTCGAGGAGCAGGCAAAGATCCTCGACTCCCTGCTTCCTGAGCAGGTTGCAGGAGAGAAGCTCGAGCTTCTGATCGATGAGACCATGGCAAAGCTCGGCGCCACGACGAAGCGTGACATGGGCAAGGTCATGGGCGCCCTCACGAAGGCCACGAACGGCAACTTCGACAAGCCCTATGCAGCATCCTATCTGGGAAAGAAGCTGTCCTAGGAATCAAGGCTGCCTCCCGCGTGCGCGGGAGGCAGTTTTTTGTTACGCTCACTGCGATATTGCCCTCTCTCTGCACCTCGTGCAGGTCTTGCCGATATAGGAGCTAGCCTATGGCACGCCATATGAAACAGGACGTTTCCCCGGAAGACGAGGAACCGTCGGAAGAGATTGCTGCACCTGAGACGGACGATGAAGAGGCGTCTGTCACGCAGGGCGGCGCCTATAGCGCAGGCGATGAAGGGACGACGATCCAGGAGGGGTTCACGCCCATCGTCGGCCATGACAGGCATGCAGATGCGCGGGACCGCAAGCGCAAGGGCAAGGCCTCTGCCTACGGCGAGCTCGATCCCTATGGCCTGGACGAGAAGAAGAAAAAGAAGCACCCGGTGCTTCGCGTGCTCTCGACCCTTCTCCTCATCGCCGGCGTCGTCCTTATTGGCATTGCGGGCTACATGTGGTTCCATGCGCAGCAGCAGTACCAGCAGCAGGAGCAGGTGAACGAGGAGCTTGCGCAGTACGCGACAGAGCCCGAAGACAATGCGAATGGGGCGCCTGTCATCGACTGGGCGGGGCTCGAAGCCATCAACCCGGATGTCGTGGGCTGGATCTACATCCCCGATACGGTCGTGAACTACCCGGTCTACCAGGGCGCCAACAACGACGAGTATCTCCGCCATACTGCGACGGGCGAGTATTCCCTGGGCGGCCAGGTCTTCATGGACTACCAGAATACGGAGCCGGGCATGCGCGATGCCCAGACAATCATCTATGGCCACCATCTGCTCGATGGCTCGATGTTCAAGCCGGTTGCCGATATGGCTGACCAGGCGACCTTCGACAGCCATCCGACGGTCTGGTATGTCGATGAGAACGATCAGAGCTACGAGCTCGAGCCGCTCCTTGTCTACAAGACGACGGCTGATGACACGAATGTGCGAACGCTCTCGTTCATGACGGGAGACGACTTCCACAGCTATCTGACGGATCTTCTGGGAAGGGCCACGGCTTCGCGCGCTGACGCTTCCGCGATTATTGCGCAGACGAGCCATGTGCTCACACTCGTAACATGCAACTACGACAATGGAATAGGACGAACGGTCTTGATCTGCGTGCCGAAGAGCGAGGCGGCAGCGGCTGATGCAGCTGCCTGATCTGGAGCACAAGGCGAGGGGAGAGCATGGTTTCTGATACCAGGGCTCAGGCAGAGGAGAGCCTCTGCGCAAGCCATCTCAATGAAGAGTGCGGCGTCTTCGGCATCTGGGCGCCCGACCGCGATGTGGCAAGGCTCACAGCCTTCGGCCTCAGGGCCCTGCAGCACAGGGGCCAGGAGTCGGCGGGCATCGCTGTCGGCGACGGCAAGACGGTGCTTGTCCGGAAGGACCTGGGCTTGGTCGATGCGGTCTTCACGGATGCCGACCTCGGAGCCCTCAGGGGCAAGGTCGCGGTCGGACACGTGCGCTACGGCACGGCAGGCTCCAAGAGCTGGGAGGCAGCACAGCCCCATCTCTCGACGATCGATGACACGATCATTGCTGTCGCCCATAACGGCACGCTCGTGAATACGGATGCGCTGCGCCGCGAGCTCATCGACCTCGGCGTCTTCTTCCGCTCCAACACGGACTCCGAAGTCGCCGCCAAGCTCATCGGCTACTTCACGATGCAGACGCACCACCTGCGCGAGGGCATCCGCCATACGATGGAGATGATCGACGGCGGCTATGCGATGGCGCTCGTGCGCGAGAATGCGCTCTATGCCTTCCGCGATCCCAATGGCATCCGTCCGCTCGTCCTGGGACGCCTTGGACACGACGACTATGTCGTGGCTTCCGAGACCTGCGCGCTCGATATCGTGGGCGCAAAGTACATGCGCGACATCGAGCCGGGAGAGATTGTGCGCATCTCGGATGACGGCCTCGCCTCCGAGCGCGGCGTCGAGCCCCGTCCCCGGGCGCGCTGCATCTTCGAGAACGTCTACTTCTCCCGTCCTGACTCCTATGAGGATGGACAGTCCATCTACTCCATGCGCTATGAGATGGGACGCCAGCTTGCCCGCGAGGCACCGGTCGACGCCGACATGGTCTTCGGCGTGCCCGACTCGGGACTTCCGCCTGCGGAGGGCTATGCCCACGAGCTCGGCCTTCCCTACGGCGAGGGCCTCATCAAGAACCGCTATATCGCCCGCACGTTCATCCAGCCGACGCAGGAGCTCCGCCAGCTCGGCGTGAGGCTCAAGCTCAATGCCCTGCGCGATAACGTGGCCGGCAAGCGCCTTGTGATGATCGATGACTCCATCGTCCGCGGCACGACGTCGAAGCAGATCGTCCGCATGCTCAAGGATGCCGGCGCCAAGGAAGTGCACGTGCGCATCACGTCCCCCGAGGTCAAGTGGCCCTGCTTCTACGGCATCGATACCGGCACGCAGGACCAGCTGATCTCTGCCCGCATGAGCGAGGAGGAGGTCTGCAAGTATATCGGCGCAGACTCGCTCCACTTCCTCTCGGTCGAAGGCCTCATAAAGAGCTGCCCTCGCGGCGGCTGGTGCTGCGCCTGCTTTACCGGAGAGTATCCGGTCGCCGTGCCGGAAGAGTTCTCCGAGGGACGCTTCCTCACGGGCTACCGTCCCCACAACCTCACGACGCCGCCTGAGGGCGCACGCATGCAGATAGAAGAAGTGATCCAGGAGATCCACGAGGAGGAGCAGTGACCATGGAAACAAAGCATATGAGCTATGCGGATGCCGGCGTCGATGTCGACGAGGGCGCACGCGCGGTCGATGCAATCAAGGCCGCCGTTGCAGAGACGAACCGTCCTGAGGTGATTGGAGGCCTCGGCGGCTTCGGCTCCTGCTTCTCGCTCGCAGCCTGCAAGGATATGGAGGACCCGATCCTCGTCTCCGGCACGGACGGCGTCGGCACGAAGCTTGCCATCGCGCAGCTCCTCGACCGCCACGATACGGTCGGCCAGGACCTCGTTGCCATGTGCGTCGACGATATCGTGCCTCTGGGAGCAGAGCCTCTGTTCTTCCTCGACTACATCGCTATCGGCAAGCTCCGCGCCGAGCATGTCGCAGAGATCGTGAAGGGCATCGCCGAAGGCTGCAAGATGAGCGGCTGTGCCCTTGTGGGCGGCGAGATGGCCGAGCATCCTGGCGTCATGAAGCCGGATGACTACGACCTCGCAGGCTTCGTCGTGGGTGTCGTCGATCGCCCCAAGATGATCGGCCCCGAGAAGGTGAAGCTCGGCGACGCAATCATCGGCCTTCCTTCCTCCGGCATCCACTCGAACGGCTACTCGCTCGTCCGCAAGGTTGCAATCGAGGGCAAGACCGTGGAAGAGCTCAAGCGTCCGCTTCCCGAGCTCGGCGGCGAGTCTCTGGCCGACGCCGTCATGCGCCCGACGACGATCTATGCCGGCAAGCTCATGAATGTCCTTCGCAAGGGCGCACCGATTCACGCAATGGCACACATCACAGGCGGCGGCATCACGGAGAACCTGAACCGTGCGCTTCCGAAGACGCTTGACGCGCTCGTCGATCGAGGGGGTGCGGATGGTCCTGCCTGGGATGTCCCGCCTGTCATCGACTACTGCGTGAAGGCGGCAGGCCTCACCCCCGACGAGGCCTACAAGACCTTCAACATGGGTGTCGGCATGTCCATCCTCTGCGCGCAGGACGACCTCGACGAGGTCTGCGAGGACCTCGAGTCAGAAGGCCTCCATCCCTTCGTTATGGGCGAGGTCACGGAAGGCACGGGCAAGGTGGTCTACCGATGAGCGAGGCAAAGAAGCTCAAGCTCGGTGTCCTCATCTCCGGCTCCGGCACGAACCTGCAGGCACTGATCGACCGCATCGCTGATGGCACCCTCGATGCCTCGATCGAGCTTGTCGTCTCGTCGCGTCCTTCTGCCTTCGGCTTGAAGCGTGCCCAGAAGGCAGGCATCCAGACGCTTACGCTCGACAAGACGATCTACGCCGACCCGATCCAGGCCGACATGGTCATCGCGACAGAGCTCAAGCAGAAGAATGTCGACTACGTCGTTATGGCAGGCTACATGCGCATGGTGCATGAGCCGATCCTCGAGACCTTCCCGGGACGAGTGCTCAATATCCACCCGGCGCTTCTGCCGAGCTTCAAGGGTGCCCACGCCATCCAGGATGCCTTCGACTACGGTGTCAAGGTCACAGGCGTCACGGTGCACGTCGCAGACAGCCGCTATGACTGCGGCCCGATCCTGGCCCAGCGTGCCCTCGAGGTCGACCCTGCCTGGGATGTGGATGAGCTCGAGGCGCATATCCACGAGATCGAGCATGTGCTCTATCCCTATGTGATCGAGAAGCTTGCCCAGGGCAAGCTCGCCTACCGTCCTGACGGCGTGCCCTACCTCGCAGACTAGAAGCGGGAACAGGATCGAAGAAGAAGGGAGCCGGATCGTCTGGTCCGGCTCCCTTCGTGCATAGCTATGTTCTGGACAGCCTAGTTGCTGTCTACGATCTCGTAGTACTCCTCGAGGAGCTTTGCCGACTTCTGGAGAGCGGAAAGCTCGTCCTCGGCGAGGCGGATCTCGACGATCTCCTTGGCACCGGTGTGGTCCAGGATCGTCGGCACCGAGAGGAAGGCGCCATCGATCCCATACTGTCCCGTGAGGCGGACGCTCACCGGATAGATCGCATTGTCGTCGAAGAAGATCGAGCGGGCGATAGCGGTCACGGAAGAGGCAATGCCGTAGCAGGTGTTGCCCTTGCGGCTGAAGATGTCCCAGCCGGCTTCCACGACCTCATGCGCAAGCTCCTGCTTCGTCGTGCCCTTCGTGCGGGAGGCGTTGTCACGCAGGACATCGTCGATCCTCTTGCCGCCGATTGTGGCGGAGTCCCAGACGACGACCTCGGAATCGCCGTGCTCGCCCATCACATAGGCCTCGACATTCCGGGCGTCGAGATCGTACATGCGTGAGAATGCCGTGCAGAGGCGTGCCGTATCGAGGTTCGTGCCGGAGCCGATGACCTGGTTTGCAGGCAGCCCCGAGAGCTTCCAGGCGTAGTAGGTCATAACATCGACAGGGTTCGAGACGACAATCAGGATGCCATGGAAGCCTGCCTCCATGATCGAGGTCATGATGGCCTTCATGAGGCCCATGGACGGCTTCAGCATCTCGAGGCGGTCGTGGGAGTCCTTCGGCATCGGTGCAGATGCAGAGATCACCACGACATCGGCATCCTTGCACTCGGAGTAATCTCCTGCCCTCACATGCATGTTGCGGTTCATGAAGTAGACGGAATGCTGGATATCGAGCGCCTCTGCCAAGGCCTTGTCCTTGTTCACGTCCACGAGAACAAGATCTTCGCAGAGCAGCTGGTTCACGAAGCTGTAGGCGCAGGTCGCACCGACGTTGCCGACACCGACGATCACTGCCTTCGAATTGCGGAATGCCATGTCCATCCTCTCTTTCTGAAAGCTGGCCGAGCGTCATCTACGATACGCTTCGATGAATCAGGCGCCGGCAGAAGACAGGAAATGGAGCATAAACCTCACAGCGGGGCAACAGAAGGTGCATGTCGGGAGAGTCTCAGAGGACGACGGCCGCCTTGCCTCCGGATCTCTCGCTGCCGAGCCAGGCGTGGGCTTCCCTGAGCTCGGAGAAGGGGAAGACCTTTGCCGGTCCCAGGTCGGCATGGGACCGTGCAATCTCGTCGAAGAGGGCCTGGAGGCGTGCCTGGTCCACGTTGCCGGAGCAGAAGCTCGTGAGATAGCCATGGGCAGGCAGGTCCATGATCGGATCGAAATGGTCATCGAGATGCCGCTGTCCGCCAAGCTCGCCGGTGCATCAGCAGATGCCGCCTTCCGAGATGTGGGCGAAGGTATCGTGCAGGGTGGCAGGGCCGATGAGCTTGAGGACCTTGTCGAGGTGCCCGTCCGTCTGAAGGACACCGTCCCGGTCCTCGATGATGCGTCTGCAGCCACCTCGACGCAGCAGCTCGTCCTTTGCGAGGTTCCGTGTCGTGCCCGCAAGGTCGAGCGCAGGATATGCTGCCACAGGGAGGCGTGCCGCGGCAATGCCGACAGAGCTTGTGGCGCCGCGGACCAGAACATGGTCCGCGTCTTCCACCTTCAGGTTCTGGATCGACCCATAGGCGGTATATCCGGTCTCGGGGATGGTGACAGGCTTTTCCCAGGGAAGATCGGATGCAGCCGGATAGATCTGCCCATTCGGAACGAGTGCATAGTCTGCATAGCTGCCATCGAAGGCACGTCCCATCTCGCCCATGAGGGAGACGACCTTCTGGCCGCGTGGCAGCCTCTCCGGATCGGTCGTCTCGGCAATCCCGCCCATGCACTCTATGCCCAAGATCCTCGGGAAGGTGACAGAAGGGGAGAGGCCCTGCCTCGTGAAGATCTCCGAATGGTTGAGGCCGAAGGCGCGGATGCGGATGAGCGATCGCCGGGGCGCACCTGAGGCACCGGGACCTCTTCAGGGGTGAGGGCTTCTGGCCCCTTCTTCATGGATCACATAGGCGCGCGAGGGGAGCTCCTGTCTTCAGGGCACAGGAGGAGCCGAGATCTCAGCCTTCATCTTCAAGTATCGCACCCAGGAACTCCTCGTCGAAGGGGATGGCATCGGGAAGAGCGAGCGCTGCGTCAGTTGCCACGACGAGGTAGTTGTCCTCGCCTCCATACGTCTCGTCCTCGGCAGGGAGCACTGCGACGTGCGCGAAGACCTCTTCAAGCGTTGCCACGCAGTCGCGCAGGAACGAGACATCCTCTCCCTCATCTTCAGATACGACGTTTGCCGCATAGAGGCCGCCGGGCACGAGATGTGCCTTCATGGCACGTGCTGCCTCGACCGTGGCAAGCGAGCGTACAGGGAGAGCTCCTGTGAAGGCGTCGTTCAGAATCGCATCGAAGCGTGCATCTGCCTCTTCGAGGAAGGCACGTCCGTCAGCGCAGATGACAGAGAGGCGCTCTCCTGCTTCGCGCTCGAGCCGGTCGAGATAGAACCACCTGCGGGCACAGGCAATCGTTGCCGGATCATGCTCGACGACGGTGAGCGAGAGATCTGCATGCTCTGTCAGCGCATGCTTCGGCCAGGCAAAGCCGCCTCCGCCGATCATGAGGGCATGGGCGATTGCATGGCCCGATGCTGCTTCGAAGGCAGGGCTGGCTGAGAAGATGGCATCAAAGGCTCGGTAGTAGGCAAAGACGGGTTCAGCCCACGCATCTCCCAGATAGGTGGCAGACTGCCAGACACCGCCCTGCCGCATGACACGCACGGGCGTGCCTTCGATCCGATGGGTCGAGACAAGAGCCCATCCGTCCTGGCAGCGCACAAGATGGGGATCTGTCCTCTTCAGGGCGGCGACGGCTGCTGCGGTACCGGCGGCAAGCGCTCCTGCAGCAAGTGCCTTCTTCGTCCTGGAATCCATGGGCTGCCTCCTAGCGTGTCAGCACAGCGACGGTCTCCGTATGCTTCGTGTGCGGGAACATATCGACGCCCTGGATGGAGTCCACGTGGTAGCCGCGCTCGGCCAAGACCATGAGATCTCTCACCTGTGTCTCGGGATTGCAGGAGATATAGGCGATGCGCTCGGGCGCCAGGGTTGCGACAGCCGAGAGGAACTCAGGCGTCGAGCCTGCGCGCGGAGGATCCAGGACCACGATATCGAAGTGGCGGCCCTGGCGAGCAAGCGCCTCGAGATAGTTCGTGGCATCGTCGCAGACGAAGCGGCATGCATCCTCAAGGCCATTGTCCCGCGCATTGCGCTTGGCAAGCCGGATTGCCTCGGCGCCCTTCTCGACGCCGAGGATATGGGCTTCCTTTCCCTGTGCCTTCGCTTCGGCGGCAAGGCAGATGCCGATCGTGCCAAGGCCGCAGTAGGCATCGAGCACCTCGAGGGCAGAGCCCTCCTCTGCATCTGCCAGCATGGGCTCGATCGCAAGCTGATAGAGCTTCTCGGTCTGCTCCGGGTTTGTCTGGTAGAAGGAGACGGGGCCGATCGCAAAGCGGCAGCCCAGAAGCTCGTCGTGCATGACGCCAGTGCCCTTCAAGGTGCGGGTATGGGGTCCCAAGATTGCATTCGTCCTGCGCTCGTTTGAGTTCAGGGCAAGCGTCGTGACCTCGGGCGTGTACTCGAGGAAGCGCTCGACGAACTCCTTCTCGTGGGGCAGGCTCTCGCCGTTTGCAACGACGGTCAGGAGCACTTCATCGGTCTTCCAGGCGCAGCGCACGACAGCATGCCGAAGGACGCCGCGTCCGCGGTCTTCGTCGTAGGCAGAGATATGCATGCGCTCTGCGGTCTTCGCAACTGATGCCAGGATGGCACGGCACCTCGGGTCTTCTGCCAGGCACTCGGGCACATTCATGATGCGGTGCGTGCCCTTGGCATAGAAGCCGTAGCGGATGCGGCCATGAGGGGCAGGGGCAAAGGGCGTCGCTGCCTTGTGGCGGTAGTGCAGAGGCTCGTCCATACCGACGATCGGGAGAAGCTCGGGTGCAGAAGCACCTTCGAGGAAGGGCCTGAAGGTCTCTTCGAGTGCCGCCTGCTTGCGCTTCAGCTGTATGGGATAGGGGACATTGAGCCATTCGCAGCCGCCGCAGCGTGCGGCAGAAGGGCAGGTGTAGGTACGGTATCCCATGGGGTCTCCTCGCTCTCGGTGCATGTTTCTGCTCCCGATGGTAGCCCTAAGAAGGCGCAGGTCTGCTGCTGGGTGGCCGAATGGGCCAAAATGGCACGGGTTCCTGTACAGCTCCTCTATGCAACGGGTAGAGTCGGATGTGGAAGATGCATCGAAGAGAAAGAAGGATGGCATGAAGAGCCAGGCAAAGGTCGGCATCATCGGAGCAAGCCATGTGGGAGCGCATGTCGCGAATGCCCTGCTCGAAGAGGGCCTTGTGACGGAGCTCTTCATCTCGGACAAGGATGAGAAGCTCTGCCGTGCCCAGGTGAACGATCTGCAAGATGCGATGGCGTTCTATCCAAGGGCCGCAAAGGTCCATGAGTGCGACACGCGCTATGAGGAGCTGGCTGAGTGCGATGTGATCGTGAATGCCACGGGCCATATCGAGGCGTCGCAGAAGGACCGTGACGGCGAGAATGTGGTCACGCCTGAAGAGGTGAAGACGTTTGTGCCCCGCATCATGGAGGCAGGATTTGACGGCATCTGGGTGAGCGTCTCGAACCCGAACGACGTGGTGGCAGAGGCCATCTGGCAGGAGAGCGGCCACTATGACTGGAGGCGTGTCATAGGATCCGGCACGACGCTCGACTCTGCCCGCTTCCAGCATGCCATCTCCCATGCCACAGGCTATGACCCTCAGAGCATCCATGCCTGGATGCTCGGCGAGCATGGCTTCTCCGAGTTTGCTTGCTGGAGCCATGTGACGCTTGGGTGCCTCACGGCAGATGAGGTGGAGGCACAGACAGGCAGGAAGTTCGACCGCGACAAGCTCGAGGAAGAGGCACGCCGCGGCGGCTACGTCACGATGGTGGGCAAGCACTGCACGGAGTACTCCATCGCCCGCGGCACCGTGAAGATCGTCTCTGCCATCCTCGGCGATACGAAGCTCGTGACGCCGGTATCGACACGCATCGAGGGCGTCTACGGCGTCACCGGCGTCTGGGCATCCCTTCCCTGCGTCATCGGCGCTGCCGGCGTGGAGCACATCTTCGTGCCGGAGCTTTCCGAGGACGAGGTGGCCAAGTGGCAGGCAAGCTGCGCCCATATCCGTGCAAATGTGGATGGACTGGGCTGGCTCCATGCGTTCGGTGCATAGGCAACCCTGTCCATTCTGCTGATTGCGTTTGGATTCCTTTCAGAATATGCGCAAGGAGAGATTTGTGACTTGAGGGATGGCAGTGGGGTGGTAAAGTACTCCTAGTCAATTTGAATCGGCGTCAAAAATAGTTGCTATCTGCGGATACGCTGGTTCGGTGCACGCTAGAAGGAGAGGCACTATGCAGTCAAAGCTGGCTCATGCAGCAGAACGCAAGGCGTTCAGCATTGCGCTCGATCAGGCCCTGAAGACCGTTGCAGGTCCTGACCGCGAGAAGAACATCGACAAGTTCGTGGATATGGCAGGAAAGCTCCTGAAGGACACGAACCCGGGAGCTACCCGTGGCATGAAGGCAGCCCTGTATCCGGGGTCGAAGTGGGAGAAGTTCCTGTTCGACGTTATCGACCAGACCGACCACAACGTGCTCAAGACTGCCATCCTCAATGGCGGCTATGAGGCAGCATTCCGAGGACTTCGCAACACGACCGAGAACGCAGAGAAGTACCAGTGCAATGTGCCCTGGATCATCCTCTTCGATCCGACGTCTGCCTGCAACAAGCACTGCGTCGGCTGCTGGGCAGCAGAGTACGGCAACCGTCTGAACCTCTCTTACGACGAGATCGACAAGCTCGTCACCGAGGCAGAGGCTCTCGGCACCCACCTCTTCATGCTCACGGGCGGTGAGCCGCTCGTCCGCAAGGCCGACGTCCTCAAGATCGCCGAGAAGCACAACGAGTCCCTCTTCAACATCTTCACGAACGCATCGCTCGTCGACGAGCCGTTCTGCCAGAAGGTGCAGGAGCTCGGCAACATCGTCTTCTCCGTCTCCCTCGAGTCCTATGAGCCGACCGTGAACGACGGCCGCCGTGGCGAGGGCTCCTTCGAGGAGGTCATGCGTGCCTTCGATCTCATGCACAAGTATGGCCTGCTCTATGGCACCTCGACCTGCTACACCCGTGCCAACGTCGAGCGCGTCAGCTCCGACAAGTTCATCGATCTTCTGATCGAGAAGGGCTGCCGCTACGCCTGGTACTTCCATTACATGCCGGTTGGCGACGGTGCCAATGCCGACCTCATGCCGACAATCGAGCAGCGCGAGTACATGCTGCACCGCATCCGCGAGATCCGTGGCGTCACCGGCGGCAAGCCCATCTTCGCAATGGACTTCCAGAATGACGGCGAGTACGTCGGCGGCTGCATTGCGGGAGGCCGTGCCTACTGCCATGTGAACGCCCGTGGCGACGTGGAGCCCTGCGTCTTCATCCACTACTCGAACGTGAACATCCGTGACATGAGCTGGCTCGACTGCCTGCATCAGCCGATCTTCCAGGCCTACCGTGCTCACTATCCCTGGAACGACAACATGCTCCAGCCCTGCCCGATGCTCGAGAACCCGTACCTCCTGCCCGAGATCGTCAAGGAGTCCGGCGCACACAGCTCCGACTACACGGCCCCCGAGACCGCAGACCAGCTCTGCGAGCGCACCGCTCCGTATGCCAAGGAGTGGGCACCGAAGGCCAAGGAGCTCTGGCTCGAAGAGCACCCGACCGGAAAGAAGATCTACGCCGATGCCATGAGCTGCACGGGCGTCGATATCAAGGCAAAGGCCATCGCCGAAGAGGACAAGGAAGCCGAGAAGGCTCTGCAGGAGCAGAAGTAAGGCCTAGAGGCTCTGATGAATTGTCCAGGAGGGCACAGCGCAGGCTGTGCCCTCCTTTTCATGGCTCTCTGAAACATCTGGTGGGTAGCACAGGTTGCTCCTCCCGACCGCCGACCCCGCAGGCGGTATGATTCCGTCGACTGGCGGATGCGACGATCGGAGCCGTGCATGGACGCACAGACCGGGATGCCGGCGCAGCTCTTCGGGAGGTCGATGGGGCTCGGCCGCCTGGACTTCTTGGCCCAGCTTGCCGTCTCATCTGCTACCCACTAGAAACAGCGAAGAGCCAAAAAATTAGGCGGAGGCGCTCACGCGTCCCCGCCACATAAAACCCTCTCGGGTTTTGCGATCTGTATTCACTATACCCACTCAGAACCAGCGGTCAACCAGCTCGACGAGGAATTCCATGGACGCCTCTGCGGAAGCGTCGGGGCGGGTG